>OBWL01000097.1_pt1 | contig 106373 bp, 107 predicted proteins | sample 1538061 | NCBI WGS metagenome assembly OBWL01 (sample SAMEA2580085, study PRJEB22360) | human gut metagenome | biome: human gut; feature: human-associated habitat; material: faeces | place: Denmark | collected 2008/2010
ACGACATTATGAACATACGTTACCCAATATACGAGGGAGTTTATCGAATACTTACGGTCTTTTCCGATAAAAACAACTATATTTATCCGCCATCAGGATTTTAACCTTTGAAACGTTTATATTATTATGGAATTGATTGTGAATTTGTCGGTGATATCGGTTTTTATCGGACTCTGGATGTATGCCCGGTATTGGAGAAGAATGTGTGGGAAGGCGTTCTGCCAATATGCGGCCGCCTGCTGCGGGAGAGAGGAGAGGGAAAAGCTGATGCGGTATGCCATAATAGCGGGAAACCGTCATGCACCCTTGTTGTATGCGTTGACTTATCCCGAACGGTTTGACAAGACCCGGCCGTTACGCTTGTTTGAATTCAGGGGAATCCGCTGTGTGTTTGCCGGATATTATTTTCCTCAGCGTTATGAAAACTGGCTTTGTGACGACCAGTCCGGATTTGTCCGGAAGGTGTATGATTTCAAGGAAGGGAGAGACCCATGCCGGAATTGTTTCTCGCAGGCGTTCCGGATTCTTTCCGTTACCGGAGATGTGACCGCCATGTTTATGCCATGCAGCACTTCCCGGCGCTACCATCGACGTTTTTCCGGTATAGCCGCTTTTCTGGAGTCCGGTGGCTATGCCCGGTCAGGGCTGGATCTGATATGTATCACGGAAGACAGGGAGAGCAAACACACTTCCGGAAGACGTTCCGGAGTGGATACGGCCAATTACATGATGGCGAGGGGGCTGCGGGGAAAACGGGTCGTAATCGTGGATGACCTGCTGACCAGCGGTGACAGCCTGTTGGAGTATGCCCATAACTTGGAAAGGGTCGGCGCCATAGTGACAGGCGCTGTCTTTCTGGCCCGTACGTTCCGGATGCCCCCGCCGGCAACAGTCAGACGGGTTGTCTGGAAACATCATTTATCGGCACTGCTGACAGGAAAGTAAGACGGCTGGTATGACTTGTAAAGTTTACAATACACCTTTTACAACTTTACACTTTGTTTTTTACAATAAGACGCGGAATAAAATTTGTATTCTTTTCTAATTATTTTATAATCAGGATATTCGTTTAAGATTTTTATGAAGTGCCGGCTGACGGCACGTTTTTTTCACTATGAATGGCATATACTTTTACAGTGCGCACAAGAAAGGGTATTCCAGTAATAACCTTTAAAATACAGGAGAGACATGCCATGATGTATATAGACAATGAAGTGCTTGAGAAAATGATTATGACCATAGTGGAAGGGTTTGACCGGATGGAAAAGAAGCTGGACAGTATGATGCGTGTGAAGGACTGCATGGATGGTGACAAGCTGCTGGACAACTATGACCTGGCCAGACTGCTCGGGGTGTCGTTGCGGACAGTGGCCCGTTACCGGGAGAAAGGGCTGATCCGGTATTATCAGACGGATGAGAACGGGAAGAACTTTTATCGCAGTTCGGATGTACAGGAGTTCCTGCAACAGCGTGGGAAGAAAAAATAGAATATGTTTTATTTTACTATGAGGAAGTTATGTTAACTTTGTACCTGAAATACATGTTATGAAGACGGATATGAAATATGCGGTGGCGGTCCTGGTGGACGGTGACAACGCATCCTTCGAGAATTTGGAGGATGTGATGGGGTTTGTCTCCCGCCACGGAAATGCCATTATCAGACGGATATACGGCGACTGGACGCGGAAATCGCTTTCCGGCTGGAAGGATGCCGCCGGAGAACACGGTTTCCGCCTGGTACAGGCCTCTTCCTTTACCTCCGGGAAGAACACCACGGACATTGCCCTGGTCATAGACGCGATGGATATTCTGCGTGACGGACTTGCCGGCTGTTTTTGCCTGGTTGCCAGCGACGGTGATTATACCCTGCTTGCCCAGCGGATACGGGAAGCCGGCCTGCCGGTGTTGGGATACGGTGAAAGCAAGACCCCGGCACCGCTGGTACGCGCCTGTACTGAATTTTTGTATGCGGACCGTATGGAAGGGAAGCCGGTGGAGAATACGCCCGGGTTCTTTCTCCGGCGGGACATGGAATATTTTGACAGGGCTTTCGAGGAGGCTGCCGACGGTAAGACGGAAGTTCCTCTCTCACTGATCGGAACCGCCCTGAAGAGGATGATGCCCAAGTTCAAGATAAAAAGATACGGTTGCAAGACTTTGGGAAAACTGTATGAGAAACTGGAGCGTTATGAGCTGGTCCGGACGGAAAAAGGGGTGGCGGGCGCCGTGCGGTTGAAACGCTGAACGTTTTTTATAAAGAGTGACCGAAACTCCAGTTTAGCCCGGATGAGCTTTTGATTTGAAACTTGAACATTCTTAAAGGCAAAAAGAAGAGCCGTATCATTGCTCAAAACAGAGCTTGATACGGCTCTTTTCAGGTCTTGCAGTTGCAATCTGTAGCTTTTCAAAGAGTCATTTTAATTTTGACACCCTCTGGATTTTTCAATTCGGTCATTATGACACTCTCTTTTCCGTGTTATACCGGGATGGGATTCACCCGCAATGTGTCAAGGTTGAGATAAGCCCCCCGGTAAAAGGTCCTTCCTTCCCTGAACATGCGCCAGAGGATGTCGCAGCCGGTTTGTGCCAGCATGGAGTTGATGAAGAGGTCCTGCTTCTGCAATGCTTCCGCCAGCGAACAGCTCGGTCCGGATTCCTTCTCCTCAATGGTGGAATAACTTGTCTCCTCGGTAATCACATTCATTCTGGGTATGGTGTGGTACTCGTTGGAGGCGGGCTGATGTATCTTGTTCCGGATATTGCCTATCAGAACCTGCCCGGTTGTCTGGGCGTTGCCGAAATCCATCCAGTAAATCGGTGTCTTTTCGTCATTGTGCGTATTCTTCCTGTGGTGCTTCAGGAGTCTCCACAAGTCAAGCCGGGAACGGATGTTGTCCGTGCAGGTAATGATTATATTCGCCAGTCCGGGGCTGCCACCGTCGTGTTTCCGCCTTGACGGGAAACTGCTTCCTTCCGCTTCCCAGGCGTAGCCGAAGAACCGGTTGATACGGGTGACAAGCGCCACCGCCTTGTTCAGTCCGGTTTCCGCCTCGCTGAACAACTGGCGTCCGATGTTCGCTTCGGTAACGGTATCGGGGTCAAAAACCGTGACATGCAGTCCCGGATGGCCGAGCGCCTGCAATGCCATGCCCATACGTGCCAGGCCGGTGACGACCTGGGAGCCTGTGCCTCCTGCCCCGATTACGAAAACGGTTACCGGATGATAGGGATTGAGGAGGTATTGGTCTGTATAATGTATCTTTCTCATGACAGTATATCTTTTAGCTGTTTGTTTGCCGGTTTGAGCTCGTCATTGTTGAACGACCGCTCCCGTGCCTGCTCCGTTACCAAGACCAGATTGCCGCGTGTCGGATTTTCACTTCCTCCCAGGTGCGAGAATTCGCTGAGCCAGAAGCGTTTCTCCCAATATTCCAGAAGTGCGTGGAAGTCCATATTTTCCGGTTTCTTCAATGTGGAGCTGCCCAGGCACACACTTCCGCGCGTCACATTGAAGAAAGGCGCCAGATAAAGCGGTGTGTCCTCTTCCGGCATCCGTCCCTTGTAGGCGAATATTGTCATTCTCTCGTTTTCAATGATGTAGACAACTCCCGGCAGATGGAATACGCCATCCTTGATGTTCAGGCTGTCCTTGAAGAACATCCTCCGTTTCCCCGGCGGGTTGTACCATATATATTTCTCATGCCCTTTCCGGGAGTCGCACCATAACATGTTGGAAGGCATCCTGCCGTGGGGTACATTCTGTCTTTCGTCCGAATAGGATTCCACCAGGGCGTTCATGAACTCATACGTGACCGGAATGCCCGCTTCCATTCTGCCCGCCTGGTTGATGGGACGGAGCTCAAGGTAATTCTTTCCGGTTGTATAAGTGCTTTCCCTGTATTCATAGGCGATGAGCGCCGCTTTGGGCACCATTATCTCCTGCATCTTCTTGGTCAGTTCGTTCATCTTTATCTGATTTTTGATTTGAAATTTTGATTTGGGAAATTAAAAGGATTTGTTTATATGCTGCATGAACCTCTGTATCCACTTTGAGAGTCTTTCCGGGTAATCGTCCATGTGGAACAGCCTGTCCGTTTCCGGTGTCAGGTACATGTATGTGACCGGGGTGATGGTATAGGTTTCACGGCAGTCCGAATTGAAATAAGACTCCATGTTTTCTGCCAGCATATCATTGTTGGAGTATGCCAGCATGATTTGGGTGCCAAGTTCTATCGGTGGAAAATTCGGTTCTTTCTCATACGCCCAGTCGTAATAATACTGTATGAGACACGGGCTGTCCGGTGTTATCAGTTCCAGCCCCTCGCTTACCAGTCCGAGGAGTTCCCGTTCCGTCTTCGTTTCTGTCCGGCATTCCCGTATTTTGTCCTCCAGCCGTATGCAGAACGGCTTTCCCTCCATCCGCTTGAGCGCTTTTGAGATTTTTCCGTTTTCATAGGATTCCGCCAGCAGGTTGTTTCGCCTGACTTCCTGCGGCGAGGCGTCCGGGTCACGGTTCTTCCAGTCACGCAGTTCTTCCAGTGCCAGTTCGTAATACCATGTTTCATTGACCATGTTCAATCCGTGGTGCCGGATGAACCGGCGGATGAACTCGCGGACGATACCCCGTACCGGTACGGAGATTTTCTCTATGAAGTCAATGGGAATCCAGAACAATGTGTAATCCGGCCATTCATGAAACCTGTACAGGCAGAAGTAAAGCCTTCCCGCCTTTTCCTCCAGATTGACCTGTTCGGGCAGCGCCTCGTCCATTGCCCGGTACAGTCCGGCGATGTTCATGCGGGGACTGCCCCCTTTCCGCGGACGGAAAGGGAGTTTTATCCCCGCCAGTCCGGCATATCTTAATGCCGACCGGTAGAGGAAGTCAAAATTCTCGGATGTCGTGAGATTTGTTTCGGTTTCATCCGTATTGCTTTCCATGTAATAATCGGTCGCAATGGGGGGAACTTTCCCGGTCAGAAAAGCATTAGGCTTTCTGCCGGTGGCAACCTCCGTCTTTTTCGGGAGGTCACACCCCGGCTGACGTTTGAGGAACCGGCTTCCCTGATAATCAGGCCTGCCAGGTTTTCCGTCAGGGATTTCGGTAATAATCTGCATGTTTCCTTCTTTTGGTTGTTTCTCTTTATTTTCGCCATATCCCTATCCTTTTGTCCCGATGGTTGTCTTGAACCGGTAAACCGTCCTGTCATTCTCCCATTCCGGCCCGTGCACGGTAGCCGTGGTCAGTTCGGGATAGGTCATGGAATAGAAGTCCATCACTTCGGAAGGGGACATGTTGCTGTCCGGATCTGCCAGCTCCATTTCTATAGAATTTTTCTTCATTTTGAATATCCTCTGCAATCCTTTGATTTCAAGTGCCATAATTTTTTTGTTTTTATAAGGTTTAACAACATACCGTTTCCATTTGCGCCTCATCTTTCATCCGGTATTCTTCCGGAAAGTCAAGATATTCGGCATAAGGGTCCTCCCGGAGGAGTTCCCTGTCACATTCGTCATCCTTGTCAAAGCTGTACATTTCCGCCGGCTGCGGTTGTGACCTGTACTCACGGTTCCCGTTGTCTCCCGGTGCGGCCTGTACGGGGACATTCTGCGGTTGCGCCGGGACCGGCTGCTGCCATTGTCCTCCGTACACGGTCTGCTGCGGCATGTGTACGGGCTGATGGAACTGTATGGCTTGCGGCATGGACTGCGATGCCTGCACGGGCTGTCCGGGGGGCATCTGTCCCCGTTGTTCCGCATAAGGATGAGGGTAAGCCGGTCTTCCGTCCGTTCCATATTGGACCGATGGGGCAGGCTGTGCATATTGTACTGGTTGCGGAGGCTGCTGTTGCGGTACGTTTTGCGGCATGGCTGCTGCCGGTTCCGGCTCGAAAATCTGCGCCTGTCCGTCTTGCCTGTACGGCGGTCGTGCTTCCTGTCGCGGTTGTGGCGCCTGCATAAGCGGTTCCTCTCCGAAAAGGCTTCCCTCGGAGGCTTTTTTCTGCACTTCCGCCATTTTTGCGTCAATGTCCTTCTGTTTTTCAGGCGTGGCGAGTGCCTTCGCCTGCCTGAGCCACGTCAGTGCCTCGGAATAGCGTTTGCAGGCGGTCGCCTCATCCGCTTTTTTCAGCAATTTTTCCATTTTCTCCCGTTTTTCCCTGACCTCCTTCGGTTCCTTTTCCAGTGGGGATTTGGCGCCCTTGTTCTGCGACGCCGCCTGTTCCGCCTGTTTTTCGAATGTCTCCAGGTTGGTGAGGATGCCCTGCGCTTTCTGTACGGGAGTGCTGATGGCTTGAAGGAACTCCGCATCCAGTTCCTCCGGAGTGCCGTTCAATACCAGGGGGACGATTTGCCCCCCGGCTTCGCCTTTCAGTCCGGTGCAGCGGGGCATGACAGCCACGGTCAGACGGTTGTTGACTTGCCGGATACTGAAACTCAGGTCAGTGCCGGCTGTAATCATTCGGTTGATAGCTTGAAAAAACATAGTGGTAAAATATTAAGTGTTATACATTCGTTTCGTTAAAGAAATCCTTCAGGATTTGCCGCCTGTCGGGTTTTGAGGCGATGCCTCTCAACGGTTCCAGATAGTAACCGATATGTTTCGGTCCGTCCACCGTGCCGGGGATACGTTTTCTAACAGGTCTGATACGGTGTGTGGCGGGCCATGCGGCCGGCATGACCGGAGCCGGGGAAGAAAATGTCGCTGTTCTCATGTCTTTAAAGGATTGAAGGTTATACGAATATGCCTGCCAGAAGCAGGACAAGAATTATTTTTATGACAAAGGAGAGTGTCCTGAAAAAGAATCCGATGATTGTTCCCGAGAAGAGGAACAGGACGGTGGTGTACACAGGGACGATCCCCTTGCTGTAAAGCAGGCATATTCCTGCGAGCAGGACCAGCGCTACCGCTTGTCTGCTGATTTTTTCGATGAGTTGCAGTTTCATGTTCTTTATAATTTTAAGTATGAATAATCCCATCGGGATATGTTTTCCCGATTTTATAGGCTCCCGGCCCTTGGATTGCCTTTTTGCGCAAGGCTTGGGGAAAGAAAATACCGGAGCGGAGCGAGGATGATTTTCTTTCCCCAACCAAGCCCCTGAAAGGGGCCGCCTTGCAGCAAATAATGAGGCAATCCAAGACCTTTGCCGCTTAAAAGCGGAAAAACTATCCTGCCGTTTTGTCCGGACCGGAATCAGGCCGGATCTCTAAAAAAGAAAAGAGGCACGGACCTCTGATGATGCCTGTACCTCTTTCCTCTTTTGTCAGTTTGAAATCCGGATGGCCGGTAAACCTCCTCGGGTCATTCCTCCGGCCGTTGTATCCGGCGGATTTCACCGGTGATCCCCTTCACCAGTTCCAGTACACCGTCCAGAAATTCCTCCGGTGTCCGTTCGCCCCGCTCTATCTGTGCCAGTTCCGCTTCCCAGCCTGAGGTGAGGGAGGCGTCGGCTATTTTCATGCCCCGTACCGTTTCGTAGAAAAAGAGCCCCTTGGGAGTCGGAATGACGTATTTCCCCGAATAACGGATATATTTGCGTTCGAGCAAGGTGCGGATGATGTTGGCTCGTGTGGCTACCGTTCCCAGTCCGTTCCTGTCCATGAATCCGACCAGTTCCGCGTCCGTATAGGGGGAGGGCGGCAGGTTTCTCTTGCGGATGATGCTGCAACCGGCCACCTCTACCAGTTCGTCCCGGGACAGTTCGGGAAGGGAGAGACAGGAGAAGCCCTCTTCTGCGATGAGGTTTTCACGTCCCAAGACACCGGTCCATCCTTTTTCCAGTATGCGGTATGTCCGGGTACGGAATTTCTGTGCGGCGCATACCGCATCGACCGTGGTGTATTCCACCTTGCAGGATGGCGAGAAAGCTTCGAGCATCCTGCCTACGATGAGCGTATAGACCTGCATCTCCTCCCTGGCCAGGTCACCGGGTGGCATGCCGGTGATGATGATGGCATGGTGCTCCGTCGTCTTCAGCGGGTTGACGACGGCTTTTGCGCCGGCAATATCCAGCCGGTCCGCATACGTCCGGAACTCCTTGCACGCCAGCATCCTTTCCATGACGGCGGGAAGCGTGGCATACACATCCTCCGGCAAAAACCGGCAGGCGGTACGCGGATAGGAAATCAGTTTCTTCTCATACAGGCTCTGTGTGATTTCCTGCACCTGTATGGCGGTCAGGCCATGGTAGAGGTTCGCATCCGTCTGAAGTCCGGTCAGGTCATACAGAGCCGGAGCCCGAACCTCCTCCGTCCTGCGGCTGACCGCCGTGATGCGGGCTTTCCGTGCCGCCTTGCAGTCCTCGTACAGCTCCGTCGCATTCCGATGCTCCTCAAAATCTTCGGTGCGCCGCATCTTGATTATCCGGTTGTCTTTGCAGATGCTGATGAATACCGGCCAGCTGTCGGCACCTATATGGTTCTCCCTTTCCCGATAACGTCCGCTTATGGCCGCCAGCACAGGTGTCTGCACCCTGCCCAGCGAGTTGTTTCCGAAGCCTACCGCCTTGCACACGGCGTAACTAGAATTGACTCCCAGCATCCAGTCCGCCCTGTTGCGGCTGTCTGCCGCCAGGAACAGGTTGTCGAACTGATGGCACGGGCGGAGGTTCGCCATGCCCTCCAGAATGGCCTCATCCGTCAGTGACGAGATCCAGAGGCGGAGACAAGGCTGCTTGCATCCGAGGAAGCGGTAAAGGTGGCGGAACAGCATTTCCCCCTCGCGGGAGGCGTCGGTGGCCGCAATGATCGTGTCGCATGCGTCGAACACTTTGGCTATCACTTTCAGTTGGAGCACCGCGTTGATGTCGGGATTCCATCCGGTATCCGTCTTCATGTTCTTCACCGTCAGGTAAGGAGGCGGGACCAGTGGGAAATCCTCCCATTCCACCCTCGCTTTTCCGGAATCCTTCGGCATAGCCAGGGAAAGCATGTTGCCGAATGTCCATGTCACCATGTAGCCGCCTCCGGTCATGTAACCGTTCTCTTTCTTATGGGCGCCTACCACTCTTGCTATCTCTCTGCCCACGTTGGGCTTGTCAGTCAATATTGCAATCATATTCTTTTTTTCTTTTTATGTACTCCGTACCGTCCGGCACGGAGTATGTGTCCGACTTCTTCCGTCTTATGCTTCCGGTTCCTTTTCCGGGCTGATTCCCTTGATTTCCAGGACCGGTTTTCCACCGGGTCCGGGTACCAGTCTCAATGTGGCGTCCATGCTCAGGTCGATGACCGGGGTACGGAACTTCAACGGAATGGCTTCCGTCTCCATGCCTTGCAGCAACCGCTCCATACTGCCGTCCGCCTCCAGCTGTTCCTTGCTGAGCCCGAGGGTCTTCAGAACGTTCCACTCCATATCTTCCGCCTTGAGGCGGGTCTTCTGATTCGTATTCATACGTTTCTTGATTTTGGGGTTGTTTGTAAAGTCATTTTCTCTGTCATTTCCGGTATCATCCTACATGGCCTGTTTCGCGCTTTTCTTCTGCTCCTGTTGTTGGGCGTTGTCCGCCTGTGTCGCCCGGCGGGAAGTGTCCCTCCGGACATCCGGATTGTCCTGGAAATACTGCAACTGCCCGGAACCGGGGTTGACTTTCAGGTAGGAGCTGAACTGTTTTCCGTTGCTTTTCAGGTCGGAAATGAGAATGGACTTTCCGTCCTGGAGGTTTGCCCTCTCCTGTGCGGTGAACACATGGCCGTACACTTCCGCCGGGATGCGCGGCGCCTGCTGCTCGTTGAACCCGTCCGGGGTACGGGAGTATTGCGGGTTGCCGGTGGTCATGTTCAGCTTGACAAAGGCGGAGAACTCCTCTCCCTTGCGGTTGATCATGTTTTCCAGATAGACCGGCTGTCCCTTGCGGAGCAGCTCCTTGTCCTCGTGGGTGAGCTGCACGTTGCAGATCTCCTTCGGGATGTAGATTTCGCCTGTCTCCGGATTGTGGCGGGTATAGTTCGGACGTCCCGTCACCTTGTCCAGCGTGACGAATGAGGAGAACACCTCGTCGGAGTTCCTGCGTTTCATGTCCTCGACCAGGATGGTGTGCCCCTCGCTGAGCATTTTCAACTGGGTGGGCGAGAGCTGTACCCCGCCGAGGGACTGCTGGTTGAACGCCTGGTCCTTGGGGAAGATGAACTCCAGCCCCCTGCGTTCGGCGCTGTACTGTAGTGTCGCGCTGAATTCTTTCCCCTTGTTGGAAATCATCCCGTCCACGAACACCTGTCCGCCGTTCTTGAGGGTCTGTATCTCGTCGGGACTCAACTTGACACCCCTTACCTCATCCTGCACGTAGACATGCTCCTGGCGGACGGCTACCAGTTCGTTGGTGTTCTTGTCGATGGAGATCAGACAGGGTTCCGTCGTGCCTCCGCGCAGGTTCAGTTCCGCCACACGTCCCATGTTGCCGCTCTCGCGCAGGTTCTTCTTGTCCTCCTCGGTGAAGATATGCCCGAAGTACGGGCGTTCCAGCTGCGGCTCCTTGCGTATGCCGTGGATGCCGAGCCCGACCTGTCCGTTCTGCATGGGTATCAGTGAAAGGCGCGCGTCCATACGGATGGTGGCGGCATCCAATGTCAGCGTAAGCGGTACCAGTTTGTTCGTCTTGTAGCCTTTCAGCATGGAGTCAAGCAGCCCCTCCTGTTCGAGCGACGCTTTGGAAACACCGATCTTTTCCAGTGCGTTCCAGTCAATCATGTCTTCGTTGTAGCGGTAACGCGGTGCCTGCGGCTGTTGTTCCGCCTGCGGTACCTGCGGCTGCGCGCCTTGCGCCGCCTGTTGCACCTCGCTCTGTTGCAGGGGTTCCTGCGGTTGTTGCGGCTGTTGCTGTTGTTTTTTTGCCATCGTTTCTGTTTTTTCTTGGTTTACATTCTGTTCCTTCCTGTTCTCTTTGGGACGGATTTCGTAGCGCTTGAGGAACTCCTTCACCGCGTCCGTCTGTTTTCCTTCCGCCAGGTCCTTGATGGCCTGCTTGTTCATCTTGTAATCGTGGACGGTCATGCGGATCAGCCGGAAATGCGTGGGGTTCTTGAGCTGGCTCCAGAAATTCTTGATGAAATTCTCAAGGATACTTGAGTTCTTGTCGAATTTCAGGAATGAATTCTCGTTCCGTTCATCCGCCGGAACAGTTTTCACCTTTCCTTGTCCGTCGATTCCGCTGACCGCCCGCACGCCCGCTTTCGGATCGTTCTTGTTGTGAACCAGCATCAGTTCGGTAATCTGCTCCACCGGAAGGGCCTCGTCTTTCGCCTTCGGTTTCCTGGTCCGTTTGGGTTTCTCGTTCATGTTCTTTTCTTGTGCCATACATCATCTTTTTGAGGTTAATGAATCGCTTTGACACTTCAAATGTATGAGGATATTTTGGATAAAATGCTGATTTTCAAAAAGGTGACATCGAACGTCATCAGATGTCATCAGATGTCCGGAAAGGTGCTTCAAAACAAGTAGGAAACACAAGGACGGCAGGAAAAAAAGAGTATGGGCAGGCGAGGGGACGTACCGCAGGGAAAAGGACAAACGGCGTGCATGGCACGGAAGAAAAAAGGAGCGGGTACAGCGGCCCATGCAGAACAGAGGGAGCTGAAGCCCCCTGTTTTTTCTTGTGGTCCGTCATATACTTATAAGAAGATTTCAGGCGGAACGGGATATGGTATGGTCAGTATTTGATTTTCAGGGAATATAAGAAACGGCTCCTCCGGAATATCTCCTGTATGTATTGCCCGTGCGTCACGTCGGTCGCAGTTTGCCCCTGTAATCATCCTTCAAATCGAAGCGGGATTGCCGCCGCATTCTTTTTCGCGGCAATTTTCCCCGGCGCCAGCCGCAAGGAAAATTGCCACGAAAAGAGTGTGGAAAATGCGGCTGGCAAGACCGGTTCGATTTTCCTTTGATGGAAGGGGAAACTGTCCTGTATATTATTATCCGGTCCTTTCAGACCTGTTCCTTGGTAATCCCGTACATGCCCATTTTCTTGTAAAGGGTCGGGCGGCTGATGCCCAGCAAGGCTGCCGCCTGTGTCAGGTTGCCTTTGGATATGGTGACCGCCATTCTGATCTGTTCCGCATTCCGCTGTTCGTCTTTTAGCAGGCAGTTGTTTATCTTTTCTTCCTTCGCAAGATTCAATATGGTCTTTCCCGCCTGCTGCAACCGTAAGCACTGAGGGGTTATCAGTTTTCCGCCACATATCAGCACCGCCGCATGGACAACCTGTTTCAATTCACGGACATTCCCCGGCCAGCCGTAGCCCAGCAATATTTTTTTTGCCGCCTCGTCAAAATCCGGAATCTCCTTTCCCAGTTGTCCGGCAGACTGGATACGGAAAAAATCAGCCAGCGGGAGTATGTCTTCCAGGCAATCCTGCAACGTGGGCACGGTGATTGTAAAATCCTGCAACCGGTATAGCAGGTCCTTCCGGAAGCGTTTTTCCGCGACGGCATCCTGCAAGTCCTCGTTGGTGGCGGCAATGACGCGCACGTCCATCCGCTTGTCCTGCCTTCCGCCCACGGGGCGGTACCTCCGTTCCTCCATCGCACGCAACAGCATCTGTTGTATTTCTACCGGCAGATTCTCCACCTCGTCCAGGAACAACGTGCCTCCCCGCGCTTCCTGGAAATATCCCGGTTTTTCATTCGTCGCCCCCGTGAACGCCCCTTTGACATGGCCGAAAAAGGCGGATGCCGCCAATTCCCTTGACAGGCTTCCGCAATCCACGGTTATGTACGGCTTGTTCGCCCTCAGGCTCCGCTTGTGGATCTTGCCCGCCAAATGCTCCTTGCCCGTCCCAGTATTTCCGAGTATGAGCACCGTCATGTCCGTGGGGGCAACCAGGCGGATGTAGCGGTCCAGCTCGCGGAAAGCGGCGCTCTTGCGTTCATAAATCACTTTGGCGAATGCCTCGTCCGCCATCCTTATCTTTTTCAGTGCGGGGAGCAGCTTGTCTTCGAGCAGCGGTTTGAGGATATAATCCTCCGCTCCCAGTTTCATGGCATGTACAGCCGTGTGTATCTCCTCATAGTTCGTCATCATGATGAACGGATGGGTGTAGCCCTGTTCCCTCATCCATTCCAGCAGTGCGGTACTTTCCCCGTCCGGCAGTCTCAGGTCGGCCAGCACGATGTCATCCTCCCGGACGGAACGGGCGATGACCTGCCGCGCCTGTGCCAGCCGGTATGCCTTCACTGTCTGGTAATCGGCATTCTGCAAGAAATTGCAGATATAATCGCAGAACAATATATTGTCCTCAACCACAATCACTCTCATAGCTTTCCTTTGCCTGTTGTGCCAAATCAATTATTTCCTTTCCCTTGTCCAGTACTTTCCGGACCGCCCGGCCGAACTCCTCCGCCGAACATTCCCCGTCCTCCTGAAGCAGCATGAACAGGTCCCGCAGGGGCTTGCCGGCATGGATTATCTCCCAGGAACTGCTCAGGTGGTGGGTCCATTCCCTGAGCGACTCACAATCGTTCCTTTCCGCACTTTCCGCCATCGCCGCGATATCGTCCGTTGTCTCCCTGATAAGCGTTTCCAGCATTTCCAGCCTGTCGCCATACTCCAGCAACGCATGGAAATCGACCTGCTCCTGCTGCCTTTCGTCACCCAGGCATCCCGTGCAGACTTGCAGCAGCTCCTCCACGGAGAACGGTTTTTTCAGGCAGGCCGAAAACCCCGCCTCATGCAGGTCCGCCGTATTGCAGCCTCCCGAAGCGGTGGCCGCAATGACCGGAATGGTTCGCGAGTTTCCCACATTGGCTGTGCGAAGCAGTTTCAGCACGTCGAACCCGTTCATCTGCGGCATTTTCAGATCGGTAATCAGCAGGTCATAGTTCTGACGGCGGATACATTCCATCAGGTCACGTACGCACCCGCATGTCGTGCACATCACCCCATGGTGCGCAAACATCTCCTTGACGGCGGCCAGCAGGACGGTATCGTTGTCCAATGCCACAACGGTAAAAGGCTGTACGAAAGGCCGGGTGTCGTTTTCTTTCTTTGCCGTGTCCTCCGCAGCTGACACAGGCAGGAGCACCGTGAAGCAGCTTCCGGACCCTTTTCTGCTTGTCAGTTCTATCGTGCCTCCCAACAGTCCGACCAGCTCCTTGACAATGGAGAGCCCCAGTCCCACGCCCTCCTCGGCCATCGCGTTGGGCAACCGTTCGAAAGCGGTGAAAACGCGTGCCTGCTCCTCCGCGCTCATCCCTGTACCGGTATCCTCAACGGAGAGCTGCAAGGTCTCATTGTCGAACCGAAGGCGTAATGTGACCGTTCCCCGCTCCGTGAACTTGATGGCGTTTGACAACAGGTTATGTCCTATCTGGACAATCCGTTTCTTGTCCCCGATGACCACCCTGTCCCTTGGACTCTCCATATTCAGGAAGAGGTTCTTGTCCGCCGCCAGCGGCATGAAATCCGCTTCCAGCGTCTCGATGACGGTATGCAGCCTGAACGGAACCGGATCGACCTCCTCCTTTCCGCTCTCCAGCCGGAAAAATCCCAACAAAGTGTTCAGCATGGCCTCCATGTGTCCCGCCACCCGGCGTATCGTCCGGTTGTATTCTTTCCGTTTGGATATCTTTTTCTCCGTCGCGAGCAGTTCCGCATAGCTGTTGATTGTCGTAAGCGGTGTACGCAGGTCATGGGTCACGGTCAGCATGATTCTTTTTCTTGCCGCAATCAGCTCCTCGTTTTCGGCAACGGTATGTTCCAATTGCCCGATTGTTTCCTCCAGCCTTTTCTTGTAGCGGTTTATGCGTGCCATGTCCCGGTGTATAATCATGTAGGAACCTCCGAGCAGCAGGAACATGACTACCACCAGTCCGGCAATTATAGTCAGTGACCGTTCGCCTGTACTGCCCAGCTTCTCCTCCCGCTGCTGTATCTCCGACTGAATGTTCCTGTCCATGTGTCTGATAACCTGTTGAAGCTGCTCGTTGAGCAACCTGTTGCGGGAGGCGAGGATATGTGCCTGCTCGGAGAACTGGAGCGCATATTGCCGCTGTCTGTCCGCAATGGTCCTGTTGAGGACATGGAGTGCGGACGCGTTCGGGGAGGTTTCCGTCTTCTCTTTTTTCCCGAACAGCCTTTTCAGGAACCCTCCCTTCCTGCCTGTCTTTTTCGGGAGGCTTTGTCCGGCCATTTGCGAAAGTTGCCCGGTTATTTCCCTGCCGGCTTGCTGCTGCTTGCGCATAATCTCCTTGATTTGCAGCATGGACTGTTCCTTGTCCCTCCATAAGATGCGGATACTGTCTATCCCGGCGTTGGGATGCAGTTCCTGTAAACCGTACAGCAGGCTGTCAACGGCCGATTTCTGTTTCAGGTACGTGTTGAAGTCCTTCTCGTCCCACTCCGTGAATGTGTCGCAGAACAAAGAGAGTTCAAGCATTTTCATATATACATTGCGTATGGTACGCTTTTGTCTGTTTATTTGCCGGACATTCGTTTCTATTGATTTGATTTCCCGCCATTCGTGGATACCTATATATATGATACAGCCAACCGTCAGGAGCACGGTGATATACCCCGCCGCAATCTTGGCAAGAAGCGACCGCGGGTGTGAAGTCTTTCTTATCAGTCTGTTCCAATTTATCAATGTATGAGCCTTTTTACATTTGTTATACCAGTTTTAAACAAGCGGACAATAAAAACCGACCAGTCGGTATTTTTATTGTCCGCAAAGATAAACCTTTCCAAATAATAACAAAAGAAAAAGTATTCAAATGCAAGGCAAATGTGCCGTTTACATTAGAAAAATACGGCTTTTAAGCGAAGAGAAGCGATTATTGTATTTGAAAAAGCAGTGCTCCAAAAGTCTTTCCTATGGAATTTTCGAACAATTGCCGGCTGAATGCCTGTGTGTCGTCCACAGACTGCTTGTGAATGACAACGACCGCATTGAAAAGAAAATCCTGTTCCCTGGCAAGAAGTTCGCGGTACATTTGCGGAAATTCGTCCATGTATTCGTTGGCGGAGGATACGAACTGCATGTAATACATCAATCCGTTGCCCTCCAGTTTTTCAGGAAAGCTGTCGATTACCCGTTCAATCGGATTTTTGTAGGACCGGAGAAATTCGTCCCATCTTCTCCCTTCCAGGTAATCCATTTCCGGAGAGAGCTGTGAAGCCGGGAAAAAGCGCATTTTCACGACAGTGTCAATCAAATGCCGTTTGGATGAAAAATAGTGCATGACCGCGCCTTTGGACTTATGCACGGCTGCCGCCACATCGCAGAATGAAGTCTGTTTCATGCCTTTGGTAAGGAACAGTACATACGCCTCGTCAATTATCCGCTGTTTCAAGTTTGGATCCATATCACACCTGCATTATATAAAAAATAGCACAGATGCAATCAACAACCCAAACGTGGCAGTGGAAAAGCCTAGAGATGAAGTCGACGCACCCGTGCTATATGTTTTGATATAGCGCAAGCTGTCATATCCCATCTTCTCTCTTTGAAATTTTCCACTTTTCGTTTGAAAGATGTATATGATACTATACTATTTTATCTTTTAGTTTTGCAAAATTAAGCTATTTATTGCTTATTTCCAAACTTAAACACTTAAACTACACTTAACAACACAGTTCCATAGGAGAAGCGTCCGCTTTCCGGAACAAGCAACAGGATTTTTTCACCGGACTTCAGTTCGTGTGTTTTCCAGAATTCATCCAATATGGCGAAGATGGCGGCAGAGGCTATATTGCCTACTTTGGACAGGTTGGTAAACCACTTGCTTTCGTCAATTCCGATTCCAATCCCTTTTAATTCATTTATTATCTTATCATAAAAAAACATGGATGAAACATGGGGCAGTACATAAGAAATGGATTCCGGTGCCACATTGTGTTTCTCAAGACAATATTTTATGTGTTTCGCCCAATATGGGACGGCATTCCTTTCCAGTAATTTAATATCTTGCTTTACAGTAAAAAGTGAGCGGTCTGTCAATTCCTGACTACTGAAACTTTTCCAACTTTTCAATTCTCCGTTTTTTTCTTTTTCCGCTCCCATAAACATACATGTCGGCAATTCATTGGCATACGAAGTCATTTCCACCCATTCGATATGTAGAGCTTTTCCTTTACCCGGATTATCCTGTAATAATACCGCACTGGCACCATCACTCAGCATAAAGCGTAGAAAATCTTTTTCCAATGCCATGTATGGTTGTATTCCAAGATTGGCGCATTTTTCGTATTCAACATCAAAATTTTTGGAAAGCAACCCCGCTGATGCCAACTCGGAACAACTACAAACAGCATTACGTTTATTGCCTGCTAAAATGCTTAAATATGCAATCTTGAAAGCTTGAATGCATGACAAACAGATACCAGACGCTGAAAATATTTCCATTGGAGCATTTTTCAGCAAACCATGTACCATGGAGGCATGTGAAGGCAGCACTTGGTCAGGACTGGCAGTAGCACATGCTAAAAGTTCTAATTCTTGCAGAGGCAGTAAAGCTTCCGCTAAAAGTTTTTGTATCGATAATTGTGCCAGTTCCGCATTCGTATGCGTCATTTCCTGCTTTGTATTGACGGCATAAAAACGTTGTTTTATTCCATTTTGTCTGAGTACAATATTTTTAACACGAGAATGTACTCCAGAGATTAACCCTAAATAATCTTCCATAGAATTATTATCTATCGGAGAATTCGGGAAGTAAGAGGTTACTGTTGTTATAAAAACTTCCTTTAACATTTTAAATTATATTTTTATTAAGCTATATATAAACATAAACTGTTCCTTCAACAGAGGAATATTCAATCCATTTATCAACGCATCATTATAAGATTGTCCAAAAAACACGTATTTGAACTGTTTGGCGATATTTTTGCAATTGTATTGAGTTCCAATTTCTCCTTTCTCTTGTGCATGTTTCAATATCCTTTCCCATAGTAATAGCTCTTTTTGGGTAACTATCGTTGTTTCTTTTGTAAAGTTTGGATAAAATTTTTCCGCCTGTAATATCAGACTCATATAAGCCCTTGTTCCGTTGGTATTGGCGTTCGGCAATATGAACTGGTATAGATAGTCCATTGTACGTTTTACGTTGTCAATGTAATAGTTGATAAAATCATGCAGTGATAGACTTTCGGAATTTTGCATTTTATTATCTACATCTTGTTTTCTCAAGATATATTGATCAATCACATCCATAAACAATTCTTGTTTGGTCGGATAATGATAGGACATACAACCTCTTGACAGGTTGAGACTTTGTTCAATATCTTTCAAGGGGACCATATTATACTCTTTTGTCAGAAACAACTTGAATGCGGTCTCCCTTATTAACGCTTTTGTTTCTGTTCCTTTTGTTCCTTTCATAAATATGTATTTTAAAAACAAAAATAGAACATTTGGTTGAATATCCAATCTTTTTTGCATACTTAGTTTGGAGCGAATAAGAGTTAAACTACATACGTTAACAGTATGATACTTAAATCAATTCCATTATTTTGGACAGTTTTGCTTCAGGCAATATGGGGGTCTTATTTTTTTTTGTTACATTTGCTTTTAATAAAAACCGACTAATCGGATTTTATTCAGGCGTAGAGAAGAACTCAAACGAAAAGTGGAATTTATTGTATGAGATGATTCTCTATGCCTTTTTTAACTTACTACTCCCCCCAAATTATGACTCTTCCGCGTAATTTTGTTTTCATCTAAAATTTGAAAACCGAATCATGCCTGTTGTCAATCCGTTGAATGGATATCAACGAACATAACTGCGACAATCTCAGGTATTGCTGCAATCAGCGGTATGACCAATTCCTTAGCACAAGTTTTGTATATCATAATCTTTTCATATAAACCGTCCAGTCGGTATTTATTGCAAAAATAAAAACATTTGGAATAAAAACAAAGGGAAAGATGAAACTCTATGTTAATAAACATTTCATCCTTCCCTTTTGACAAGTGCTGATTTATCAAATTTATCTTGGAGTCATTTTGACTTTAACCTGTACTCCCATGGAGTTTAAGACGCGAACCGGTGCTTTTTCGCTGGCTTTCAAATAAAAAAGAAGGTAGTCTTTTGCCCGTTGGGATTCGAAATAACCTTTTTCGTGGTATTCGGCAATCCACTTTTGAATTACCGGAACCTGCCAGCGGTTCATTAATACATAGTAACCGAATTTATACTCCAAGTCACTCAAAAAAATATTGAGTTTCAGGTAATCCCACCAAAACTGTTGCTTCTTTTTGCTTTTGGCGTTGAGTATGACCACCTGATGGTCAAAGGTGTCACGGGGATTTTCCCAATCTTGGCGGGAGATAAATACATCCGGAAGCGCATTGTCCGCGTTGTCCTTTGCCGGAATGAAAGGGGATAACGCCTCAATGGAACCTTTCATCTTTTCATATAATGCCGGCTCATATTCTTTGTTATACAATATGACGTCTCTCAAGCGGGTGGACGTAAGATGGGTTACTACCGGGCGTCCGCTTATACAATGTTCAGGGACAGTCATCCTTGAAGCCAGTTTTTTCATAAACTTGACTTCCGCCGTTATCTGTTCTTCCTTATCCGTTTTTTTGAAAGGGTAGTCCGTGCAGGCTATTTTCCGCATACCCCGATGCAGTTCCGTAAGCTGTAAGGCTCCATAAGCGCAGAAGATGGAAGCACGGATAATCTTGAAGATAGGGGTACGGTCGCCCTCGTGTGCCACATACGGCAGGTCTGCCACACCAAAAAGCATTTCATTTTCCACTATCAAGTCGGCGGAGATTGTCTTACCCTCTTCCAAGCGACCCTTGATTTTGAAATTACGTTTTTGCCATCCCCAGGTGTGAATGGGTTGCGTAGCCAGCAGTGTCACACAATAATTGCCATTGTGCGGCGTGAAATCTACATTTTGCGGGGTTGCCTTGGACATCAGCTCATTCAGCAACTTGATTTTTTGGATATTGTCCATAAATAAATTGGTATTAAGTGAAACATCTTGTTAACAGTGCAAATGTAGGCATCGGCTTTCGTACCCGAGTTCCGTTTTTCGCCGAAAATCACTGCAAGGTCAACCAATTATTCGATATTTATTCTATTTTCGATTCTCAATATATAGTTTGTTTCCAAGAAAAATCGTTCCATTTATCCGTCCATTGCGGAGGCCGTTTCCTTGAGCGGACCGAAATACCTAATCTTGACTCTATTCATAGAGTTGTTGTATAGACCATGTGCAAATATAGTGTTTCTAAATGAGATGACCTAACGAAGGTCGTACCTCATTTGCCTTGGACATAAATACCTTTCCAGTTGTCCGGAAAATGCTTTTCCTCCCACATGTAATTGAATCTTTGGGGTGAACAAAAGGAACCTGCTGCATAAAAGACAGAATAGAAGACAGAATATGAAGGATTTCCTTTATAACCTTCGACATCAGCTAAAATCTCATCCATGGTTCTGTTGAGTTCTTTTTCATCCTTTACATATTTAAATTCGATTGCGCATTCCAATGAAGGTATTAATATATCCGGATTATAGCATTTGGCTGTTTTCTGAAATTTGAAGCTGCAAGATTTATTATCAGGAAATGCTGTTTTGCAGATATTAATCATAGGTTTGTACACCTCCGGTTCGGATTTTGGTTGTATGTCAAAGTCTGCAAGTAACGTAGCTGTACTGTTTAAAATATTCTCCAGAATTTCAAATTCTTTATGAGCACCTGTAATGCTGAAATCATCGAACGCGTTCAAATATTTTCTATAAGCAAGTATCAGTTCGCTATCCATGTCTTCTGTACCACCTAGCATTCTTTCTTTTTCGTAGAATGGTGTAATTTCTGTTAGAAAAGAATTATAATAATCCGGAAGGTGCTTCGCTTCAATATACGCTTGTACTAAAGGACGCAATTTTTTTGCCATGTAGATTAGGGAATCCTTTCTTTCTTGTTCGTCCATTTCATAATCAAGACGTTCTTCTTCGGACAATTTAGAAAAATCGGGCATTCCGTATTCTTCAAACATCATATACTCGTAGTGGCTACGGCTGAATGCAGCCATTAATTCTTTTATTTTTTCCGCTAAATGTTTCATATCTATTTTTTTATAAACAAAATAGACCAAACGGTCTGTCTGCAAATATATTCTTTTTAATCTATGAAAAGAAATAGAAGTACCATTTTTTTGAGGTGAAAATATGAATTTAGCAAAACAGAGCGCAACTGAGAATGAGGCTTGAACGGGAAGACACTGAGGCTTATGTATTGAGTACATCCGACAGGGGTGGGAATGTTTTTTAGATTGATTTGGATTATGTGTCGGAAAAACATTGTATCTTTGCACTAATAAGAAGAAAGAAAGGAATTTATGGACTTTGAAGGAGAATATACCATGCGGACGGCTTCCAACCAGCAGAGTTATGAGCCGGATACCGTATATCCGGACGCCGTGCTGAATATAGCCCGTGATTCGGCTTCCGTGTTTCAGCTGAAGCGGAAATGGGAAAAAACTCCTCCGATGTTGAATCTGACTCCCGATTTCCAGCGAGGGCTGGTATGGAAACCCAAACAGAAAAGCGAACTGATAGAATCCATACTGATGGGTATTCCCCTGCCTCTGATTTACGTGAAGGAGGATGAAAAGGGAGTGTATGTCATTGTGGACGGCAAACAGCGCCTGAGTACATTGTTCAGTTTTATCAATAATGAATTTGCTCTGGAGAAACTTACCATCTTGAAGGACAAGAATGGTTCCCGGTTTGACAAACTGACTCCATTGGAGCAAAATAAGATAGAGGACTGCTCCCTGACCTTGCATGTGATTAAGGCTCCCACCAGCGACCGGGTCACTTTTGATTTGTTCGACCGGGTGAACCGGGGCGGGACGCGGCTAAACAACCAGGAAATGCGTAACGCGCTTTATCAGGGCAATGCCACGAAACTGATTAACCGGCTGGCTGAAAAGGAGGCCTTTGTTGAAGCCACGGAGCATTCCATTCCTGCCAATCATATGAAAGACAGGTATCTGGTACTCCGGTTTGTGGCTTTTTATCTGTGGCAGCAGCATGTCACCATAGACCCTGACACTGACGGGCCTTTGGACTATCGAAGTAATGTGGAGGATTTTTTAGGGAAAACGATGCGTTTTCTCAACCGGTTGGAGCCGGAAAACGGTTTGTTCAAAGAGCTGGACACCCGATTTACCCGTGCCATGGAACTTGCCATACGGCTGCTTCCGTCAGGTGGCTTCCGGCTGCCTTCGTCACCCGGTAAGAAACGACCGATAAACATGGCTTTTTTTGAGAGTTTCAGCTACCTCCTGTCCAGACTGAATGGGGAAGGGGAGCAGCTCCATTGTCGGATTCAGGAAGTTTATATGCAATTAATATGTGACGCTGCCTATTTGGATTCCCTTACCCGTTCTGTGGATAGCGGCAAGCAGACCGAAAAGCGTTATGAAATTATCAACCGACTTATTCATGAATTGAATTTATGCTAAACAATTTGACCATAAACAATTATAAATGTCTAACAGATTGTTCGTTGGAGTTAAAACCTCTGAACTTGTTCGCCGGTCCGAATTCATCGGGAAAATCTACCGTGTTGCAAGCCCTGCTGACCGCTTCGGATAATGTGACGGAGAAAAAAGGGAAACACGGTTTGAAGAACCGGAGGACAGAAGCGTCGAACTTCAATGACGTAAGGAACTTTGTAACCAACGCCAAGTCATACGAAATCGGTATTTCGTATAATGGTGAAGAACCGACCGTGCTTTGTTTTACTCCAGGAGATGACTCTTACCAAACTACTCTTGTGGAACAATCGGCTGACGCGTCTTCGGATTTATTGGGAATCCTCGGAAGTGATAACCTGCTGTATCTGCCTGCCACACGTCCCGGTGGCGCATACGCGCAACCCATCAATCCCGATTCGGAAAACAAACTGGGACGTAACGGAGAATTTGTGATTGACTATTATGCCAAGCACCGTCTGGAGCCACTGGATGCCGCTTTGATTCTGGCTCCCGGTACTCAAACCTTGGAAGGGCAGGTAAATCACCAACTGGATAAACTGACCGGCTATCGGTTGGTGGTGGAAACAGTAGGAAACAATCACTATGTGAAGTATGAAACGCGTAGCGGCAAACAGCTTTTCCCTTATCATGTCGGTACCGGAGTGAGTTTTATTACGGAGGTCATCATTGCCTGTTTTGCCACTCCGAGAGGCGGTATGGTGATTACGGAAAATCCGGAAATCCATCTGCACCCCAAAGCGCAAGCCGACTTGATTGATTTTATGGCGAAAGTGGCGCAAGCCGGTGTGCAAATTATCATAGAAAGCCATAGCGACCACCTCTTCAACGGTATCCGGCGTCTGATTAGCCAGGAAAAGTTGGCTTTGTCCGATGTCTCCGTATATAATTTCAGGCAGGACGGGAACGGACTGACACGTGCCGAACGTGTGGAATTTACTCCCCAAGGAGGAATCCGGTCGTATATCCCCGGGATGTTCGAGCAGTTTGATATTGACCTGGATGCTATTTTGAAGCTATAAGATTATGGACGGTATCATTATCAACGAATTGTCATTGAGCGGACAATTTCATGACAGCCAGGATTTCTGGAAGAACGGAATGCCTCCTTTTTACAAAGCATTGCAGGATGCCCGTTCGTTCGGAGTGGGGTATCTGTTCAAACAAGGAAGTTTTTACGGGGCACAAGCCACTCCTGACAAGACTCTTCATGATTTGCTGACAGCACCGGAAGCCCGTATCATAGACGAAGCGAAACGGTACAAGAGTACATTGGCACGTGCCATCTGTAATCCGTTTTGGGACGATGCACCCCAGCAGGATTCGAATGCACATTATCTGGCAGATGAAGCAGATGTGTCCGGCAGTTCCGTTGCCGAGGCTACTGCCCGTGCGGTCTGTCTTCTGTCGTTTATACGCTCCTTGTATGAGAAGCATCCGGTTGTTGTAACCAAAGACGGAGTTGCTATTCCGGTGGGGAATATATGGAAGGAGAAGCAGTTGTATTCCATCTTGTTTGAAAGGGGAGAATTGCCTCTCAAGAAATATATCATAACCCGTTTCAGCGGAGGGAAACTTGATTTCAGCCTTGTTGATGACACTCATGGATTTTCCCTTATTGACAATGAGAACCAAAACGAGTTTATTGATTCATTCCGCAAATTTGAAGAATTGGATTGGAATGCCATAGCAACGGACAAAGGATTGGATTACAAAACGTATAATAAGAATAAGAAAAGCAAGCGTTATTTTTCAGATGAGCAATGGAAGAAAGGCATTAAGAAATTCAGGATCACTCAGCGGAACAGGTGTTTTGGTTATGTGGATAATGGTATTTTTTATGTGTTGAGGTTTGATTTGGACCATGAGCTAAGCGATGTGGGATAATGTTTTTATAGTCTTGGTATTATTTTTATAGATATAGAAAACTGTCCAAAAACTCATATCCTGTTTATACATACTATACTATGTGTTCGATAAGAGTTCTTGGACAGTTTGAAGTATATTCTATCCCTTTCCTATTTAAAGTTTACTAAAAAAGCAAGCAATTGCAAATTTATAAAGATTTGAATCCTGTTTATCTCCATATACTTTCAAATCAAATGTGTAATTCAAAAAAGCTTCTTCTAATCTTTCTATTTCATCAACAGACAAAAAAGGTTCTTTGAAAAATAGAAACTCTACAGATTTTACTTTTCCGTACGAATCACAAATAAATGTAGTGGCTATCTTTTCAGATTTCAATTCTTCCAATCTTGCCGGTGATAATACTTCTATGTATAAGTTATTGACTGGTGTCGTTTGTTTGGCTACAAAATTGTCCAGTATTTTATCTTGCTGAAAACTTCTATTCAAAGTTTGACGATAAATCTTCTGGTTCTTATAATCATATACATAAGATTTGCCATTGGAAACTTTAACTTCGTTTTGTGCACAAATATTATTTGTAAAAACAAATAATGCGACAATTACTGAAATGAAAAAACTTAATGTCTTCATAATATCTTTTTTAAATACCGTAATTATTATTTATATAATCAAGTAGCGAAGGTTGCATACTATAAATGATACCTTTATTATAGCCAGGATCTTTAACTTTAAAAAACTCCATATAGTTGTAATAACCATATCCAGCATATTTAGTAGATAACACTTCTGATAGAGAAGGAAATTTTTCATCAAGAAAACCATCTTCACATAACAACATAATCCATCTTGTATAATCATCGGCATGTGTCGGTCCTGCTCCTAAGCCACCAAATCCATATCCATTAGCGCAATATATAAGTTCTTGAATAATCTTTGCTTCAAATTCTATGTTTGGAGTTCCTTCTTTACCTGCATATTGAAGAATTCCATTGAAATATACTCTATCTTGTGCGGCATGTATAAACTCCTCCTGTATTGAATTCGTTGCGATTGTTGAGCCTGTTTTCAACAATACCTCATTCGTTTTTGCATTGTACGAAGCTGGTGCTGTGCCTGTATCGCCTCGGGATATTTTTGATACCTTTTTAGTTGTCAGTTTCTTGAAAACACATCTGTATCCTTTGCCTAAAGGATTACTTTGTAATTCCTCAAGAATGGAATTGACAGAACCTTGGTCTGTTAAACTCAACGACACATTGCTAATAAAGCTACTCATAGGATAAGTCAATGAAGCTCTACCCGAAAGACCCCTTGTGGTAACATCATCTTCATAGGAGAAAAGTAAATCATCTCCAGAGCATGAAACCATAAATAAAATGGCTATGCATGAAATAAATTTGAACATCTTTTTCTTCATAATGTTTTTCAATTAAAGATTAATATTTAATTAGAGTTTACACTTTCTTAAAGTTGATATACTAGCGAATTGGACTGCCTTTGGTTTAATGTCGTTGAATTTAACGACATTAACTATATGATCTAACGTACCTAATATAAATTTCACTCTTATTTAAAACCGATTAGTCGGTTTGTTTTTGCAAATATATAAGTTAAAATCAAAAAATGAAAACCTATCCTTGGTTATTTTCAAAAAAATATCAAAGGGTACTAACGGAAGCTGAGTGATGCAGAATATCTCTCAGAAAGAGGGTGTGTCAAAACTAAAATGACTACTCTCCAAAGTTACAGATTGTAACTTTAACACTTAAAAGGGTCGTATCGAGCACTGCATTAAGTAATGATACGACCCTTTCTTTTGCCTTTTAGGATGCCCAACTTTCAGATTATAAGTTCATCTTTTCAAAAATTGAGTTTTGACACACCCTCAAGAAGAAAAAAGGAATTATGGATTTTGAAGGAGAATGTACCACGCGGACGGCTTCCGTATTCCAGTTGAGGCGGAAAGAGGAAAAGGTTACTTCAATGCTGAATCCAACTCCCGATTTCCTGAAGGTTTAGTATGGAAGTCCAAACAGAAAAGCGAATAGATAATTCCCGATTTATTTACCCGTATCATGGACTTGCCATACGGTTACTTCTGTCAGGTGGTAAAAAACGGCTGATAAACATAGCTCTTTTGAGAGTTTTAGCTGCTTGTTCAAGCAAGGGAGTTTTTAAGGGGTGTAAACCACTTTCGATAAGACTATCAACGATTTGTTGACAGCACCGGAAGCCCGTGCCATAGATGAAGCGGATGTGTCCGGCAGTTCCGTTGCAGAAGCCACCGCCCGTGCGGCCTGCCTTCTGTCGTTTATACGCTCCTTGTATGAGAAGCATCCGGTTGTTGTAACCAAAGACGAAGTTGCTATTCCGGTGGGAATATATGGAAGGAAAAACAAATGCGAATATATACGAATATCTTTGTTCAAGGACAGGGCAACCGCATCAAAATTTGTAATCATCAGTGAAGTGTTTATCTTTGCCTCATGAATCCATCCAAGTATTTTTCAGAAGTTACCGATCCTCGTGTAACAGGTCGTTGTCTACATTTGTTGTCAGACATATTAATGATAGGTTTGTGTACTTACCTGACAGGCGGAACAGATTATGAGGATATGCGTCTGTTTACCTTGGAACGTGGAGAAAAACTTAAGGATATGCTTTCACTTCCTCACGGTGTGCCTTCAAAAGATACGTTTGAGCGTGTGTTTCAACGCATAGACCCAACCGAATTAGAACATTGTCTTTGTAGTTATGGGAAGTCAATCCTGTCGGATTTATCAGAAAAACAGATTGTTATAGACGGGAAGAAGCAAAGTGGGACATTGCCGACCTCTCGCGGGAATAAAGGTCTGTACATTTTGAATGCCTGGGTAAGCGAGAACGGATTCTGTATATATCAGAAAAAAGTGGAAGACAAGTCCAATGAGATAACAGCCATTCCCGAAGTGTTGTCAGCCATAGATATTGAGGATGCAGTTATATCCATAGACGCTATGGGAACGCAACGTGAGGTTGTAGACTTGATATTTGAAAAGAAGGGGCATTATCTATTGTCGGTAAAAGGTAATCAGAAGTCTCTATATGAGTATATTGAATGTGCTTTTAAAGTACACGGCGGCCTTGATTCGGATACGACTGTGGGAAAAGACCATGGAAGGATAGAAGTCAGGAAATGCAGCATTCTTCCGGCCGTGGAATATCTGCTTCCGGAAACCATTCAATCTTGGAAAGGATTAGGGAGGATTGTAAAAATGGAATCAAGTAGGGAGATGAACGGGAAAACGGCTCTTGAAACCAGATATTATATCAGTGACGAGCAAGGATTAAGTGTGTCTTACTTTCAAAAAATAATAAGAGGACACTGGAGTATTGAGAACCAACTGCATTGGCATTTGGACGTTACTTTTAAAGAGGATGATTGCAGAGCGAGGAAAGGATATTCATCACAAAACCTGTCAGTGATTAGAAAAGTGGCTTTACATATCATCTCTGAACAAAAGGATAAGTTAAGCCTCAAAAAAGACTTTACAAGGCAGCTTTGGATATTAACTATTTAAAAAAGTTATTGCAGTTCTGACCGGATGATCTGAATCATAAAAAAGAGGCCTCTTTTTATAAGAGACCTCTCATAAGATCTTACGAATCATAGTCGAAAGACTTTGGTTGTAAAATCGCCACGTAAAAAAATCCAATCGCTAAGGTTGTTTTTCATAGTTAAGGTTTTGCTGTCCGCAATATCCGCTTTACTTCCCAAATAACACATTTTTTTTGGAACTATTTTAACAAACCTGTTGCAAAACATATTATGAATGGAATTTTGGTGCGGTTGCCCTGGTTCAAGGATTGTATATATATTCTTTATTAGAATAGTAACTATTTAGTGGGTATTTTCTCATTTGATATATTTGTCTATAAGACTTTTTAATCAAATGAGAAATGGGAAAATAGAAGTGTAGATAGATAAATTTTCTACTTGTTCCATATGTAACTGACATAAAAATATTGATTCTTAATAAAATACCCAATTAAATAGTTACAATTACTAGTATGATAATTAATTCTTTTTTTTTGCCCAATTATTATAACGAGAACTTAATATGTTTCTCCATTCTTCACTTGGACATTTTTCTATGAGATTTTTGTATTTATCACCATTAACTTCTAATGACTCAATCAATTTCAACAAAGACCATTGTAAATCATAGAAAGCGTTTTCAGGAAATAAGTTTATTAAAATTTCTCCTTCATCATATGTGATGGGGAGCGTTATTTTCTCCAAAAGTGAGTCATATGAATTTACTACATTGTCTATATTTTCATCATCATTAATTGATTCATTGGGCATTCTTCCTAAATCTTGTAATTCTAATATTTCTTTTCTCATTTTTTTGTGATTTTAAAATTTAGTGACAACTATTTTTAACTATATCCAATGATAGTTCTCCCTTTTTTAATTTTCCTATATTTTCATATTCAGAAATAATTTGTTGGATAGAATTATCGAATTTTCCACCTCCAATTTTATGTAAATCTATTAAGTCATCTTTTAGGACATCTTTAAATGCTCTGTTTTGATCAATAGCTGCTGTAACTCTACCTTTTGTTTTAAAGGTTCTTGTTTTAGCATGGTCTGCATCTGTCATAACAATTGCAATCCCTTCATTTCTTGGTAGATGTCCTAATTTATCTTGAGGTATATGATGAATTTGAAGACCATCAAGACGGTCAGAGGCTTTAGATAATGCTCCATATGTGCCAACTTGACCTTCAACTACTGTTAATCCCCATATGTCAATCCACTTATTCGTATTTTCTACATATCCATAAAATGTTGGATTAGAGCCTGCTAATCTTATAGGATCTTGGGATATATAACAGTTCATGAGACTATCATAATATCTAAAACGATTGTAATACAATCCCGTTTCTTCATCTGCATATTGCCCCTGAAACTTGAAAGGACAATCATTCAAAGAGCATCCATCAAATGTGGTCACTATCCCACAAATATTCAATGTACAATCCCAAGTTTTGTTTCCTTGTTCATCGTACATCTGAATGGGAGTACCCAAATAGTCGGACACAATGGAATATTGCTTACCTTCCTGTATCTTTGCTGTTGGCACAAACGTGCCAGCCTCGAATACCCAGGTGGTAATATCCTCTGTCGGTTCTTTGAGCAAAGAACCTTCCTCCTCATTTGATTGCCTATCGGTGACTTTGTAGCTCCACTCATGTATGGGCACATTCCCGTCCCATACCCAACGTGTGACCTTTCCGAAATACTGCTTAGCCGTGCGTCGTCCCAACGCATCATACCGGAACTCCACCGGTCTTCCGTCCGGACGTATAACTTTCTTCAGCATCCCGTTGGAACTCCACTCGTAAAGCCACCCCGTTCCCGTTGCTAGGCAACGGATACCCTGTTCCTTCTCCATGCGCTTGCGGTCGAACCTTACACCCGTTTCCAGCAACTGCTTGAACTCACGGAAAATGAGGTTCCCCTCGTCATCGTAGTGATAGAAACAATCCGGGTCCTCCAAAAGTTTTCCACCGGCACCGTATTTGCGGTCTTTCTTGTCCGGTGTCTCAAAGAGGTTGCCCACGAAGTCCGGTGTCCGGTAAATCACATCCGTTTCCGAACCTTGCATAGTTTCCTGCCGGATAAGGAAATCGAAACGGTCGTAGTCGTACCGTGTGACGGTGCCCGTCAGCTCATTCTCCTTGGAGAGCAGGCGGTTGGCGATGCCCCATTGGTAGCGGTAGGCACCTTTCTCCATGCCTCCCGACCGTACCGACTTGTGTACCTCCCTGCCGAAACAGTCGCGTTCCGTCCTGACAGTCACACCGCCGGAAAAGGTGCGCTGCACCTCCAGCCCGGTATTGTCACGTACCCATGACGCTTGCCAGCTCTCGCCCGCCTGCATGGTCTGCAAGTTGCCTTCCCGGTCGTACGTATGACGGATGTCCGCTCCCAGGCTGCTGGTGATGCGGGTACAGTTGCCCTCGCTGTCGTACGTGCGGTTGACGGTATATTCTCCCTGTTTCTCTTCAATAATCTGTCCCGTCTTCCTGTCACGGGTGAACTCCAGCAGGTTCTCGCTGTTTTCCGCCTTGACAAGCATACCGTCCTTGTCATACGCGTAGAGGGATACCTCGCCGTCGTACTGTTCTTCCTTCAGGATGTTGTCCAGCCCGTCATACAAGTATTCCGTCCATTTGTCCCCGGGGCGGTTTACCCGTGTGACACGTCCGGCACCGTCGCGCTCATACTCGCGGCGCAGCCCGTCGAAACCGATTTCCGTAACGACTTGTCCCAGCCCGTCCAGCTCGAAGAAATAGTTGTCGCCCGCCTCGTTGCCGATGCGCCGGAGCTGCAACTCGCTGTTGTAGCCGAATGTAATCCGGTGGCGCTCCTGTTCACGGCTTTTCAATACCCCCAATGCCCCATAGGTGAACTTCACCTCACGGATGTTGTCCGTGGCATGTACCATGTTTCCCATGGCGTCGTACTCGAACCGGTGCACGTTGCCGTCCGGTTCTTCCAGCCGTATCAGGTTGTCCGCCCGGTCATAGGCGTACCGGGTGGCATTGCCTTTGACATCCACTGCCTGTATAAGCCTGCCCCTGCCATCGTATTCCCACCTGCGGAACAAGCCGTTGGGGAACCGTAGCAGTTCGAGGTCGTAGCGGTCGTTGAAGGTGAGGGTATAGACGCGTCCCTGCCCATCGGTAATGGTATGCAATACGCCTCCCTCGTAAGTGTATTTCACGGTCTCCCCGCTGAGGGTGGTGCGGCTGACGACACGGCCCATCCCGTCGTAATCCCAAGAAAGTTGTTTCCCTCCCGGCGTGCAGAGCAGGACCAGGTTGCGGTTTCCGTCGTAGCTCAGGAACGTATCCTCGCCGTTCTCGTCCGTTATCCGGACGGGTTGACCGGACTCGTTGTAGGAAGTCTTGCGGGTATAACCTTCGGGGTTGACCGTGACCTCCAGTTCCTGATATCCGTTGTACTGCTGGCGCGTGATTCCCCCATTGGCATCCACTATCTTGTAGATGAGCTTGTCCTCCCCGTAATGGTATTCGGTTTCGGCACCCTCTCCGTTACGGATATGGGTGTAGCCTTTGCCGTAACGGATGAAGTACTCCATGACGCCGCCGTCCCCCCATGTATGCACACAACGGGCGTTCTCACCTTTGCCCTCGTATTCCCAATGGAAGGCCATGCCTCCCTGGTTGGTCAACTGTACCAGCAGGTGCCCGTCGGTATAGACAAAATGCTTGCTGACATCCAGCGCGTCGGTGGTCTCCACCATGTCGCCCCGGTCGTCATAACGATAGCGGACAAGCCTGGTCTCCTCACCGTCCTGTCTCATGGACACACAGCATACCCGTCCCAATCCGTCGGTTTCCACTTTCAAGCGTTCCCCCCGAGAAGATACGATTTCCGCCAGTTTTCCAGCCGGAGCGTATTCGAAACGGATGCGGAACCCGTCTTTGGTGGATATGTCCGACACCATGCGGTAGCCGGAGCGGTTCTCCGGTCCGTCGAACCGATATTGTAGTCCCCGGATGTCGGTCAGCAGATAACCCTGCCCGTCAAGCGCCCAGTGCAATTGTTCCTTGCGGTCAAAATAGGAGTCTCCCGGTTCCAGCACGGGCAGGAAAGACTCCCGTCCGTCGGCATGGCGGAAGAGGAAAGCCCCTTCTTCCAGCCGCCGGATGCCCAGGTTGTAACTGTGGTGCCAGTTGTAACCCAACGGGCCATCCACGGCGGCATCGCTGTAATAAGTGCGTTCCCAAACGATGGGGATGGGGCCGGGCAGCTCGAAATCCACGTTGGTGTGGTACACCCTGCCTGTTGCCGCATCGATCGGCTCGCCGAATGTCTTACATTTGATGGGCTGGAGAATGTCCGCCAGCCGGTTCTTTCCTTTCTTTCTCAGTCTGTCAATCAGGTCCTGGAACTTGTCGCCCAGTTTCTTCCACATTTTTCCCAGCCCCTTGAGCCCGAACTTCATTGCCAGCGCGAACATGTCGATGGTGGGCGGTCCGCCCACGAGCACCGGCTTGCCTACGGAAGTGATGGTGGAGAGCATGGATGTGGGTGCCAGCAACGCCTTGCTCACCTTCTTGGGCTTCCCCTTGCGGGGAATGGTCGGGATGCCGACCAGGTTGCAGGAGAGCGCCGGATGTGTCAGCGTGGAGCAGGGGGCACCGTCCGCCAGCACGGTCGCGCTGCCCATCCACATTTCCGACTCGGACATGCCGCTGACCAGCGGTGCCGGGTGCAGGACGAATGCAGGCAGGTGCACGATGCCTATGCCCGCCTGCGCAATCCATTGGTTATGCACCTTCACCGTGGGCGCCATCCCCTTGAGAATGCTGCACGCCACTCCCGCCACCCCTTCGGTAACGGGCGGCATGGCGGCAGCGATGCCTGCCATGAGGTCCGCCATGAGGTCATATACTTTCCCCACATGCGGCACGGGCATGACGGGTGACGGCGGTGTGACCGTAGGGTGCATGTCTATCCCTATGGCAAGGTCGCCGAACTTGGCTACGGGCATGCCCGGCATGGATGGGAGCAGTCCGCCCAGTCCTGCCTGGAGCTTGTCCAGGGCAGCCTTTGAGTCGGCGAAAAGGTCGGAGAATCCCCGTCTGGTGCTGTTGTTGTCAACGGCATCAGCTATATTTTTCAACACATCTGACATAGTGAGAACGGTTTAGAAAAGTAAAGAAAGGAAACAGCCGGAGAGGTTAACCGGAGTTGTCCGGCTGTTTCAGAAAAGGGATTGCTTATGCATCCTGTGCATAATCGCTGTTCCAGTCATTCTCGTCATCCCCCTTGGTGCCTTCCAGCTTGATGACAAAACTCTTTGCCGGGAAGTAAGGAGTCAGGTGAATGTCGAGGAAAATGCGGTCTTTCTGCTTCGGGTCACGCTCGAAGCGGAGAATCTTGAACTTTTCAATCAGGCGTCCGGGACCCTGGATGCTGTCCAGGAACTTGCTGATTTGTCCGCGCAAATCCCTCTCTGCCTTGCTGTTCCAGTTCTCGAAGGCGCGTCGGTTGAGGAAGTCCATCAATACCTTGGTCACCCAGTCGAACACACGTACCACCGAATAGGTCTGCAAGCCCAGGTTATCGCCGTTGAACAACGTCTTGGCGGAGAACGCCATCACCTTGCCGTATTCCTTCACCATGGGAATCAGGCCAATCTTCTCCAGTTCGGAAATCTCGCTCTTCTTCAGGTTGAAAGCCACTCCGTCCACCTCGCTCATGGAACCGTATTTCTTGCCGGCGGTGACCTGTGCCATCACCGTCTTGTACACGCTGCCCGCCAGTGCTGCGGAAGGCGGAATCAGCAAGTCCTCCGTTTCGCCCAGTTCGGCATAACGTCCACGTCCGACCAGGTAGTTGCAGGCCATACATACGTTGGACTTGTACACATCGCCTCCCGACAGGTTGGAGTCGAAGAACATTTCGATGACATCGTCCGGTTTTTCAAGGTCGGCGAAGTCGGTATAAATCATCACCTTGTTGTCATGCGCTATCTTCGCCCATTTCTCAATCACCTTGTTGGAACCCAGGTAGCCGGGGATGACCAGCAAGGAATAGTTGGTACGCAGGTCCAGACGGTCGTAGTTGGCACGCAGCTCGTCCGCAATGGCATCGATGAAGAAAGAGTTGTCCAGGTCGGTGAGCTGCTCCATGGAAGCATTGACAATGGAAATGTTCTTAATTTTGTCGGAGTCCGTATTCTTGTAGAAAAGCATGACCGTACGGTATGACTTCTCCAATTGTTTCACCTCTTCCACCGCCTTCAGCTGGTTCTGGGAAAGCAGGTCGGAGACGGCCGCCGATTTCTTCTGACACAGTTCGATCATTTCGCTGATGGACTTGTTGCCTTGCAGCATGTCCACCCACATTTCGAGCCGTTTCTCCAGCTCCTTGCGTTCAGATGCCCGTTCGGGGTCTGTAAGGAAAATGTTACGGCGCGCCTTGCGCTCCGGATTCAGGTTCTGTATGCCGTCCACAGAGGACTCCAGGACATTGAAACCACCAAACTTAGCCAGGACCTGTAGCTCCGCGTTCAGGTTTCTGGGCTGTGCCGCAGCCTGCTGTTGTTGTACGGCTGCCTCCCTGTGTGTGTTCTGTTCACTCATAGCTGTTGTCATTCATTTGCAGGGTTAGACTTCTCGTTTTTCTTTAAATCGTCCAGCATGGCAGAAAGCGAATTGACGAATGCCTCGCGTGTCGCCGGATTTTCCAATACCCGTTGCAGCACCTTGTTGGAGCGCAACGACTTCTCCATCCTGTCGGCGAACTGCTTTTCCGTATTCAGTCCTGACAGGAAATGACTTTGCTCCGTCATTTTCTTGACAGAAAAGTCCCCCACATTGTGAAAACGGAAGTTTTCCTCCACGGGAGCACCTTCCGCATCGGTGAACTCAATATCTATCTCCGGTAAGAAATGCGCGAAGACCTGGTCGATATTGGTCAGCCCCGTGATTACTTCGGGAGCCACCGGTTCGTCTTTAGTCAACTGCTCCACCAATAATGTCCGGTTTTGTGGAATTTCCGCAATGCCTTCGGAGGCGTCAATCTTCACTTCGTTTCCGCCGATTCCGTAATTTCCAAGATCCATAAATTCGATATTTAAGTTTAAACTATATGTTGATTAAATTCTCTTTCAGTTGAAAATGCCCCCTTTTCTTCTGGCTTTTGCCTGCCGCATGGAGGGGTTCTCCACCAGTTCCTTCCAGTCCTCGCCCAGCCATTCGTGAAGCTGGCGTTCCAGCACCTCGATGTCAATCGGCGCACGCACCTGCCTGCCCGTATGGAGCGCCAGGTGTGCCGCGTAGGTGAAGGTGGAGCTCCGTCTGATGTCTTCGGAAAGATAGCTTCCTCCCGCCAATGCCAGCAGAAAATATTCGAACGCCTGTTCCAGCTTTCCCTCCTCGTACCGCAGGAAACCGCACATCCGGTAGCCCTCCATGACATAATAGGGGTCCTTCCGTTCGACAGCTTTCCCGGCTATCCCCTCGTATAAAGCCACCGCCTCCTCGCGTTTTTTTTCGGCCGTCAGGATTGCCGCCTTCATGGAAACAGCCATCTTCCAGTAGCTGTATCCCGCCGCCTCGCCATCCTTCATCGCCTTTTCCGCCTCGCGGATGGTCTTGTCACTGTATTTCATGCTGCTTTTGTATTCGCGGATAGCATAGCAGGCTTCGGAAGCAATGAAGAGAGCGGATATCCGAATATTCGCATCCTTCAGTTCCCCGGCGATATCCAGGAGCTTCCTTATTTCCTTTTCCAGCGGTTTCAAATCCTGTTTCCGCGTGCAGTCCATGACCGCCGTCACCTGCTGTTTGAACCGGTTTTCGGGCGCAATCAAGTCGTTGCCGGCATCCGCCCGTGCCATCCGGTTATGCAATGCCGCCGCCATTTCAAAGCGTGGGCGTATGTGGACCACCTCCGGCGATTCGTCCAAAGCGACACTCCTGTTCTTTTTCAAATCAATGGTTGTCAGACGGATGCCCTGCGGGACACCCTCTTTCAGTACCTGTCCGAACCATTCCGTCCTGGGAAACTCCCCGGATTGTTCCGGAGGAAAATAGATGCAGAAGAAGGCATTCTCCAAACGGGATATGCACTCCTTGAAGCGCAACATCTCCTTCCACAGGTTTGCCGCCGTGGGCTCGGCCGACGTGTCGGGGCGGTACTCCGTCTTGAGCAGCCCGTCGTGCCGCAACGCCTTGAGCATGTCATCCTTCTCTTCCGCCTGCTCTTCAAACCACCCGGCATATTCCTGCCAGAGTTGTGCGGCATATTCGTCGTCATCGCCTCTGTAGGGCGTGTCGAAACGGAAAAATATGTCATCGAACTGTCCTACAGGGGAACGCTCTATCTCCAGGAACTTGTCCACCAGGTCCACATCGTTCCTTCCGACAATCCATATCGCCAGTTTCCAGTCTTTCTTTCCGGCTATGTCCGCCCAGTAATCGACCGCCTTGTAGTATTCCTGTATTACAGATGCTGATGCTCCCATATCCAATCCGTTTATGAATTAATTTTCACAATGCCTCCCGTTACGGTCATGTTTGCCGTTCCCTCCACGGTGAGGTTCGTGCCTTTCATGGTTCCGGTCTGTGTATTCAAGTCATATTCCTTTGTCGCCTCCAGCTTGATGTTGGTGGCACTGCCGTTGATGATGTTTTTTTCGCTGCTGAACACCATACTTTCGTTGCCCGAAACCAATGTAATGTTTTTCTTTCCTTCGATGGAAATCGTTTCCGCCTGCATACCTATGGACTTTTCGTCCATTACGATAACGGACTTGTCCTCGTTGGTGATGACTACGCTCTTTTTCGCCATAATCGTAATGGCGTCCTTCCCGTCCAGCAGGATCAGTTGTTTTCCCGTCTGGTCGGTGATGACAATGCTTCCCGTCTCATCGTCGAAAACGATGGCGCTTCCGCTGCGCGTGATAATGCTCTTGGTCTTGTTGTTCTTGTCCCCTCCCTTTCCTGAAGCGGAATGGAACATGGCTCCGGTCACATAGGGGCGGTCCGGATTGCCGTGTTCGTACCCCACCATGACCTGGTCACCGACTTCGGGAACAAACACCCATCCGCGGTTTTTGGATACGGCGTCGCTTACTCCCGCATTGGGGCTCTGCACCCTGACCCAGTTGGTTGTTTTCCCGTTTTTCTGCCAGTCGAAACTCACTTTCACCCGTCCCTGTTCCTTTTCGTCGTCATTTTTCTTCACCGTCGCAAGCTCGGGCAGTGCCAGCGGGAGTTTTGCGTCGGGGACAGGGATGTTTACCGTTCCGTCAGGAATCCCGGCAAAGGTGTTGGCATAATGCCCGTCACGGCGCACCTCGTGCGTGATTTCGGTGATGCGGAATTTTCCCAGAGGCGGCAGGTTCATGTCACCGGGGAAAGAGACTTCAATGACTTCGCCTATCCGGATCCGGCATGTCTTTCCTATGCCCCTTATGTTCAACAAATTGGCACCGGACTCATTTTTGAGGACCTTCATCTGCCCGTCCAGTCCCGCCTTGTCGGCGATGTGCGGATTGGCGGCGGCAGTCGTCTTGGCCCCATACGCCTTTTCGGAACAGTCATGCGCAATGGACTGGAGGTCATTCATGCCATCGGGTTTGGCGGGCGTGTCTGCATTATGTTGTTTGTTCTCCTGCGCTACATAATCGTATCTTGCAGATTTGCCCGGCACCAGATTTGCCACCAGACGTACCTCTTCCAGGTCCACATCGTACATGATCTTTTCCGTGTTGTCCTTGTCGGGTTTGCCGAAATAGACTTTTTTCCCGTCGTAATAGAACCACTCGCCGTATTGGGCGGAGAGCCGGTTCATAAAGTCGAAGACGCTCTCGTTGTACTGCGCCATGTAAGGGATTTTGGCGGAGTATTTGGGATTGGAAGCCAGCGGGACCTTCCCGTATTCCTGTGTCGCCTCCTTTATGATGGCGGAGAGGGTCTGGTCCATCCACGAGTCAAGCGTCCCGTTGTTCTCATACAATATCGTGGGGCTTGCTCCGTGAATGGCCACTCCGCCCGCCTCACCCATGCTTCCGACCATTTCCACCTGTGTGACAACCCCTTCGAAGTCATAACTTTCGCCCGTCTGCTTGTGGGCGAACGAGATGCTGACAGTCTCCCCGACGTAATTGATGAATTTTTCAGGTGTCTGCTTGAACGTATTGCCGGGCGAGAGGTAATTCACAATTACAGTAAAGGCGTGATGCCGGTTAAACCGCTGATGAAGCCGCAGTGAAACGAACTTCTGTTCCTCTCCTTTCACTGTCACCTTGGTAGTTACCAAATTCAGAAAACTTGCTCCCATACTATCTTTTGCTATGAAAATTAATTAATCAATCCGACCAGTCGGTATGTTTTTTGGTGCCGAAATAACCGGAATTGGTATATTCCGGCACCTTAAAAACTTTGATTAGAAAACAACCGTTAGTTGTTTTCCGGCCAATCCTGTACAAATGTAGCCTCGTCCATCTTCACTGTCTGTGCGGAAATGGCGAACTTGATTGTCATCGGATAGGGGTTGGCCACATTCAGTGCCTCCTCGTATTCCACCACGTAACCGTTCTCAAATACCAATTCCTTCATCTTGGCATCCTCATCCGCTTTCTTGAAGACGATGTTTCCGTTTACGGGCTGATACTGTTTGAACATCTTGTCCAACACAATGGTGTCCGGAGTAGATTCAACCTCCACATAGATTTTACCACCATAGATGTCAGATGCCGGACGGCCTTTGGGATCCACATCGCGATTGAACTTGACATCCCATCTCAATACATCAAACTCTCTTGAGTCTGAAAACTTAAATGACGCTTTAAATGCCATATTCTCAAAGTTTTAAAGTTTGTAAAAAAAGTTGATTACGGAATTTCCGGCTACCGGCGGTTCGGCGCCTCCCCGCCTTTGGCTTTCAATTTCCGGGGGCTAATATATGGAGCTTTCTGAAAATTACAAAAGTTTTTCGGGAAATTTTTTGCGATATTTTTTGGTTTTTTCAAAAATTATGTTCGTTAACATAAAAAAATCTGCCCTGAAAAGTGGTGGACTTATTTTTTTGCCTTATATTTGCAATGTTCTCCTGCGCAATTTTTAAATCTTATTGATTATGGATACAGGAGTTGGTTTCATTAATCTTGATGATTCTGTAAAAATTGCGCTTAACATAGCACTTGCAGTGGCTCGTGAAAATGCGAACGAGTGTTACACTCCCTCGCATTTGTTGAAAGCTCTACTTCATAAAGATGTAGGGCTAAGAGATTTTATAATAAGTATAGGTAAGGATTTGGGGTATCTGGAGGAATGGGCGGATGTCCATATCGAACAATGTCCGAAATCCACCCGGTTCGCCGAAATCAAGCCGTCGGAGAAGATCGACGCCGTTTTCCGTGCCGCCGACGACGCTCGGATACAGATGGGGCTGTTTGACATCAATCCCATCTGCGTGTTGCTGGCACTGACGAAACCGGGCATCGCCTTTTCCAGTGACCAGCTCAGGTCTTTCCCTATCCTGGAGAAAGATATCCATTCCATATATACAGGCAACGAATCGGCGGGAGTCTCCGGCAACGTGCCGGAGAGTTTCATTCAAAGCTCCGTTTCCTCTTCCACTTCCTTTCTTGCCAAGTATTGCGTGGACCTTACCGCCACCGCGGCAGACAGGCTTTACCCGACCATCAACCGTGACCGGGAGAACCGCATGGTCATGGAGGTGCTGGGCAGCCGCAGTAAATCGAACGTGCTGATTGTCGGTGATGCCGGGGTGGGGAAAACAGCCCTTGTGTACGGGCTTGCATGGAATATAGTCAACCATAAGGTGCCTTCGTTCCTGGAGGGAGCCCGTGTGTTTGAGCTTGACAATGCCTCGCTCATAGCAGGCGCCACCTACAAGGGGGAGATAGAGGACCGTTTGAAAAACATCGTGAAAGAGTTGCGCGGCATTGACAACGCCATCCTGTTCATTGACGAGATTCATATCCTGCTGGACAGCCGGCAGGGCAATTCCGGTGCCGGCAATGTGCTGAAGCCCGAATTGTCGCACGGCGACCTGACCGTTATCGGTGCCACCACCATTGACGAATACCGTAAGATTATAGAGCCTGACCATGCGTTCAACCGCCGTTTTGAGGTGGTGCAGGTCAATGAGCCGGACTTGAAGTCCGCCATACAGATGCTGCATTCCGTCCGGCAATCATACGTGGAGTACCACCGGGTGGGAATCAGCGACGATGCCGTGGCGGAGTGCGTTCGCCTTGCCAAGCGGTATGTGAAAGACCGCCGTTTGCCCGACTCCGCCATCGGCCTGCTGGACATGACACTTTCGGCCATCAAGATGGTCAATGAAACAGGAAAGAAGGATACAGAAGCCTTGCTTGCCCGACTGGACGAGATAGAAAAGGAGGAAAAAACTCCTCAAGAAAAGGCGGAAGAGTTGAAAACGCTGCTTTTCCTGATGCACAACAAATTAAGCCCCATCCTTTTGGGCGTGGTTTCCGATGAGGCGGATATCCATGAATTGCAGGAGTATGAAGAGCTGGCGGCTTACCTGCGGAGCGCACTGGCCGCCATTCTGTCATTTGCGGAAAAGAGCATAGAGGAGGTAGGAATTTATGAGGTTGCCGCCGTTGTCGCCAGCAAGACGGGTATTCCTATCGGTAAGATACAGTCGCAGGAGAAGGAACGCCTGCTCAACATGGAAGACTACCTGCGCCGTCGGGTTGTCGGTCAAGACCAGGCGCTGAAAACACTGACCGATGCCATTCTTGAATCCCGCAGCGGTATGAACAAGCCGGGCCAGCCCATCGGCTCCTTCTTCCTGCTGGGGCCTACCGGCACCGGCAAGACCGAACTTGCCAAGGCACTGGCGGAGGCGCTGTTCAACGATGAAAAGTCCATGATCCGTTTTGATATGTCCGAATTCAAGGAGGAGCACTCCGCCGCCCTGCTTTACGGGGCGCCTCCGGGATATGTGGGCTATGAGGAGGGCGGTATGCTGGTGAATAAAATCCGCCAGCAACCCTACGCGGTGGTCCTCTTTGACGAGATAGAGAAAGCGCATCCGTCCGTCTATGATATTTTCCTGCAAATCATGGATGAAGGGAAACTGCATGACCGTCTGGGCAAGGAAGGGGACTTCTCCAACTCCATCGTGCTGTTCACCTCCAATGTGGGCAGCGAATGGCTGACGAAGCAGTTGGAATCGGGCAATGTGCCGGCTACCACCCAGATTATGGAGGTGATGGGGCAGTATTTCCGTCCGGAGTTCCTGGCGCGTCTGTCGGAAATCGTTCCGTTCTCTCCTATCCGCGAAGACATCCTGTTGAAGATATTCGATATACAGTTCAACAGTGTCAGGAAACTGCTGGACAAGCAAGGTATCGGTATTACCATCAGTGACGATGCCCGTAAAATGCTTGCCCACAAAGGATTCACTCCCAAATACGGCGCCCGCCAGGTTGCCGGGGTTATCCGCAACTACCTGCGCAGACCGATTTCGCGGCTTATCATCAATGAAGAGCTGTGCAAAGGAAAAAATCTGGAGGTGGGTCTGGACGAACAGAATGAATTAACCTGGAATATTCACCAATAATCAAGTACAGTATGTTTGGATATACAGTATTCTTAAAGATCGGCAATCTTGCCGCTTCCTCACTGGTCGATATGTATAAGGACAGTTACCAGCTTATCGGCTGTGAGTTCGGGTTCGCCCAGGGGATAGACATCAAAGGACAGGCCCAGACCGAAGTGAAAGGCGGTACGTTCTATGTGACTTACCCCCATCTTCCCAACCGTGACATGATCCAGTGGATGCTGGATGCCCGCAAGTATCAGAACGGAGCCATCGTGGTCCATGACAACCAGGGTTCCACGCTCGAAAAGATACTTTTTGAGAAAGCGACCTGTGTGGATATGGAAATCAGCTATATCCGGCAGGGGAAGAGCTATATCGCAACCAAGCTGACCGTGCAGGCTCAGAAGCTGACGTTCGGGTCGGAGGAATTTGAAAATCAGTGGGTATTTTAAAAAACAACAATGCTATGGGACTCTTTAGTTTTCCGCAAGTGGACAGCAATGTGAATGTCATATTCAGTGTTGACGGTGACGAGTATGCAGTGGAACAGTTCAAAATCGGTTTTCACCAGCCTGTCGATGGCATAAAGAACCAGCCGGAAGGGGAAGTGCGCGGCGGACGCATCATGATAACCCTTTCGCAAACAGTGAAGAACAACATCTACGGATGGGCCGTGAAACCGTGGATGAAAAAGAGCGGGGCGGTGCTGTTCAAGACCGGTACGTCCGGGGTGATATTTGAGGTGGCGTTCACGAATGCATATTGCGTCAACTTGAAACGGGTTATTGAATCTTTGGGACAAGGCTTGTCAACTACCTTGATTTTGTCTCCTGAAAGTGTAAGCGTGAATGGTATTGAATTTGATAATCGGTGGGTGAAATAGTTATGCAAGGAAGAAATGAATCAAATATTATTTCGTTGGATTTATATACCAATTTATTAAGTTCTGGTGACTTATATGAAGGATATGTTGAGAATTGCGGTTATGCATTTTATGAAAATATCCCTGTATCTACTAGTATTAATAAAACTACGCTTATCTATGATTCATATAATGTATGTAAATTAGATATTTCTCCTAAAGCATATAGAGCTAGTTCTAAAATTTGTAACACACATTTAGAACAATATGATGATTCATGGTTTACTCCTGAAAATGTTCTAAAAGCAACTTCTGCTTTGTCTTTATCAATTATGGTAGATGATGTTACAGGAATAGGAGTTGCGGATGATATTTTACTTCCATTTGTTTGGGCTGGTGGTTGTTTGTGTTATATTGCCGCTGTTATATATTACAAAAATGTAGGTAATGGAAATTCTCATTATCCAGGACCATGGTCTGAAACCCAAATACCTAAAACGCACTATACGATGAGAGAACCTATTGCAATGCCAAATCCTGATAATTTTTCGAATGGAGGAGGTAATTATTTTTTGCCAGGATTAGCTTATGCAATACAGGATTATTATCAAGTAACTTCTGTAGATACTGTTAAAAATACTTTTATAGAACATTCTGTTGAGCATAATTATAGATATAATGAACAACAAAAGTTTAAAAGTGAATATTTTTATTTTAACCCTAAGCCACAAAAAGTTGTAAAGCCTTCGATTATTAATAAATTCAAAATAGCTAGGATAATAGAACAATTATATTCAAAAACATTAGTATTGCCTAAAGATAATACTAATGTTGTGCGAAAAGAACATGTTGAACCGATATTTCAAAAGAAAAAATCTGAATGAAAAATAGTATATTATATAATGATTTAAGTAATATGTTTGTCGTGATTCTGATTTCTTTAAATTTATTGTATCCATATACTTTTACAGGAGTTTGGTATCGCACATTTTTATTACTAGGTGCTATTGCCAGTTTTTATACATATCAAAAATTGAAACAAGCAAAGAATGATAGTTGGATTTTCCGTTCTTTATCAAGATTGAATTATATGTTTTTACTGGTGATGTTTCTCTGTTTTTTTATAGTGTTTTTAAATAAGGATATATTGTATAATGTGTACATATTTCCTTTTTACTTAATCTTGATAGGTATGTATTTAGGATTCATAATAACACGTATTTTTATTCTTAAGTTAAGTTGATTAGAGATATGGCGCAGTATAAGGTATTAATTATTTATATCATTTCTAATGGTTTGTCAAAAAAATCATTTGAGGATGAATTGGGAAAATACGGGCTGGAGCGATTGGGAGAGCAAGACATCTTCGCACTTCCCTTAGACGAATACCGCACGAAGGTACAAGCATTCAAAGCCTACCTGCGAGCCTATTCGCGCAAGCATCTGGACAGTCAGGACACAGTATTGTTCGTGGAGTCACGCATGAATCCGGAACGGACCCTGACTGCCATGCTGCAAACTAATCTGATGAGTGAGGACGAATAAAAGATTACGGATATTATGAGTGCACAATCGTATATCAAACTTTGGACCGCCGAGCCCTCGGAACATGATGAGGTGCAGGCTTACGACCTGTTGAGTTATGAATATGACTTCCGGAAGCCGACGACCCCATGCGGGCAAGCGGTCGGAAAGACCACCGGGGGACAGATGCAGGTAAGCATAGCCGGATTTCCCTCGAAGGAATTGCTGGAATGGATGTTCAATTCACGCATCCTGAAAAGCGGGGAGGTGATGAACACCTCGGGAAAGCTGGGGACACCGAAGGAAACCATCCGGTTCAAGGGAGCCCAATGTCTGGATTTCCATGTGCATTCGACCGTGAAAGAGAGTTGTACCTCGCTGCTTATCCATTTCGGGGAAATGGAAGCCGGCGATTCGTGTCACCTAAATTTGAAATGAGATTATGAACTGGTTTGCTGCCTTGTTTAAACGGAAAGAGCCCGGAACGGTGAATGACCGTTATGCGATGAAGCTGTCCGTATGTCACGAGACATACACGGTAGAAGAATTTGACCTGCAATTCAAACGGAATACTAACCGTGACGGATTGCCGGAAGGTGAGGCATACGGCGGTTTCGTTACCTGTACCCTTACTGGTATGCCGGGTGACGGCCTGCTGCGGTGGGGTGCCTACAGCCAACCATGCGAGGACGGTGACCTGCGGGTTTACCGGAAAGACAAACCGGACCAGGAAGCCGTATTCGTCCTGCGTTTCGTGGAAGGGAACTGCATCCGTTTGCAGCGTAAGGTTGACCGTATGAACCAAAAAAGCAGCATCATACTCCTGTTTGCCGCAAGGATATTGCAATTCAGTGACGACGAATTTGAGAATAACGAATGGCGCTGACAAGTATGGAAACGAAATTTTGCAAACTGCCTCTGGATTTTGGAGCCTTGCTCAGCGAGGATGTGGAAAACAGCCGCCTCGCGTCCTGTACGGAAATAGAGTCCATCGACCAGTTCATCGAGATGCTGATTGACACGGCTCCCGGGGAGCACGCCTTTGACAAGGAGTTCGGCTGCGAGATTTTTTATCTTGATTTTGAGAGTATCATTTCGCATACCCGCTGGGAAGGGCAGTTTTCCGATTATATCACCCAAGCCATCACCCGGTACGAGAAGCGTCTTACGAATGTGAACGTCCGGGTCATTATCGACGATACCACCCGGCAGGACAATGTGTTCGAGGCTTCGACCATAAAAAAGCGCGTACAGGTATATGTCTATGGCAATCTGGTGCATACCGGAGAGAAGCGTTGCTTTTACTATGTGATTTATTTAGGACCCATTTCAACCCGATGACAAGCGTATGAGTATGGAGAAATATAACAAGGAGCAGATCAGGAACCGTATGCTGAAATACGCGGCGGCGTTCTGGGGAATCAAAAAAGCGGAAAATTTTGACCCTGTCGTCAAGCTGATGCTGGAGGCGCTGTCCAACGAGCTGTATATGCTGGGGGAAGACTTTACGGCCATCGAGACGCGGCTGCTGGAAAAAACCGCCCGCATTCTGACACCGGACATACTGACCTCGGCACTTCCCGCACATGGTGTCGTGCATGCCTCTCCCATCGAACCCGGCTACCTGATTACGAAAGAGTCGGGCATGTATTATGAGAATGACCTGCTGACCCAGAAACTGTCCGCCGGAAGCATTTCCTTTTATCCGGCCTGTGACACCCTGCTGCACAAAGCCGATGTGAAATACATGGTGTGTGACGATATACTCTATCAGGTGGACCATACCCTGTCGAAAACCATGATTGCCCGTACGGAAACAAGGACGCCCGCACGCACGGTGTGGCTCGGCCTGGCGGTGGACGACTCGCTGACAGACCTGGAAAACATATCTTTCTATCTTGACTTCCCCAACCTTACCGAAAGCTATGAATACCTGTTCCTGCTTCCGTGCACGGAATGGTCCGCCGGTGGAAACCCCATCCGGATGGAGCCGGGCATCTATGAGAAAAGCCGGTTGCCGGAGGAATCCACCCGTGCCTTCTTCCGGAACTATGATGTGATGTCCGTCATAGACAAGGAGGTGATGGAACTCTACAACAAGCATTTCCTGCGGGTTTCGCAACCGGTCCCCCTCGATGAGGTTGACAAGGAGCCCCTGCCGAAAGCCTTGTCTTCCTGTTTCGGGGAGCGTGTGCGGGAAAAGATGCAGGAAAAGCTGGTGTGGGTGAAAATCGTATTCCCCGCCCATTTCACTCCGGAAATCCTGGAGGAGCTTCATGCGGGCATCAACATCGTGCCTGTGGAAAACAAGCTGCTGCACGAACAGACCACCTCCCTCGAAGACACGTTCAGGGTGATTCCCCTGCGTACCGGCAATTACGAGTCCCTGCTGTCCGTGCACAGCGTGAAGGATTCGGACGGAAAGAGCTATCATGAGCTCCAGTATCCGGTACCCGGCTCCACGGAGAGTTACGACACTTATTCCATCCGCAAGGGAGGCTGCGAGCGTTTTGACTCCCGCTCCGCCAAGGAACTGCTCGGCTATCTGCTGGACCTGCTGGATGACGAGACCCACGCCTTCCATGCCGTTTCGAGTGTCAAGCTGCAAGCGCTCGCCAGCCAGATGGAGCAACTGACGGCACAACTGAAACAGGCGACCGACAACATGAACGAATACAGGGAGACACCCTATTACCTGATGATCGACCAAATGTCCGGCAAAGGGCAGGTCACCGTGAAATACTGGACCACCCACTGCGAGACAGGCAACCAAATACAGGCCGGTGTGGAGCTGTCGCCATACGCCACCACCTATCTGGACCCGAAGACACTCGCGCTTGTCAGTACCACCTACGGCGGGAAGCAAGCCCCCAAGAACCGGGAACTGATCGATATCTACAAATACGGGATCATTTCACACGGGCGTGTGCTGACGCAAAACGACATAGCCAGCTTCTGCAAGAAAGAGCTTGGCGAGCTTCTGTTGCGGACAGAAATCCGCAACGGGGTGGAAATCAGCCCGGTGCCCACCGAAGGGCTGATACGCACCAAAGAAGTGCATCTGGTCCTGGGAACGAAGCTGGACGGACCGTCGCAGGAAAAACAGATGAAGGACAGCCTGCACACCAGACTGTCCGCCTGCTCGCCGGACACATTCAATTACCGCATATTCATCGAATACAATAACGCATAAACATAGAACTTATGGACCCTGTCACCCAACATCTGATTTCATCGTACCTGCTGATGCCCGTGCTGACTGTGATTTTCGGGATTGCAGCCTATTTTATCGCACGGAAAAACAAACTGCTCAACAATAAGAAACTGATTGTCTATCTGCTGCTGTGCGGCATTGTACTTGCCCTGCCCGGCCTGTCGGGATTCATGGACTACAACTTCATGCCCTACATCTATGTCCTGCTTGCCATCCTGTACTGGACCGCCGGGTATTACAACCGGTTCCTGCTGCGGAAAGTGTTCGCCTCGGGAAAGGAGACACCCTCTTTCGGTATCCGGTGCCTGCTGACGGTTACGGTCGTGCTGCTGGGCGCGGGACTCTTCTCCGTAGTGTTCAACCTCTGCAACGAACTCCAGTACGGCATCTGGGCCTCCACCTGCCTGCTGCCTTTCGCCTTTCCGCTCCTGTACTCCCAGACGGTAAACAGCTATTTTGACATACCCCTTGAAATATACAAGGTCTGGAAGTATTCGGAAGAGTATGATTCGGACTCCTTGTACATCAACCGTGAGCGGAGCATCGTGGTGGATGTGGAAATATTCCGCAAGGTGGACGATTCCGCCGCGGAGCGTATTACCGGCAAGGCGTCCGAAGATGTCATCTTCGGGCATTGGTTCCAGCGCATGATTGACGACTGCAACCTCAAATCGCCGTCCTCCCCGATTGTCTATCAGAATGACGGCGGCGCCTATTACGAATGGGTGTTCTATACCAAATCCTCCTTTTTCAAGAGAAGGTTCTATATAGACCCGGACGTCACGCTTGCCGAGAACCGGCTGAAAAGCCATGATGTGATCATAGCCAAGCGCGTGGCGAACGAAATAGTGAATTACAAGGAATATTAAAAAAAACAGACATGATGAATACAGGAAAACAGAAACCGGGAAAGAGATATCCGCTGGTAAACTGGGCGGACGGAATGCCGGTCAACAAGAAGCATTTTATCCAGCTGGAGGACCATTTCACGGACCGGCTGTGCGAATACCAGTCATTCCAGCTGAACCGTGCCAATTACGGGCTGCTCCCCTTCAGGAAAGGAGAAGCCGTTTCCGGTGATTTCAGCATCACGGAACTTGTCACGGGCACTCTGGAAGTCCGTTTGAAACGCTGCCTCGCCCTTACCGCCGGCGGTTACCTGATAGACTATGACGCGGGGGGAGACGACGAGCTGACCGCCAGTTTCCATATCGCCATTGACGAGACGGAGGATAAGGACCAGCGGTGGGATGTCATTCTGATGGCAGACCCTTTCGAGCGTCTGCCTTCGGGCGTCCCGGACGAAAAGGAGACCAGCCCCCGCCAGCCTGACGCGCTGCCTGACTACGCGTTGAGCGTCGTTCCGACGGGGCAGATTGACGGCAACAACCTGGGAAGGCACTTCCTGGTAATCGGCCGCCTGCGCAAAAACGGGAACCGCTGCGAGGTGGACGGGAACTTCATCCCTCCCTGTACCAGCATGTCCAGCCATCCGGACCTGAAAAACTACTATCTGAAATTCGGGCAGCTGGTCGATTCCATCGAGAAAGCCTCGTCGGATATTCTCGCCAAGGTGGAAAACGCGGAGAAGCAGACCCCGCTTGCCGTGAACATCGGCATGCTGTGCCGCCATGTCATGCTGTTCATATCCGACATCTATTTCTCCTACCGTAACGAAGGGCAGTACTATCCGCCCCTCCGTTTCCTGAACGTATTCTCCACGCTGGCACACCGCCTGTATGTCTGCCTGGGATTTATGAACAAGGAGGAGAAGGAGGACCTGCTGAAATATTTCAACGAGTGGAACGGCATCAATCCCGGCGCTTACGAGGGGCTGTTGAGGGAAAACAGCGGCCTGTTGTACAACCACCAGAACATCCGTCCGCTGATGATAACCGCGGAGCGTTTCCTGTACCAGTTCAATGACCTGTGGACCACGCTCAGCCGGCTGGAATACATCGGCAAACACAAGGAAAACATCGTGGTTGCCGAACGCTCCAGACAACCGAAGGAGACGAACGAGTCACGCTGGAACATATTGGACTGATCATTCATACAAGAACAACCATGGCAGAAGAGACAGACAAAATCGTATGTTTTGAGGAACGCCCCCATCTGTTCAACCAGCCGGATACCGACTTCAAGGCGGAAGTGGTGGCCAGCGGGCTGAAGGAGGGCGGGTATGACGCGGAACGCACCCTTATCTCCAGGCGGGGCGACATGCGTCGCGGCTTCTCGAAGGACATCCAGGAAATACGCTCGGAATACTCCCATTACGACCTGACAGATTATCTGTATCTCCACGTGAACAGGCGCAGCATTTACGACGCCCTTCCGGAAGGCATCTTCCATAAGAATCTCCATCAGTCGGGGAAAGTGTCGAAAGAACAGGTACTGGATGAAATCCGCATCCACCGCGAGGAGGAATTCTTCGCCCGGCGTTTTTTCAAGCCTTTTGAAATCTCGCTGGACCATCTGCTGGTCGCCTTCCAGAACAAGGAGCGCCGTATCGACGAGATGAACGTGCACGCCGACTTTGTGAGCATCTTCTCCGGACAGTGGCCGGTGCTCAAGCTGCTTCCGCTCCATCTGGCGGTCATGCTGGTCCATCTGCTGCCCTATCTGGAACAGATTACCGCCAGCCTTGCGAAGACGGGCGAGTGCATGAGCATCCTGACCGGGGTGTCTGTCCGCCTGAAGAGAGGCGACAAATGCGTGACAGAGGCACCTCCCGGTCTTGTCCCCCGGTTAGGCCGGTGCCTTTTGGGCGACACGATGGTGGCGGGGAACCGTTTTGCCGACGGCACATACCGGCTGCTGCTGGAAATCGGCCCCCTGTCCGCCCGGAAAATGGAGACCTTTTTCCCGGGAGCCGCCAACAACCGGATATTGAACGCCCTCATGGAGCTGTTCCTGCCATCGGACAAGGAGATACAAGTCCGCTATATCATCCAACAGGAGGACGCCCGTTTCCGGCTGGGGACACCGGACGGACAGTGCGCGTATCTGGGAATCAGTACTTATTTATAAAGAAACAAAACATCATCCGACATGAAACCGAAAAATAACACCGAAGTGAGAAAGGCCTATCTGAGGTTCTCCGGCTACCTGACAAGCTGTATCGTGCTTGCGGTAACCATCTTTGCCTGTTTCCTCAAAACCTCCGGCACGGAGGTGAAACGGATTACGGAGCAGACGCTGGAATACGACCATGTCTATGCCAGGGAGCTCGCCTTGGCAAACAGCGTGGATTCCGTGTACCAATACATGAAACTGATGAACACCTCCCCGAAAATCAACGACGTGCTTTTGCAAAGTGTGGTCAGCACACGCAAGATGAACCTGCTGAAGGATATCCAGGGCATGGATGCCAGGGATTGCAGGCTTTACAGCCGGCTGCTGGGAAATATCAACATATTCCTCGGGGTGAAGGATTCCATCCGCCTGTTGAACATTCAGGAGGAGATGGTAAAAAAAGACCTGATGCAGTGCATCCAGGACAACTGGAAGACACGGCGCAGCCTGAGTGTGGGACCCAATAACAAACAATGAGAACGCTATGATGGACAATAACAGAAAAACACTGAACAAACGGGAAATCCTTATGGGACACGCATACGTATTCCTGTTTTTTTTCCTGACAACCGTGGCGTGCTGCCTTGCCATCTTCATGTGGAATTCGGACTTCAGGATGTTCGAGCAGAAGGAGTTTGTGAAAATCAAGATGAACCGTATCAAGGACTTCCAGCAGGAACAGGCCGAAAGCCAGATGCCCGTGGACTCCCTGTTCCGGAAGATAGAGGCTTTCCAGCCCGGCGTGTATGCCCAATACGAGGAGGACGACATCCACTACCTGATAAACAACCTGCGGAACACCTACGAAAGGAACAGCTGGGACAAACGGTACAAGCTGTTCATGCATATCGCCGATTTTTATGCCATGTGGCTGTCGGACAAGAAACAGCTGTGGAGCATCGAACAAAACATACGCCTGTTCAAAGCCAATCTGGAGGAGTGCGAGATAGGCTTGCGGAAGAAAGAGGAAGACCTGCGCTCGGGAACTAAAAACAAATGACGCCATGGGAAAGATTCGTACCAGAAAGATTCTGTTTGTAGTTGCAGCGATGCTGCTGTGTGTGCTTGTCGCCGTGCTGATCCGGCTGTTTTTTTCCAACCGTATCGTACGGATGACCCTGACGCCCATCGAGGTGGAAGTCGGGGAAGCCGTTCATTATGCGGACAGCACCCGCAACGCGGGTTCCTGGCTGTGGGAGTTCGGCAACGGGGATGTCTCGCATGAACGGAGCGGCCAGTACGTGTTCAAGGAACCGGGGCGTTACCAGGTCCGCCTTCAGGTGGACCATTCGCTGGAGAAGAAGCAAATCGTCAAGGTGAACAGACGGGCCAATAATTACGGAAGCGACCAGCTGGTCAAGATAGAGGCGCCGGCGACCGCCTTCCAGGGTGAAATCATTTCATTCAAGGGGTACGGACCGTCGAGGGAATGGCGCTGGCAGTTCGGCGAATCGGGCATTGTGGATTCACGGGAGCAGAATCCGCTCTATGCCTACTCCGAGCCGGGCAGGTACGAGGTGCTGCTGACCACGGAAGAGACCCAGTATCCGGTCCGGCACACCATTGAGGTTCTTCCGCAGTATGCGGAGAACGACTCGACGGACGTGCTTGTCGTTATCGGCAACGACATCCGCGAGCATTTGCAGGCCATCGTGGACGGAAAGCCGTTCAATGTCCATTACAATTATATCCTCAAGAAGTATCTCTGCGGAAATCCGGACATTGCGGTGACGGTCAACAATAACAAAAAGAATGACTTCTACTCCTATTGCCAGGGTTTGAAAATCATTGCCCGTCGGAAGACCCTCATTGACGAGGTGTTTGTGGATATGGGTGACAACCTGAACAATGAATGCGTGATGCAACTGATGGTGACGCAGCACGAACGTTTTTCCGAATCAAAAAAGTAATGTGAGGCATGAAAAAGAACTGTTTGTCAATCCTGTTGAAAAGAGGATGGATTTGCGGAAGCATTATCTGTCTGGCGGCCTGCGGACCGGTACACCGTTTTACACGCGTGAAGAATGTCCCCCGCGAATATGTACGGAACTATTCCGTCGAAGGCGTGAAAGTCCCCCGCAGCCTGTCGCTGTTCAAGCATGACCCGTGGATTGTCTTTGCCAACGAGCCGGGGACAACCTACCTGAGCCCGAGCGGGAAGAATGAAATGCGCCCCGTGAACTATATGGATGCGTTTCTGGTCATCAAGCGCAAAGGCGACTGGCTTCAGGTAATCCAGTATGACCCCGCTATCCTGAAAAACGGAAGACTGAAAGAGTGGAAGCAGGCCCGGTATTGCGGATGGATCAACCGGGACAACCTGTTGCTGACCCGAAGCGGTGTGACCGACATAGCTACGGGCTTCAAGAACAAGCAGGTGGTGATGCCGGCCGACAGCGCGGCACTGGCTGAACCGGAAACGTATTTCGTCCATGATTCCGTAAAACTGTTCAAAGATACCGACCTGACACAGGAAGCGGGCAGAATCCCGTTCTACGGCATTGTGTATCCTTATCAGGCATCGGCGGACAAAGAATGCGTGCTTGTGGCGGACCGGCCCAAACTCGACGCCGACAGTATCGGGGGGATGCCTGTCGGGTGGATAGACCGGCGGCTGCTGACCGAAATAGGGCAGCAACTGCATGTGGATATCGCCTCGCTGCCCGACAGCGCACTGCTGTTTAAGGACAGCGAACGAAAGGATACCCTGACGCTGGCATCCGATGATATGCGGCAGGTACGGGAGTTTGCCGGGCGGCATCCCGTTATCCGGTACAGTCCGGTGTTGTCTTACCGGCACAATGATATGGCGTTCTGTTTCAGAACGCATGTGCCGATGCCGGTCATTGACAAACGGGAAAGCTATGTGCTGAACGTGAACGGCCATCCGATTTATTACGGAACCTTCAAGAACAAGATAGAAAAGGACCTGCAAAAAATAAACCTCGTGTTTGTCCTGGAAGGAAAGGATAAGGCCATCGAACAGTTTCCTGCCGTGGTGAATGCCATCCAAGGGTTGCAGTCCCAGCTGGCGAACGATGAGAGTTTCTCCTTCAAGTTCGGCGCCGTGCTCACTTTCAACGAGCCGGACAGCCAAGAAGATCCCATCTGCAAACTGACTCCCGACTATATGGAATTTCTGGACTTTTTGTCGGACAAGGCACGGAATGCGGAAAAACTGAAACCTGTGTACGGTAGATTCGGCAGTTGGTCGGGTGTCCGCACAGGGGTGGAACTGTTCAACAAATGCCGGGACGAGAGCAATGTCCTGGTGGTGGTAGGTGACAAGGGGTTCAACAGCGAATGGGCGGATTCCACTCTGGTGGACCGACTGGTGGAAAACAACTGCCGGTTGCTGGGATTCCAGCTTTACGGAGGAGAACCGGACAACTTCAACAATTTCGTGCTGCAAATCGGGAACATGATAGACTGCTCGGCTCCACGCATCAGCCGGAAGAAACGGGAACTGATTGTGTATCCCGAACAGCTGCGGAACGGAAACGAATATGCGGAGGTGAACCACAATACGTATTGCCTGGACTTTCCGAACCGGAGCATGACACTGGGATGGCTTGTCTTTCCGCAGAAAAACGAGTCGCTGGAGCTGGAGGGGCTGACTACCGCCGTGGACTCCATGCTGTTGCAGGTGAAGTTTGACAATACGCTGTTGGGCAACAGCCTGACAAGGGCGTTTGAGGAGGTGGGAACCCACCGGTATAAACTTGACTCGACGCTGGTGGACTACTATCATATCCGCAGGTCAGGCGTGCAACCGATATTGTCTGTCCTGCCGGGTATCGAACCGGGATGGAAACTGCCGGCAGAGCCTGTCGTATTGCCCGACTCGCTTTCGTCCGTAACGGACTATTACCTGCTCGTCAATGAAGAGGAGTTCAAGCGGCTGAGAAAGTATGTGGAAGTGCCCGCCAAACTGGTCCTGGACTATAAATATGAGGCGGTCAGAAAGAAAAAGCAGGCGAAGACGGATATCTGCAACTGTCCGGACGATTATCTGCCGGCAGATACAGAGGAGGCTACCATACGTGTGAAGACGGACAGCCTGAACATACCGGAATATGCCCCGACGCGCCGTGTGAGAAGGCAACTGGTAAGGCATCTGCTTTCGGAACGCAACAGGGACAAGTACTGCAAGACGGGAAGAAGGGATTTCCTGAACATGCCTCTGTCGGAAGCGTTGCAACGGTTCACGTCGTGTCCTGTGGATTATCCGTTCTTCGAGGTTTACCGGGTCAAGGACTTGCGGAAAAAGGAGATGATTACGGATGTGGAACTGGACGGGCTGATTGAGTATTTCAAGGAAAAGAAAAAACTGCTGGATGAGGCTGCCGGCAAGGCGTTCCGGTCCAACGGACAGACTTATTATTGGATTAGTCGTGATTTATTACCATAGTTGCTTACTTGAAATTTTATTATCATGATTTATCAAGCTATATTGAAAATTCGTGGCAAAGAAATTCCGATACTTTGTTACAATTATCGCTGCCATATCCAACACCATGATGATTCGAACCTGAGAAGAATTATTCAGTTGCATATACAAGTTTGTGAAGAAATCGGAAACAGGGAGAATCTGCCGGTCGAGGGGGATTTGATTACGCTTGCGTTTGAATGCAGCGGAGACGAGGCGTTTTTTTATGACTGGCTGAATGGAGGAACGATGCAGGACGGGGAAATCCATTTTATCTATAATGAGGTGGAGGTTGCGGATATTTTGCGGTTCTGGGATTGCTATTGCGTGAAAATAGAGGAATACATGAGTGTCGGGAACGCTCCGATGATGATGGTGGTGTATTTGTCGCCGGGGATTATCAAGAGGAATAATCTGGAGGTGAGGGAGAAGGTTTGGAAGGTGTCGGATGTTTCTAATGGAAATTCCTCTTCTATACAAGAAGAAAATGATTATATATCAGAAAAATCTTCATCTTCTGTAACAATTTTTACACTTTCTGTTATACATGTGAAACCTCCGTTTAAATTGAAAAGGAAATTCCAAAATAATCCTCATTATGAAAAAGAAATGAGGAGACAACTAAAAATGCAAGAAGATGGGATTAATAAACTGACAGTTTTTGAATGGTTAACTAATCGAAAGACATTTAAAGAAAAAGGACGTTTGTCTAGTCAAACTGCTCAAAATGATGCTCGAGATGCATATAAAAGACGTAAAATGTTTGATTATATGTTGTTATCAGCTGAAAATTTTAAATATGATGAAATTACAAAGAAAGTTGAAGATGAATTAAGTTCATTAGCAGCTTTGCATAATCCAGATCAAATTGCGGGTGGAAATTTTGATGATGTGACTGAAATGGGAGATAAAAGAATAAATTCATCTATTGGTTCTCAATGGGGTACTAAAGACAAGGGACGAGCCCAAAATTTAGAAGATGAATTACTAAAGGTATTAGAAGGTCCTCCTAAAATAGATGAAGAACAACAGAAATATATAAAGATGAATGTTATTTTTGCAGAAGATTTAGAAATCATAAAATAATAAAGTTATGTATGAAATGTTTTTATTTAATAGTGTTAATTCAAAGATAACACAGAATGTGAATGAAGAATTCATTTTGAAATATAGTGACTATAGCTGTGAACAATTAAATTCTTTGTGGAAAGAGGTAGGATTGGGTAGCTATTATAATGGACTTTTTAAAATTATAGAACCTGATGATTTAAAAGATATAATAAATCAATGTTATATAATGGATGATGATGAATCCTTATTGCCTTTTATGTGTACTGCTTTCGGTGATGTTTTTGCTTATGTTAAGAATAAAAGATTTGGGAACTATGTAGTATTTTTAAATATTAGATATGGGACATCTTTGATTATTCCTGACAATTTTGTAGCTATTTTTAATAAGGTAATTCCCAATCAAAGTTTTTTAAAAGGATGGTTTGATTTAGAGAACTATGCCTTTGTAAAAGAAAAAATTGGCGAAATAGATTTTGATGAATGTTATGGATATTTCCCTACATTATCAATGGGGGGCAATGAAAGTATAGATAATATTAGCATTGTAAAAATGATTCCTTATATTGATATGAATGTTCAAATGATAGATGTATTCGAACGAGCTGATAAATTCTAACTTGAAATAAAAATATATTTTATATGAGCGAAAAGCAAAATATAAATCATTTTACTTTGTCATTCGTGTTCCTTTTATCTATTAGGCATAATTATGACTATGCAATGGATTATATGGAAAACGTAGCTCGGAACTTCACCAAGAAGTATCCCAGCTACCTTATCCATAAAAAAAGCGAAGAGAAAATAAAAGCTTTTTTGACTGATATGGTCAAAGCTAAAGTGGGAACCTTTGCCAATGCAGAGGCAAAGAACGTAGCTGTGACCGAAGTACGGGAGATAGCGGACTTGATAGCAGAATATGAGGGGATAGAAGGAGAACGAAATAGTTCTTCACCTTTCGGCAATCATCCTACGGACGCTCCTTCTTTGGGTAGTACCGGAGTGGAACTTGCCATGAGCATGGATAACGGGGCTTCGGATATCCGTCCTGTCAATGTAGCCAAACCTACAGGTGCATCGGGAAAACCCAAGATAATGAAACGAAGTGTTATCCGTGTAACCGTGGAATTGGAAGTACTGATGGAAACCAAACAATACCTGCATTTCTTGCAGGAGCTGCCGGAGTTGTTCAGCCTGCATGAATTCCCGAACCTACGTTGCAGAGTAACATGGAAACAGAAACGGGTGAGCTATCAGGAATCTCCATTGCCCATTGAAGTGAAGGTTGTGGAAGACCGTAAATATCAGCGGTGGTTTGTGACCTTTACGGTATTGATGGTGCTGTGTTTCATCGGAATTATCACCCTGTTCTTTTCCATTCCGAACCTGTATAAGCAGGACATTCACTTTTTGCGGAATGATACGATTCATCAGGAGTTCTCCATTTCTAATAGCCGAATAGACTTGAAGAATGTTAATTTGATGAATAATGGTGGAAAGGATACGCTTGTTATCAAGGATAAAAAAGTAATCATTGCCAAATAAAAAATGATGGAAAATTTGATTCTGATACATAGTGTAAAAAACGTGTTGTCTCATAGCGGATGTCCAGAAGATTTGCTGGAGAGTTATTTGCAATTCTTACAAACCGGAGGGCAACAGGTGCAAATCGTCAGAGGCGAAGTTACTATGATGTTCCAAAAGGAGATGCAATACCGTAAACGAAGGAATGAGGAGATGAAAGGAACCGTCACGTTTAGTAATAAGGAAAAACATAATACCGGAAACTCAGATATGGGAGTGTTTATCGGGATGGAGTTTATCCAATGCTGCTTCGGACATGGGATTCCTGCACGGGTGTTGGATGTGCGGAGGGTGCGTGGAGAGGTTGTGGAGATTGTAGTGAAATTTGGATGATAACATTGTAAATGTTAATATGGGAAAAGGTGACAGTAGAACAAAGAAAGGAAAGCGATTTATGCGTTCTCCACGGAAGTATTCTCAAAAAAAACAATTAAATACTGGAAAGATGGAAAATAAGAGTGAATATGGTATATATGAAGAGTTCTTAAAGAATTTTGATTCTGTAAATTATAAGAATAAGGACTCATCTACAATTAATAATGAATTTCAAAAAGTAATAAGTGAACTTTGTGAAAAAGATATGATTAATGTTGCTTTGCAAGCAGAATTAGATCGACAAGTTTTTTTAATAAGAAAGTCTTTTGAGTTTCAAGATGATGAAACAAAGGGGACAATTAAAGGATTATCGTGGCAAATGGCAGGAACACAAGATATGGCAAATGGAAACAAAATACCTTTTTATTGGCCTGATGTTAGAAATCTTACTAAAGAAAATTTCGAGTTCTTTGAGCAGCGTTATAAAAAAACGAATAATCTCTATGCAAAAACCGAATATGGTTTGATGGTATATTTCGGACAAAAAACAGACTGGTCGAAAAATAACAGTTTCAAGCTTCAGTTATGCAACGAATTAATCTCCTTAGCTCAAGAATATTATGGTGAAGCTCAAAAAGGAGAATATTTCAAATTGGGATATGTTCTTAATCGTTTGGAATTGGCTTTACAAATTGCAATAAATAGTAAGTTTGAAGATTGTCAAAAGGCAATCATTGAACAAGTTTTTGATATACAGCAACATTGGAGTGTAAATGATAACACAAAACATGTTCCTTTAAATTATTCAAGGTTCATGTTAGAGCATTATAGCATTTGTAAAAAATACATAGACTTTGAAAAAGTTATAGAGCGTAATAAATATGCTATCAGCTTGATAGAAAAAGATAATCTTTATATGGCTGCAGATGCTATTGAATTTACGGATAAGTTAAAACAAAAAATAAATCTTTCGATAGAAGATTCTTTAAGACAGAGAGCTGAGGTATATGAACAGATTGCCAAGAGCAGGCAGGAAGATATAGCTTCAATGCATTTTATAAAATTAGCTTTGGATATTTATCTTAAAATAAAGGACAATGGAAAAATAAAAGAGATGGAAGAGTTATACTCTGAAAAGAGAAATACTTTCCAATTGACAGAAACTTCCATTCCAATTCCAGATGATTATATAAAAACAATTGATGAAGCTGTAAAACGGACTATAGAAACTTGTTCTGTAGATGAGTTGTTAGATCAATTTGCAGGGACTCCTTGGTATGAAACAGATGATTCTATCCAAGCCTTATCTGATGCTGTGGACAATGGACTTATAGGTACCCTTCCTTTGTCATGCTTTGACAGATATGGCAACACCGTTAAAACATACACACCGGCAGAAGGAAAATTTTGGTCCACATATAGTTTCTTCTTCAATTTTGGTACGTTAAAAATGTTCAAACTATTTATGTTAGCCATTGAATCTCAAAAGTTATCATACGATTTAGTTTTAACCTATTTGGAAAAGACATGGTTAAATGAACCTGTTGAGAGAAACTATAATGGTAAGAAAGTTCGTGTTGTTCCTTTAGATACTGTCAAGCCTGGATTAAAGAGGATATTTGATGAACTTAAACAAACAGATGAAAATTATATTCCTGATTATGTTACTATTGTAGATAGCTTAACACTTAAGATAGAAGGTCTTTTGAGATTTTTTATTGAGAAACTTAAAATACCCACTTTTGCCAAGAGACGTTCAAAAGATGGAGATGTCATAATGGAAAAACTTTTTGATGATATTATTGCAGATCTTAAGGGAACTCCAGAGAGCCCTTCTAGTTTTGTCAAAGATCATCTTACCATGCTCAAATATGTAATGTCAGAGAAAATAGGCTGGAATTTGAGAAATGAGGTAGCACATTCTTTACTTCAAATCGAAGATTATTCGTTAGACAAAGTTGTTGTCTTGTTCTGCTTAATTCTTAAATTGAGCAAATATGTGTTTATAGAACAACGTGAAAGTTAAAATCGAAAAAGGAATAAAGTGCAATTTATTAATACGGATTAACTGATTTAATATTTTGATTATGGACGATGATTTAAGAAAAGAAATATCAGATTTTTTCTTGACAGATAGTTCTGGCTATTTAGCACGATATAGGGCTTTAATAAATGTGTTTACAAATATAAGTACACGTAGTAAAATATTGGTGGATTTATTATTTTCTTTTGAGTGCAGTTTGAAATCTTTGATTTTTTTGAGAAGTGACTCTGATGAAAAATCAACGTATAAAATTATTCGGACTCACAATTTAAGCAATCTCTTGTCAAAAGTTGACACGGCGAATTTTCAAGATATTGCCAATTTTATCCTTGATGAAAAGTTGGATGATATATCCGTGGGGGTTCGTTATACTCTTGAAGCCAATGTTAAATTCAGAGAGAACGGCTTATTGGGGAGTAAATATTATGAGACAATAGCGTCGTATCATTGGATAGATAAAGTTTATCAAGAGGCTAAGAAATTGAATGAGTTTGTACGTAACGAAAGCATTTCTATGTTTGGACTTATAACCATAATTAATATTCAAGATATTGATATTAATAAATTGATTGATCGAGAAAATCGCATCAGGAATATTAATAAACCTTAGAAATATCCTAATATCATTGTCATAAAGGAAGGTATACTAACATCTGAAAAGAAGAACAACAGTACTTAAAGGAGAATAATCTTTTCAGATGTTATGTTTATTTTGAATTAGATAGATTTTACTTGTGTGAGGCATCATCTTTCAACCCCAACCTTTCACATAATTCCGGATTACTTTTGATCCGGTTCATTTCCTCATTGATAATTGCTTGAGCATCCAATTTAATCTGGTCGTAGTTGCGCTGTATCTGCTGCATCATGATATCGTTACCCTCCTTGTCCTTGAACTCGTTGATGACAGGGATTTTCCGGTAAGCCTTTTCCTCCTCGCTGACTTTGGCATGATCCACAATGATTTCAGCATGGAATATTTTCTGGTCTATCTTTTCACCAAAATTGTCGGAAACGGCTCCGACAAATGTGCCCTGGGACAGGTTGGCAATCTTGGAAGCCGGGATGAGCGAGTCAAGCTGTGTGCTGATGGAAGTGGATACATCCTGGCGGTTGATGGAAACGGACTGCCGCTGCTGGAGCACTTTGCCGAAACGTTCGGAAAGCGTCTTCGCGGTTTCTCCAACCACCTGACCGCTGAAAATATTGCCTACCGTGTTTTGGATGACCTTCGACTCTTTTTCACCGTAATCGCGGTTCAACTGGCTAAAATCCTGAAAGCCGAGACAGACCGCCACCTTGTTGCTTCGGGCGGTAGCGATGAGGTTGTCCAATCCACGGAAATAGATGGTCGGCAGCTCGTCTATGATGACAGTGCTCTTAAGCTGTCCTTTCTTGTTGATAAGTTTGACGATGCGGGAATTGTATAACCCGAGTGCCGCCGAGTAGATGTTCTGCCTGTCCGGATTGTTGCCCACGCAAAGCAGCTTGGGCTCTTTCGGGTTGTTTATGTCCAACGAAAAATCGTTACCTGTCATCACCCAATACAACTGTGGGGAAATCATGCGCGTAAGGGGGATTTTTGCCGAAGCGATCTGGCCTTGGAGCTGGTCCTGGGCGCCCCCTTTCCAGGCATCCATGAAGGGGGAAAGGTAGTTTTCCAGCTCCGGATACGAGGTCAGGATGGTAAACAAATCCGAATAAGGCTTGTTGAGCAGCTCTACCGCGTGCGGAAAGGAACAATAAATGCCGTTTTTGTAAATCTTTAGGTACCAGATGATTGCAGCAAGCAAAATAATGGGTGACTCCACGAAGAAATCGCCCTGCTTTTCAATCCAGGTGCGATTGAGGTTGAGCATTATCGTGTAACTCGCCTCATACGCATCGGAGATATCCGTCATGAATTCCGGATTGATGGGATTGCAGCGGTGTGACCTGCGCGGATCGTCGAAATTGATGACATAGAACCGGGGCTTGACCTTGTACTTGTCCATGTTGTTCAACAATGTGTTGTAAGCGATGGTGGAGAGGTCGTCGAACTTGTAATCGTAGATGTAACAACTGTATCCTTTGGAAATCATCTGGCGTATGTAATTGTTTACCACGGCATACGACTTGCCCGAACCGGGCGTGCCCAGCACGATGGTGGCACGGAAGGGATTTACCACGTTGATCCATCCGTCATGCTGTTTTCCCTGAAAGCGGAAACTGGTGGGTAGGTTGACGGAATACTCGTTCTCCAACAACCGGGTTTCCTGCCGGAAGGATTCGTTTTCGATATTGAACACATCATCCATCAGGTTATGTCTGTAAAGCCGGCTCATCCACAACCCCGCCATCAGCAGGCCGAGGTAACCTGCGGTAAGTGTTATGACGTACAGTATGGTGCTTGTCATGTGGGGCAAGGACAGGTCAAGTAGCCACCAGTTCAGAAAAAACAGCACGCATCCGGCTACCAGCGCCGCGTAGATTTTGGGCCAGGTGATTTTTTCACCCTTGACTCCATGTGTACCCAGGCAGGATATTGCCAGTAAGGTCACAGCCAGCAGCTTGGTCCAGAGGATGCAGTTGAAAATGCCGGTCGTGTTGTTGAAATTCACCAGAATCCGGTCTGTCACCTCCAGGTTCAGGTTCCATGCGGTGATACTCGGATAGCAGTACACATAGACGTGCACCACCAAAAGAAAAATACTCACTGCCCTGCCAAATTCCATGATTTTGGCAAGTGCCCTCAAATCGTCTTCCTGTTGCATAGGGATGGGGATAAATGGGTTTTGAAAATTGTCTTCCGTTTAAATGCCGCGCGACTTGCGTTTGGCTTTCTTCTTTTTCTTCATACGGCGTGCGAAAGCCTCCTCCTCGTAATCCCTCGGGTTGGTTTCCAGGGAGAGAATACCTGCCGCCTGTTCGAGCGCGCTTTCCGGACCCGCCTTGTGCCGGTGATGCTGCCAGAGTTCCGTTGCCGTATGTCCGTTCCGGTCGTTTTCGGGGATGCCGTCCAGCCACCTGAAATAGTCGTTGAACACGTTTGCGGAAAACTCCTTGCCCATGCGTGAGCCGTTGAACACCTCCCTGCGGTCGTGGTCAATGAAGGTGACGCCGTAGATTCGTCCCTGCTCATTCTCACGGAACACCACGCCGATACGTTTCTGTCCGAGCAGTTCCACAAACCGTTGCCGTGAGTCAGCCTGTTGCAAGGCGCGTGCAATGTTCGCTTGTATGGAGGGAGCCCATTTCCCTTCCTTGAGCGCCTTCAGGTTGAGAAGCATCCGTTTTTCCAGCTGTTCGTTGCCAAAGCGTTTTCCAAAGCGGGAGCTCTTGAACGGAGGGCTGACCACCTTGCCGGCATCATCCGTGGCCGCATAGACAATGCCAGTGTAAGGCACGCCGTGGTATTCTCCCCTGACCTGTTTCGCCTCGATATTGAAGGTGGAAAGCAGGGCGCTATACTCCCCGAAGGTCTGGAAACGGTAGCTTTCCAGCACCGCCTTGAGGGTGTTGCCAATCTGATGGCGGACATCCCCCAGGGAAGCATCCACTTTTTTCAGTTCCGCTTTCGGATTCCGTTCCTCCGTGTCCGCACCGTTGCGCAGGCCGAAGTCCGCTTCCAGCTCCCGGCAGGCGGTCATGGAACGGCGGTGCTCGTAGGAGTCACTGATTTTTTTCCCTTGTTCGTCCACACAGACACTGACAATATGGATATGGGCATTGTGGGTATCACCATGTTTGTAGGCGATATAAGGCTGGTCTCCATAACCCATCTTCCGCATATATAGGTCAGCCAGTACCGCCAGTTGGTCGTCGGTCAGCCTGTCTTCCGGTGCCGGGGAGAGCGAGATATGCAGGACGGGCTTCTCCGTGTTGCGGTTTGCCAGCAGGTAGTTCTCGAAAGAGAGCAATGCCAGGCGCATGTCTTCGCTTGGCAATCCCAGCCGGTCGGAAATCATGCGGTTCCCCGAAAGAATCCCCGCCGCTCCGGTCGCCACCTTGTTATGGTTGTAGGCCAGTGCCCCGTACAGACTGGCGCCATGACTTATCTTTGCAACCATTTCCGCTCGTATTCCTGGGTGAGTGCCGTGATTTTCTTGCAGAGAAGCATCAGCTCGACGCTCAGTTTCTCCAGCTTGTAGAGCAGTGACATCGCCCGTTTCTCCCCGAAGTTGTTCTTCAAGGCACGCACCATCTGGTTGTAGTTGTTGCCTATTGCCTGGAACTGCTTGTGGAATTCGGTCAGCTTGATGTAGTAATCCATGGTCGCCTTGTCGATTCTCACTACCTTTATCTGTCCCGAGAAGATGGATTTCTTGATGAACAGCGTGCGGTCCCTGGCCCCGGAATCCGCCAGCAACCTTTCAAATCTGGTGTTCTCCTCGGCGTTCAGGCGGAAGCTGTACTTGCGGTCCGCCGGGTCATTCTTGGGTTTCCTGCCTGTCCTTGTCCCTGTTGTTTTCTCCATAATGCATGAGATTGTTGGTTTGTACTTTTTTTCTTTTCCAGAATCCGCGACTTTGGAGCGGATTCCCCCGCCCCAGGGGCGGGCAAGTTGGTCCTTGTCGGACAAAAGACTTTTTGTCGGACAAGGACACAACTTGCTCTGTTCGCTTGAACAGAGAATCCTCCTTCGTCGGATTGCTGCGCGACGTTCACGGCGTGCTGTGGTCCGGCGAAGTCAGTTCCTTTCCATTGTCTGATTCCGGTTTTGCAAAATTAGACAGTGATAACCGATTGGTAAACAGCGTTTGATATGACATTTGATGACATCTGACGACATCTGATGTCAGGTAGGGGAAATGTTGGCGGAAGTTTCAAAAATAGCCGCTACTTTTGGCACAGTGCATGAGGGCATACATTGGAACATTGTCCTGCAAGGTGTATTACTTGCCTGCCACAGGCGGTACATGGCACGGATGCGATATCATCCCTGTAGGTGCAATGCCATATATGTTGCATTGCATTCCTGCATGGCGGGATACATTGCATGAATGCAATACAGTACGGGTTACATTGGACTCCGTATTATATGAATGCAATGCACCTTATATGGCAATACCCTCTGGTAACCGGCAAGACGTTGGTGCAATAGGGTACGCAATGTATTCATGCAAGCAGGCAGGCAGTGCGTCATTGCCATGTACCGACGGATGCATTGTCACGTAATGAAACAGAAAAAACATATCCGGACAGATATGAAACCAAATTATACACTCTAAATTCAAGCCTATGAAGAAAGAACCTTTATTTGTCGCTTTGAGCAACCAGAAGGGCGGTGTGGGAAAATCCACGTTCACCGTATTGCTCGCCAGTTACTTCCATTACCTGAAGGGATATAACGTGCTTGTGGTGGATTGCGATTATCCGCAGCATAGTATCAGCACCATGCGGGACTGGGAAGTGGGGGCCATTGAAAAGAACGTGCATCTGCAAAACCAGCTGGTGGAACAGTTCGGGACAAGCGGAAGGAAAGCCTACAGCATCCTGAACTCCACTCCGGAGGAAGCCCGGGAAACTGCCGGCCGTTTCCTTGAAAAATCGGGACTGGACTATGACCTTGTCCTTTTTGACCTCCCCGGAACTGTGAATGTGCCCGGTGTCTTCCGGTCCGTAATCAATATGGACTATGTATTCACTCCCGTCACACAGGAAAGAATGGTAATGCGGAGCAGCATGTCTTTTGTCCTTGCCATCCGGGAATACATGCACCGTCATAAGGATGTGCCCTTGCGTGGCATCTATATGTTCTGGAACCGGATGGACAAACGTGTGTCCAAAGACCTGTATAACAGCTACACTGAAATTTTCCGTTCGCTGAAATTGCCGGCGATGGAAACCGTCATTCCCAGTGCGGAACGCTACAATAAAGACTTCGGGATAAAGGGATTTTTCTTTCGCAGCACCTTGTTCCCTCCAACCCCTTCCGCATTGAGGGGCAGCAATCTGGACTTGCTGGCAACAGAGATAGAAACCATACTGAAACTTCAATAAGAACAATCATGGCTACCAAAAGAAGAACGGATTACCAGGTGGATGAGGAGGCACTGAAACGTATGATGGCCGGGGATGTAACAGCATTGGACAAAATGGCTTCCCCCGCTGAGGCTCCGGAAACAAAAAGCCGGCCTGCCCCTTTCCAAGAGAAGCAGGAGAAGAACTCTGCCGGTTCTCCCAAACAGCAGGTAAGAAAATCCACGGATGAGGCATCCGGCCCGGATGAATACCGGCGACGGTTTCTGAAAGAGAGACTGTCCGGTTCAAGAAGGCAGACCTATATTCACGATGCTTTGTACAGGACTGTTGCCAAATTATTGCCTGTCATTGCACCGGACATGTCAGTTCCCATGTTTTTAGGCAGTGTCCTGTCGGACCACCTGGAAAGATATCAGGATGTTATCAATGAAATATATAACCAGGAAGCAAATCAAAACCCTTTGGAATGGAAGAAATAGTTTATTTGTCAGTAAGGATCGGCTGTGCCGGCTACTTGTTATACAAGTTATGGAATCAGAAAAAACGGGTCCGTAAAATCTGCGGGCTGCTCTATACCCCCGGGAAAAAAGAGAAGGAGGAAGAGGGAACATCGTGCGGTACAGGACCTGGCGATGTGATGGGAGCTACCCGATTTGTCTATCTGGACGAAAACGCGGGCATGTTTGCGGCTCCCTACATGAGCCAACCGTTGGAAACCGGGAACGATTATCTCGGAGAAGAAGAGGCGGTGCCGGAGAATGAGGTGGAGTGCGGGCTTCCCCTGGAAGAGATGAGACTGTTGAAAGAGGAACAGGAAAGACTGGATGAACAGACTCCCGGCACGGAAGGTATCGCTCCGGTAATCACGTCCGATGACCTGCTCAATGCCGGCGATGTGCTGCTTAATCTGGATGGCGCCCAAATGAACGAGGAGAAAAAACGCCGGGCTGCCGTCACCTTGCATGCCATCCGGGAAACGGACATGTTTGAACTGATTTCATCCCAGGTGGAGAATAAAAACCTGATTGAGGAGCTGATAGACCAATATATCGGTAATGACGGAAATGTATTGCCGGTGAAAAGAAAGAAAAACGAAGGACAGCCGGAACATGCTTGGAGACAGTTTCTCTGAACCCGGCGGCAGTCGGTCCGATACGAAAGGAAGAGGCTTTGGAAGAACTTGCCTTGTACCGCTATCATGGTTGCCTGTTCCCGGTTTCTTTGTCATACCTGGCTCTTTAAATGTACAGATATTTTGATTATGTGGTTAGTGGCAGATTCCTTTCCGGAATTATATAGAGGCGAAGATGTTAATGAAAAATAATTCATTACGTTTATCCTATCTTTTTTTAAGAAAAATATTGTATTCTTGAATGGAATCTGTATATTTGAAAACAGATTGCAAAAATGAATTATAGAGCTGTGATTTATCAGGAAAAACGAATGTCTGTATCGCGGCTGTGGGATTTGAATAACCGGTAAGCCATATCGGCATTGCAATATTTTAAAGGAGTGAAATGTTGCAAGTATGAACTAACTCCAATTTTAAAGGCTATGGGAAAACAGATTGCCAAACTAGGTATCCGTCCGGAAGACCTGAAAGACAAGACGGTCACTTCGGAACAGTTGGAAAAGACGAAAGGCGGGAAAGCCGCCGGGTCTGAAGAGTGTGTATGCTACTGCGGTTGCTATACCGATGACTCCGCTTTCGGTGTAGATTTCAACTGGTGGTCAAGAGACTGGGATTGATTCCTGCATTATACGATGCTTTGTAAACAGATAGCCACTATGGAAAAACAAAAAGCAAATAAGTTTCCCCTGGTCAAATTGTTCACAGTTGACGGGGCGTCCTGTTATTTATATGACGGCAGAGCGAACATGTTCCTGTCGCTGTCCGAGACTGAGAAGAACCTTGTCTGTGAATACATGGCGTCGTATGGAACTTCTGAAGGAGAGCCTTGCCCGGCCTCCTTCCCTTCCGATGCCGCCGCTTTCATCGCCCGTCTTAACGGAAACGGCATCCTGCTTCCGGGACCCCTGGAAGCGAGGACGCCTTCCGGAATGCGCGGTGAGGAAGAGTTATGGCAACAATGGGAGGAGGAAGCCATTCCTAAAAAACTGACACTGGAAATGACCAATACCTGCAATCTGCGTTGCAGGTATTGCCCCTATACAATCAACGAGCAACGCGGCCAAGGAAAAATGCACGCCTCCCATCACTTGAAAGAGGAGGATGCCCGGAAAGCCATTTCGGATTATTTCCATGAATACACACGTGTTTTCCGCAAGGTGGAACCGGAACACAGGACGCTGTTCCTGAAACGGAATCCTCCCGCCGTCAGTTTCTACGGTGGAGAGGCGCTTCTGCGTTTTTCACTGCTGGAACCGTTGGTGAAATATGTACTCTCGCTTCCTTGGGAGGAACACCATATACCTGCGGAGAAGGTCGTATTCCACATAACGACCAATGCCACCCTGCTGACACGGGAGATGGTGGAATTCTTTATACGGTATCATTTCACCCTCGCCATCAGCTTCGACGGTCCGCCGGAGGAGAATGACAAGTACCGCGTGTTCAAAAACGGGCAGGGTACGGGAACGGTTGTGGAGCGTGCCCTTGACATGATCCGTGAAGTTTCGGAAGAGTACCTGCTGAACCATGTACACATACAGGCCGTGCTGGCTCCCGAATATGATCATGACAAGGTCGGCAGATACTTTGAGGGACGTAGCCTGAACGGTTGTTATGGCGGGGTCCGCCAGTTTTCCTACCTGGAATTCAGTGATTACAGTGAAAGCAAGAAGACGGACAAGCAACTGGCGCAGTTCAATATCCGGGAGCGGATCAAGGAACTTTATGAAAAGGACCTCTCTCCGGAGGAACGGTACCAGTATATTCTTCGTGACCCCCTGATCAGCGCGTGGCTGCGGTATGTGTACGCCATTCTGACCAAGGTCGGTGACGCACCCTCGCACAAAGCCAGATATTTCAATTCATGCTATATCGGGCGTACCAATCTGTTGCTTGACACATACGGCAACCTGCATCTCTGCGAACGGTCGGATTTCTCCATGCCTGTCGGTGAGGTGAACTCGGGCATCAACCGTACCGCCATCCGGCAAATGTACCGTGATTTTTTTGAGAAGACAGACAGTCCGTCCTGCCGTTCCTGCTGGGCCGGCCGCTTCTGTACCCTCTGCACCGCCGCGCTTATCAAGAACGGTGCGGTTCAGGAACCTGACCGTTCCATTTGCAGGAGCTTGCGGCACGCACAGGAGAAACAGATAGAGGACTTGCTGTATATCAAGGAGTATTATCCGGAAATTCTGGAACAGATGGAACGTATGTATTTCCAGGCGAATGACATAACGCTCGGTGCTTTCCATGCCTATGTCAAGGAACAACACGACGTCGCCCCATGAGGTTCAGGGTGTCCTACCAGCATGACTCCATGCAGTGCGGTGCGGCGTGTCTCCGGATGGTCTGCAAGCATTACGGAAAGGAATATGCCCTTGACTTCCTTTCCGAGCAATGCGGCTGCATGATTGACGGGGTTTCCTTGCAGGCCATCCGCGAGACGGCGGAGGACCTGGGATTCCGGACATTCGCCGTATCGGTCGGTCTGTCCGAATTGCAGGCCGGATGGTGTCCCTGTATCCTTCATTGGGAGCATAATCACTTTGTCGTCCTGTACAGGATTCATAAGGATAAGTATCATGTTGCCGATCCGGCCAAAGGGACGGTCATATACCGGAAAGAAGATTTCCTGAAGCGTTGGGCGGGAGACGGGGAACAGGGAATCGCCTTGTTGCTTGAACCCACACAGGCTTTTTATGACTTCTCTTCGGGCATGGAACCAAAAGTCCCGTCCCCTTTCCGTTTTTTATGGAGGTACATAGCTTCTTATAAAAAAGCATTTGCATCGGTCGCCTTGACCCTGCTTGTCGGCAGTCTCGTACAGCTGGTGCTTCCGCTGCTTGCGCAAATGATGGTCGACAAAGGTATCGGTCATAAAAATATCCCGCTTGTCTATCTGATTCTCGGCGGCCAGCTGGTGCTTGTGCTTGGTTCTGCCGCCATGGAGTTTGTCCGCAACCGTCTTCTGCTGTTTGTGGGGATGCATGTCAATATATCATTGATAACCGACTTCTTCGCCAAACTGTTCCGCCTGCCGATTTCATTCTTCGAGACAAGGACCACCGGGGATCTTTTGCAGCGTATCGTCGATCACCGCAGGGTGCAGGATTTTCTTACCGGACAGGTTCTCTCCGTCTTGTTCTCGGTAATGGTCTTGTGCATATTCATGGGAGTCCTGTTTTCATATAACAGCTTCCTGTTCCTTGTCTTTCTGGCGGGAAGTGTCGGCTACGGCCTGTGGACCCTGTGTTTCCTGCATAAGCGCAAGTTGTTCGACTATATGATTTTCGAGAAACAGTCGGCCAGCAACAACAAGGTATACCAGCTCCTTACTTTCATGCAGGAGATAAAGCTGCAAGGCGGCGAGGGAAGGCGCGCCGGGGAATGGGAGGCGTTGCAAAAGGAGCTTCTTGACATCCAGATGAGGTCTTTGAGCCTGCAACAGTTCCAGCAGACGGGCGGGATATTTATCAGCCAGTCCAAGAACCTGGTTGTGACGGTCATTGCCGCCGTTTCTGTCATTGAAGGGGAGATGACTTTGGGTATGCTGCTTGCCGTGCAATTCATCATCGGGCAGTTGAACATCCCGATTGAACAGCTGATGCAGTTTATCTATAATTTCCAGAATGTGCGGCTAAGCATCGAGCGTATCAGCGCGATTCATGGGAAGGCGGAGGAAAGAACGGGGAAAAAGATACCGGAACAGCCGGAGATTTCCCGAAAGGATATCCGGATTGAACACCTGGATTTTAAATATAACCTGCATGGCAAAGCCAAGGTGCTGGATGACATGACGCTGACCATTCCGGCACAACGTACCACCGCCATCGTGGGCGCAAGCGGAAGCGGAAAGACCACCCTTGTCAAACTGTTGCTGGGCTATTTTGCTCCTACAAGCGGAAATATCTTTCTGGGAGACACTCCCTTGCAGGATTATGATATGACATCGTGGAGGCACAGCTGCGGCGTAGTGCTGCAAGACAGCCATGTGTTTTCCGAATCTCTGGCAAGGAATATAGCGGTGGAGGACAAGCATATAGACCGTACACGTCTCCGGATTGCCGCCCGCCAGTCCAACCTGGAAGAGTTCATAGAGAAACTGCCCTTGAAATACCAGACGATGGTGGGGGCTGAAGGCGTGGGGCTGAGCCGGGGACAGGAGCAGCGTATCTTTATCGCCCGTGCGCTCTATAAGGACCCTTCGTTCGTGTTTCTTGATGAGGCTACCAACTCGCTGGATGCCAACAATGAGAGAATCATTACCGGGAATCTGCTGGATTTCTGCAAAGGAAGGACAGTCCTGATAGTGGCCCACCGGTTAAGCACCATCCGTCATGCTGACAAGATAGTCGTTCTGCATAAAGGCAGGATTGTCGAAGAGGGTACCCATGACGAATTGTGCGCCCGCCATGGGTATTATTATGAGTTGATTAATAATCAGTTGATTGCTATGGGGTGAAATTGCATTTTTATCAACGGGCGGAATACGATCAACAGACACAATATACCGATTATAGTCCGTCACTTTCCAACCTGAACAAGCTTCCGGCGGTTTTAGTCTGCGATTTTCTCGCCGATATATCCTATATAAAAGATCTGTTCAGATTCATTTGGACAGAAATGTATTCGTCCCGCACCGGGTGTAAAGCGTGAATGCCAGGAGCAGAGCCTGGTCTCTCCATCCGAAAATAAGATTTTCAATTGTGGCAACCTGCTGCGTGTCTCTGATTCCGGTGTCGTTTTATATTTGAACTTTTCCGGTGAGACAGGTGAGGTGGAGTTAGCCGCCACTCTTTCCAAATCCGATAATCTCCAATAGATTTGTTGTACAACAGCCGGATCTTTGATTTTATCGAGCTGATTCGATGCCTGTTCTGCAAATCTAAGATGCGGAAACAATTTGGCAGATCGTTTCGCCAATACCTTCCCGTTGGTTGGTATATTAATCTTCTTTAGGAGAAAATCCCTATGCGTTTCGACTCCATCCGGAGAAACCACATGCTTACATCCGGATGTGAGCGGCAGTTCATTTCCATCCTCATCCAGCAGGCTTATATCCACGTCGTAACTTCCATTGTCCCAAGCGTCTTTTTGCCTGAATCCTAAAGCAAGCGTATTTTCCATTGCTTCCGAGGCCCATCCCAAACCTTTACATGGTATCCCATTATAAGAGAAACCCAATACGTTGTACTTGTCTTCAAGGCTGTCAACAGGCTCTAAAGTGCACAATTTGGCAATCAATACGGATTTTAAATCCTTGTCAATCACAGTTTCATTATTCAGGATCCTGTTCCATGTCTGTCCGGGAAGCATTCCTTTTCCCATTGCTTCATTTGTCATACGCACGTTTGAAACGCCTAATTCCGACATTTTAGACAAGCATCTGCCCAATAACGAGAAAGCGTCTTGGGCGTCCTTGTTGTTTGAGAATGCTTTTACACTCAATTCATTAAGATATGCTTCCATGTTTTCAGTCAATTAGCCTGGTCAGTACATCATCCCAACTGTCAAAGAAATTTTTAGGACGCTTGTTCAATTTCCCTTCATCCGTGATTTGAATTTCATCAATATAGGTAACCTCCATATCATCGCCTGCTCCAAAGTCTCTTTGGACAAAGATAACATTCAAATCCTCCTGTGAAATGACTTTTTCTTTCCTTGCCAGCCTTAAACTGTTCAATATATGGTCACTGTGTGATTCTATTATGATCTGTACCCCCTTGCCGGCAGCCAGTGCCATCAGTTTGCCCAGTTCCACTTGTGCAGCCGGATGCAGGTGTGCTTCCGGATTCTCAAAAACAAGCAGGTCGCCCGCCTTTGCCCTGAGCAGGGCTACAATGACAGGCAAGCAATAGGTGAAGCCAAAACCGACTTGTAAAGCCGAGTACTTCTTGCCTTTGGTTCCCGCCATGCCATATTCAAGCCTGATTTTATCTTTGTCTATTTCAGTCGTATTTGCTTTCAACGAAGGAACCTGCATGATTTGGGCCATCCATGCATTCACATTTTCCGTCAGTTGTATCCGCTCTTCTTTCAGGTTGGGATGTCTCATTCCTTTTATGCCGATCTCCTCATTAACCGACAGGGCGTTGTTCAGGTAAGCCGGTGTAAGTTCCCCCTGTATGCCTAATGAGGTATTGTATGCCCTGGCCTCCGATTTGTTATATTGGGCTTTGGGTCCCCACCGCTCCGCTTCCAGAAATATGAATCTGTCATCAAATAAAGAAAGCCCGTGAATATCGCTGCCGGTATATGTATAGCCGACTTCCTCGCTTCCGGCTTCACTGGTGTCCAGTACCCATTGATATTCGTTCCCGTTGTCTTCTTTGATGGATATGCATACACTTTTTTCTTCGGCGAATGTGTAACATATATCTCCGGCAGATTCCAGGTTGACAAAGTCATGCTTCAAACGTAATTTTTTCTTCGGGTTGGATAAATACCCCAATTCATAGTTCTGTTTGAGGAACAGCAATGACTGTATAAGGGTGGATTTCCCCATGCCATTGACACCTGTTATCAAAGTCAGAGGTTTTATGTTGAAAGATTCCTCTTCAAAAACCTTAAAGTTCTTAAGTCTTATTTCCTTTATCATACTAAACTAAGTAAATTTCCTGATAAATCTATCCATTGTATCAAATCGTTTGCGGACGGCTTCTGTTGAAGTCTTCCGCAGTTCCTTTCCGCATAAAAATCCTTTTTCCTCAAATAGCCGTTTGTATTCCTCTTCAAACCGGTCCGACTGCCGAAGCAAACTCTGATATTCATTATCATCCAACCGGGATATTGTATAAGAAAAGGCGTCAAATAAATTCTTGTTTATCCGCTTCCGTGTGGCTTTGATATTGATGAATGTAATGTCTCCCAGTACGTCGTAGCAGCGTTGCATTACAGTTTTAAACCGGGCTGTCTCCCTCTCAAAATCATTTTCAGGCAATGCGGAAAGAGCATCCATCCCTTTATCCAGGAAATCGTCCATGGTTTCTGTGGTATCAAAGAATGGCCGAAGAAGCCTGAAGGCGAAATATCTGCATACAAGTTCCCGGTCGGGCATCCCTTTTTTGCTCATCATTTTATGGGTGGCTTGCAGAAATTCGTGAGATTCCGCCAATTCGGCAATGCACTTTGACACGGAACCTTGAAAGAAAGCATTTCTTAGCTCCTCCCTGTTGCGTTGTTTCCCTATCTTGTTTATTCTCTTGAAAATATTGAACTTTACAGCATCTGGAGTGCCGGGGTTGATAACATAAGCTACTATGTTTGTTGATTCAATCCGGCTTCGTAAGTAAAAGGGGATGGAGGAAAAAGACATTCCCTCGCATTCTTTGCTGAAATATTCCAATCCCTCTAACACGAATTCATTTTGGAGGAACTTATGGAGTGAACTGATCCGCTGTACCCCGTCGATTACTGTCCATGGGGTTTTGCTTCCATCCAGGTATATTAACTGGATGGGTAAATTTGCCATAACGGATTCTATAAACGAACTTCTTTCTTTGTCATTCCAGGCATTTGACATTCTTTGCAGTTCCTCCGTTTCAGGTATACATAGTTTACCCGTTTCAATCATTTTTTCCAGTTGACTGACGGATATGTATTGCAACCTGATATCTACGTCATCAGGGCTGAACAATTGCGGGAAAACATACTCCATTTTCATTATAATCCTAATTATCAATTAGCCTATATATACCTGTCCGGGCAAAAATACAACAAAAAATCATGATTGCCACCTTGTCTTGGTAATATTCTGATTTTATTTGCAAAGGTAAGAACATTAGTCTTCTTAATTTTCAAAGAAAAGTGAGCAATCACGCAGATAAATCTTGTATCATACAAAATGTAGTATGAATTAGGCAAATATGTTATTGCTATGACATCTGATGACATATAGCGCCATCTGATGAAACCTCTGAACCATAGTCTGTTAACTCCGTTTATCTTCGCCGTCGAATTCAAATTTATGTCTTACCCAAACGATTCGACAATGAAGAGAAGAATCCTTTTTTCAGTGATGTGCGCGGCGATTGCCGCCGGTGCTTTCGCGCAGGGCCAAGGCCAGGGCCTTGCCGGTATCAACGAGGCGACCAGCCTCATGACCTCGTATTTCGACCCCGCCACCAAGTTGTGTTACGCCATCGGTGCCGTGCTGGGACTGGTGGGAGGTATCAAGACCTACGGCAAGTTCTCCAGCGGAGACCCCGACACCTCGAAGACCGCCGCCAGCTGGTTCTTCGCGTGTATCTTCCTGATCGTGGCCGCCACCATCCTGCGTTCCTTCTTCCTCTAAAGGCATGGAGTATCCGGTAAACAAAGGCGCGGGCAATTCCGTCGAGTTCAAGGGGCTCAAGTCGCAATACCTGTTCGTCTTCGCGGGCGGGCTGACGGCAGTGCTCCTTGCGGTGGTCATCCTCTATCTGGCAGGTGCGGGCCAGTGGGTATGCATTCTCTCGGGAGTCATATCCGGCAGCCTGCTGGTATGGGTGACGTTCCGGCTGAACGCCCGTTACGGTGAACACGGGCTGATGAAGCTGCTGGCCGGAAAACGGCACCCGCGCTACCTGATTCACCGCAAAAGAGTTTTCAGATTATTCACGAAAAGAAAGAGGAAACAACCATGAGAAATGTATTGAAAGCGGAAACGCTGGAACGCAAGTTCCCCCTGCTGTCGGTGGAGAACGGCTGCATCGTGAGCAAGGATGCCGACCTGACCGTGGCTTTCGAGGTGGAGTTGCCCGAACTGTACACGGTGACGACGGACGAGTACGAGGCCATGCACGCCTCCTGGATAAAAGCCATAAAGGTACTGCCCGAACACAGCATCGTGTGCAAACAGGACTGGTTCGTCAAGGAGACCTACCGCCCGAAAACCGGCGGGGAGGAACAGAGCTTCCTTGCGCGCAGCTATGAGCGGCACTTCAACGAAAGGCCCTTCCTGAACCACAGATGCTACCTGTACCTGACGAAGACCACCCGTGAGCGCAACCGCCGGCAGAGTGACTTCAGCACCCTCTGCCGCGGCTTCCTGCTGCCCAGGGAGATAACCGACAAGGAGACGGCGGAGCGTTTCCTTGAAGCGGTGGAACAGTTCGAACGCATCATGAACGACTCCGGGCACGTAAGGCTGCGCCGCCTGGATACGGACGAGGTGACCGGGACGAAAGAACATCCCGGACTGGTGGAGAAGTATTTCTCCCTCTCGCTGGAGGATGGGACCGCCGTGCTCCAGGACATCTGCCTCAAACCCGGACGGATGCGTATCGGTGACAAGCGGCTCTGCCTGCACACACTTTCGGACACGGAGGACCTGCCGGGCAAGCTCTCCACCGACATGCGCTACGAGCGTATGTCCACGGACCGGAGCGACTGCCGGCTGTCCTTTGCCGCCCCCGTGGGGCTGCTGCTGTCGTGCAACCATATCTATTCGCAATATGTGTTCATCGACAGCGCGCAGGAGATCCTGCAAATGATGGAGAAGAACTCGCGCAACATGCTCTCGCTGTCGAAATACAGCCGGAGCAACGCGGTGAACCAGGAGTGGACGGAAATGTACCTGGATGAGGCGCACGCCAAAGGGCTGCTGCCCGTCAGGTGCCACTGCAACGTCATCGCCTGGGCCGAGGATGCGGACGAGTTCCGCCGTATCAGGAACGATACGGGCAGCCAGCTCGCCATGATGGAATGCACGCCGAGGTACAACACCGTCGATACCCCGGTGCTCTACTGGGCGGGCATCCCCGGCAATGCGGGCGACTTTCCCGCCGAAGAGTCGTTCTACACCTTTCTGGAGCAGGCGGTCTGCCTCTTTGCCGGGGAGACCAATTACCGGAACTCGCCCAGCCCGTTCGGTATCCGCATGGCGGACCGGCAGAACGGCATCCCGGTGCATGTGGACATTTCCGACCTTCCGATGAAGCGCGGCATCATCACCAACCGCAACAAATTTATCCTGGGGCCAAGCGGCAGCGGCAAGTCCTTTTTTACCAACCACCTGGTGCGCAACTATTACGAGCAGGGCACGCATATCCTGCTGGTGGACACAGGAAACAGCTACCAGGGGCTGTGCCGCATGATCCATGACCGCACCCGGGGAGAGGACGGGATATACATCACGTACGAGGAGGACAACCCGATATCCTTCAACCCGTTCTACACCGACTCCGGGCAGTTCGACGTGGAGAAGCGCGAGAGCATCAAGACCCTGATACTGACCTTGTGGAAACGGGAGGACGAGGCTCCCACACGTGCGGAGGAGGTGGCGCTGTCGGGCGCGGTGAACGCCTATATCCGGAAAATATCGGGGGACCGGAGCGTCAGGCCGGACTTCAACGGGTTCTACGAGTTCGTGTCGGTTGACTACCGCCGGATGATTGAGGGGAAGAGGGTGCGTGAGAAGGATTTCGACATTGACGGCTTCCTGAACGTGCTGGAACCTTTCTACCGGGGAGGCGACTACGACTTCCTGCTGAACTCCGACAAGGAACTGGACCTGACAAACAAGCGGTTCATCGTGTTCGAGCTGGACAACATCGGCAGTAACAAGGTGCTGCTTCCGGTGGTGACGCTGATCATCATGGAAACCTTCATCGCCAAGATGCGCAGGCTGAAAGGTGTCCGTAAGATGATACTGATAGAAGAATGCTGGAAAGCGCTGATGTCCGCCAACATGAGCGAGTATATCAAGTACCTTTTCAAGACCGTCCGGAAATATTTCGGCGAGGCGGTGGTGGTGACGCAGGAGGTGGACGACATCATCTCGTCCCCGATCGTGAAGGAGGCCATCATCAACAACTCCGACTGCAAGATACTGCTGGACCAGCGGAAATACATGAACAAGTTCGAGCACATCCAACGGCTGCTCGGCCTGACCGACAAGGAGAAGGGGCAGATTCTCTCCATCAACCAGGCGAACCATCCCGGACGTTCCTACCGGGAGGTGTGGATCGGGCTGGGCGGCACCCATTCGGCGGTATATGCCACGGAAGTGAGCGAGGAAGAGTATTTCACGTTCTCGACGGAAGAGTCCGAGAAGCTGGAAGTGCAACGGCTGGCAGAAGAATCCGGAGGAGACCTGGAGGCTGCCGTCAGGCGGATGGCGGAGAAGAGACGGGAAGAACAGAGACAAACATCAACCTTCAAACAAGAATGATTATGAGAAACAGACCCTTTGTGAAACTGGCGGTGTGCCTGATAAGCATGGCCGCCCTGATATTGCAGAGCTGCTCGGAGAGCGGTATTGACCGTGACAAGCTCTGCGGCTCGTGGACCAGCGTGGAAGGCAAGCCGGACGTGCTGGTATATAAGGAAGGAGAAGCCTACAAGGTGACGGTATTTGCCCGTAGCGGCAGGATGCGTGTGCTGAAACCGAAGACCTACCTGCTGGTGGAAGAGAACGGCAACCTGTTTATCAACACGGGCTACCGCATCGATGTGTCCTACAACGAGGCGACAGACGTACTGACTTTCTCCCCCAACGGGGACTATGTACGCAAGGAGGAACGCCCATGAGAGCGAAGTCACTCCTGATAGGAACCGTGCTCGCCTTGTGCGGTACCGCTGTGGACGCCCAATGGGTGGTGACCGACCCCGGCAACCTTGCCCAGAGCATCATCAACATGTCGGACAACATCGCCCACACCTCCAAGACCGCCGTGAATACGGCCGAGAGCTTCGCCGAGACGGTGAAAATCTACGAGCAGGCGAAGAGGTATTACGACCAGCTCAAAGCGGTGAACAACCTGATACAGGACGCCCGCAAGGTGCGCGACATCATCCTGATGGTGGGCGACGTGTCCGACATCTATGTAACGAACTTCGGCAAGATGATGAACGACGGGAACTTCTCGCCCCGCGAGCTGGACGCCATCGCCTTCGGTTACGCCCGGCTGCTGGAGGAGAGCAACGGCGTGTTGCAGGACCTCAGGCAGGTCATCAACGTGAGCACGCTCTCCATGACCGACAAGGACCGTATGGACGTGGTGGACCGCTGCTACTACGAGATGCGCCGCTACCGCAACCTGGTGAGCTACTATACGAACAAGAACATCGCCGTGAGCTATCTCAGGGCCAGGAAGAAGAACGACCTGGAGCGCGTGATGCGGCTCTACGGGGATGAAACCTCCAAATACTGGTAGCCTATGGTACTTTTGTCGATAGATTTCGCCAACCTGCATACCATACTGGAAACCCTGTATGGAGAAATGATGCCCCTCTGCAAGGACATGATGGACGTGGGCAAGGGGCTTGCCGGGCTGGGGGCGCTCTTCTATGTCGCCGTCCGCGTGTGGCAGTCGATGGCGCGCGCCGAGCCGGTGGACGTGTATCCGCTGCTCCGTCCCTTCGCCATCGGCATCTGCATCCTGCTCTTTCCCACACTGGTGCTCGGCACGCTGAACAGTGTGCTCAGCCCCATCGTGCAGGGCACGCACAAGATGCTTGAGGGGCAGACGATGGACATGGAACAGTACCGTGCCCAGAAGGAGGAGCTGGAACGGGAAGCCATGCTGCGCAATCCCGAGACCGCCCATCTGGTGAGTGACGAGGAGTTTGACCGGCAGCTGGACGAGCTGGGCTGGTCACCCACGGACGCCGCCTCGCGGCTGGGCATGTACGTTGAGGTAGGGATGTACAATCTGGAGAAAAAAATCCGTGATGCGTTCCGCAGCCTGCTGGAGCTGATATTCGCGGCGGCATCGCTGCTGATAGATACTGTGAGGACCTTTTTCCTGGTCGTGCTCTCCATACTGGGCCCTGTGGCGTTCGCCTTCAGCGTGTGGGACGGCTTCCAGTCCACGCTCGGGCAGTGGTTCACGCGCTATATCTCCGTCTATCTGTGGCTTCCGGTGAGCGACCTGTTCAGCACCCTGCTCGCCAAGCTCCAGGTGCTGATGCTCCGGAACGACATCCAGGAGTTGCAGGGCAATCCCGACTACTCGATAGACAACTCCAACAGCGTGTACATAATTTTTATGCTAATAGGGATTATCGGGTACTTCACCGTTCCGACGGTGGCGGGCTGGATCGTACAGGCGGGCGGTGCCGGGAATTTCAGCCGCAACCTGAACCGGACCGCCACGAAAGCGGGCAGTTTTGCTGCCGGGGTGGGCGGTTCCGTACTGGGGAATATCGGAGGACGACTGAGAGGAAAATAACAGAGACCGGTTTACGGGATGCGTACGCCGCATACGGCTACTAACGTATGCAGCCCGATACGACTAACATTAGTAACCATGCACGACTAACGTATGTAACGAGCCGTCACTAACGTATGTCGCCAGGAGCACCATACGTATCCCGCCGGAAGAAAGAAAAAATCAATCAATCCAAAGAAACGATTCATACATGGAATTCAAGTCATTGACCAACATTGAAAGCAGCTTCCGCCGCATCCGGCTGATGCTGGCGGTCTTCACCGGCTGCTGTGCGCTCGTCACCGGCTATGCGCTGTGGAGCTCGTACCGCTTCGCCGAGAGGCAGCGTGAGAAAATCTACGTGCTGGACGGCGGCAAGTCGCTCATGATGGCCCTCTCGCAGGACCTTTCACAGAACCGTCCCGCCGAGGCGAGGGAGCACGTAAGGCGCTTTCACGAGCTGTTCTTCTCGCTCTCGCCCCAGAAGGACGCCATCGGGCACAACATCAACCGCGCCCTGCAACTGGCGGACAAGAGCGCCTACCACTATTATGTGGACTTTGCCGAGAAGGGTTATTACAACCGGCTGATTTCGGGCAACATCAACCAGGTGGTGCATGTGGACAGCGTGGTGTGTGATTTCGCCGTTTATCCTTACAAGGCAACGACGTATGCCCGCCAGATGATTATCAGGGAGAGCAACGTGACCGAGCGCAGCCTTGTCACCTCCTGCTCGCTCCAGAACACGGGGCGCTCGGACGACAATCCGAACGGGTTCATCATCGAGCAGTTCATCATCCTGGAGAACAAGGACATAAGGAGCGCGGAACGATGAAAAGAGGATATGCCTGCCTGAGACGGGCAGACGGCCGGATACGGCTGTTCTGCCGCCGCCTGACAAGAAGGCAACGGAGCCTGGTGGCAATCACCGCCTCCCTTCTGTTCCTGGCCGCCTGCCTGTACACGATTGTCTCCGCGCTCTCCGGTCCGGGAAAGAGCGGCGGGACGATGAGAATAGAACATATCCGGCGGCTCGACTTGTGGCCGGAAGACAATACAAATCCATCCAAACAACTGCTACGATGAAAACGGATATACAGAAGATAAAGAAACTGCTGGGGCTGTCGGATGACGGGCCGCTGACACCCGAAGAGAAACGCCGGCGTGCGAAGTTTGTCATCTACCCGCTTTTTTTCCTGATGTTCGCGGGGGCCATTCTGCTGATATACGCCCCGACACAGAAGGAAAGGGAGGAAGCCGGAAAAGGCCTGGGCTTCAATACGGAAATTCCCTCGCCCGAGGAGGCCCGCATGGAGGGCAACAAAGTCAGCGCCTACGAACGGGATGCCCTGGCAAAAAAGGAGAGAAAGCGCAAGGACACCTTTCAGGAAATGTCGGAACTGTTCAACCGGAAAAGGAACGACACCCTGCGCGTCGCGCAGGGCGGGGCGAACGTGGAGCTTCCCCCGGAACCGGAAGCCATGACACCCCGCAGTCCGGTGCGTTCGTCCACGGAGGCCTACCGCAACATGAACCGTTCGCTCCATACCATCCATGAGCCGCGCGACCATCCGCAGGACAAGGAGCTGCTGCGGCGCATCGAGAGCCAGGAAAAGAGGCAGTCCGGGGAGCACCCTGACGGCGGGCAGTCACTGGAAGAGAAGATGGCACTGATGGAGAAGTCATACGAGCTGGCGGCCCGCTACAACGGGAAGCAGACGACCGCCGCTCCAGCAGCCGACCGGAAAGAACGGACCGCCGCCCGACCGGTGAAGCAGGTGCGGCAGCAGGTGGTGTCCTCCCTGTCCCGTCCGGTGAATGACGAAGAGGGGATTGCCGGAGAGCGGAATACGGGATTCCATACCCCTGTCGGCAAGACGCTCTCCCCAGACAGGAATACCATCGCCGCCTGCGTGCACGGGACGCAGACCGTATCGGACGGGCAGGCCTTGCGCCTCCGGCTGCTGGAACCGATGGCGGTGGACGACCGCCTCATACCCAAAGGCACCCTGCTGACCGGAAGCACGCGTATCCGGGGGGAACGGCTGGACGTGCTCGTCGAGACGGTGGAATACAAAGGGGCGGTCATTCCGGTGGAACTGGAAGTGTATGACGCCGACGGCGGGCAGGGAATACTTGTCCCGAACTCGCTGGAATACGATGCCGTGCGTGAGATAGCCGCCAACATGGGGACCTCGATGGGGAGCAGCATCAGCATCTCGACGGACGCCGGCGCGCAGATAGCCTCGGACGTGGGGAAAGGCGTGATACAGGGCGTGTCACAGTACGTCACCAAGAGGATGCGGGCGGTGAAAATCACGCTGAAGGCCGGGCACAGGCTGCTGCTCCATACCCCGGAGCGGTAAGAACCGGTCCGGGTGGAAAAAGAGAAAACACAATTATTCAACAACCAACCAACAACAATCGGACATGAAGAAGATTCTGATGATGTTTGCCCTTCTGACGGGCTTTGTAGCTGCCCATGCGCAGCAGAGTAGCGGAGATTATTTTGAAGGACTGAGCCGCAAGATAGGCTTCAGCCAAATGATACCTCCGCATGGCCTGGAAATCACCTACGACAAGACGGTGCATGTGATTTTCCCCTCATCCGTCAAGTACGTGGACCTCGGTTCCCCCAACCTGATAGCCGGCAAGGCGGACGGCGCGGAGAACGTGATCAGGGTGAAGGCCACGAGGAAGCATTTCCGCAACGAGACGAACATGAGCGTGATTACCGAGGACGGTAACTTTTACACGTTCAATGTCAAGTACGCCGACGAGCCGCTGCTGCTGAATGTGGAGATGTGCGACTTCATCCACGACGGGGAGGCGGTGAACCGTCCCAACAACGCGATGGAGATTTATTTGCAGGAGCTGGGCAACGAGTCGCCCAGGCTGGTGCGCCTGGTCATGAAGTCCGTGCACGGACAGGACAAGCGGAGAGTGAAGCACATCGGTTGCAAACGGTTCGGCGTGCAATACCTGCTCAAAGGGCTCTATGCGCACGGTGACCTGCTCTATTTCCATACCGAGGTAAGAAATTCCACCCACGTGCCTTTCGATGTGGACTTCGTGACCTTCAAGATCGTGGACAAGAAGATAGTGAAACGTACCGCCATGCAGGAACAGGTCATCTGTCCGCTGCGTGCCTTCAATTACCTGACCCGTGTGGACGGGAAAAAGAGCGGGAGAACGGTGTTTGCCCTGCCCAAGTTCACCCTCCCCGATGACAAGAAACTGGTGGTGGAGATGTATGAGAAACAAGGGGGACGCCACCAGGCCTTTGAGATAGAGAATGAGGACCTGGTGCGTGCCGAGACCATCAATGAACTGAAAGTGCGATGAAAAGGTATGTGTATATCACCCTTGCGCTGCTTGCCCTTATGGCGGGGCAGGCCCATGCGCAACGCTGTCTGCCGGGAATGAAGGGTGTCCGTCTCACGGCGGAAATGGCGGACGGCTTTTACTGCGGAGCGAACCGGCACGATGCCGGTTACGCCTTCTCGCTGGCCGTTTCCACCTACACGAAAAAAGGAAACCAGTGGGTGTTCGGCGGGGAGACGCTCCGGCGCAACATCCCATACAGGAACACGCATATCCCGACGGCGCAATACACGGGCGAGGGCGGCTATTACCATACGTTCTTTTCCTCGCCGGGCAAGGTGCTGTTCCTGAACCTCGGTGTCTCGGCCCTGCTGGGGTATGAGACGGTAAACGGCGGCAAGAGATTGCTGGATGACGGTGCCGCCCTGCACAGGTGTGAATCGTTCATTTACGGCGGTGCGGCGACACTGGAGGCGGAAGGTTACTTGTCGGACAGGGTTGTCCTGCTGCTTCGGCTGCGTGAGCGGTTTGTGTGGGGCGGCGCCTCGGGCCGCTGCCACTGCCAGTATGGAGTCGGTCTAAAATACATTTTCTAACCTCAAAAACAGATATATACCCATGAAAAGAAAAATCCTTGATTGTATGATGGCGGCCTGCTGCCTGGCTGCCGCCCTTTTTTGTCTTGTCTCTTGTGACTGCGGGCTGGATGTCCGGCAGGAATACCCGTTCACGGTGGAAACCATGCCGGTAGCGGACGGTATAGCAAACGGCGAAACGGTGGAAATCCGTCTGGAAATCAGACCGGAAGGTAACTTTGCCGGAACGGTCTATACGCTGAGGTACTTCCAGCCGGACGGCAAGGGCAGCCTGAAGATGGAGGACGGCACGGTGCTGAAGCCCAATGACCGCTACCTGCTGAATGAACGGAGATTCCGGTTGTATTACACTTCGCAAAGCGCGGATGACTCGCAGACCATCGACCTCTATTTTGAGGACAACTGGGGGAATATGCGGCAACTGACCTACGGTTTCAATGTGAATGATGCGGAAAACAACGTTCCGGACAATGAGTAGGGCATGGCTCAGGCTGACGGCCGGAGTGTTTATGGCGTTTGTGGTCTCCTCCGCTTTTGCCCAAGGAAAGGGGGAAGTGCCGGATTCGCTGTTTGACAAGGCCGTGGAATTCATCAAACGGGCGGAAGGCTGGCATCGGGGGCAGATGCCTTACATAGGTTACGGGCACCGCTTGCTTCCGGGGGAGACATTGACCGAGAACCTGAGCAAGGCACAGGCCGATTCGCTGCTGAGGAGTGACCTTAGGAAGTGTTGTGATGCGTTCCGGGAGTTTGACAATGATGCATTGCTTTTGGGCGTTTTGAGCTATAATGTGGGCATTTTCAGATTGAAGGGCCATGGCAGGATACCGAAAAGCCGGTTGATACGGAAGCTGGAAAAAGGGGAGCGTGACATCTATGAGGAGTATGTTTCCTTTAGGTGCTATAAGGGGAAAGTAATTCCGAGCATAGAGAGGAGAAGGAAAGCTGAGTTTGCGCTTTTCTATATACCTTAGATTATAAAAAAGCCGTGAACAACGATGGGAAGATCGATGTTCACGTTTTTTTTTACTGCAATTTTTACTCATTTTCAAATCAGTATATACGACTGGTTATTCCAATTTGTGCTTTAGATTGAAATGATAATGTCTTGTGGTATTCCCGTATAATATGCTATTTTTTCCACTGGTATATTATCTTCCTTCATTTTTATTATTATATCAATGGTTTCTCTGGTAAGAGAAGATGGTATAGGAGTGAACAGAATATCTGACAGTTTATTTATGGCTTTAATAACTCTTTGCCTGTCTGATTCCACTTTTAAATTTATACCACTGAAAGTAGAAAGTTCATCATGCAAAATGAGATAGTATATTCCGCCTATTATCAGTGCGGATATGGTTACAATGTCAATATCCGTATCTGAGAACAGTCTTGAATATTTTTGGCATAGAGGCAATGTATGTAGTTCTCGTAACCAGGCGGTACGCTGACTGGTTTCATTATTATTAGCCAGTTCCCATTTCAGAAGCTCTTGCATTGCTTTGTTCTCCGATAAAGAATGGAACAATCCTGTCAGAATGTTCGTGTACAATTCTTTATCATTGCTTGATTGTTTCTGGGACTTTATGATATCATTGAACCAGTAATCGTATTTTTTGACATACTCATCAATAAACTTGTTCAAATCCTCATATCTATGGTAGAATTGGACAGGTTCGATTTCTGCCAGATGTATGATACCGGTAACTGTCAATTTTGAAAATCCATCATTTTCAATCAATTGATTTGCCGCATCAAGTATACTTTCTTCTATGTCCTTTGCACTTCTTCGCTTTCTCCTTTCTTTCATTATTCCTTTTTTATTTTTATATCTTTATTTATATCATTAAGAGCGTTGATTAAAGCATCCAACTGTTCATGTTCATGCGTGGCAAGAACACTGACCCTTAATCTGGCCTCTTTGGTTCTTACTGCCGGATATACAATTCCAATTGTAAAGATACCTTTTTCCTGTAACATTTTAGCTATTTCATAAACTTTTTTATTATCTCTTATCATAATGGGGAAAATAGGTGACACGGATTTGCCTATGTCAAACCCTTCGGTTGTCAGCCGGCTCCTAAGGTAATCGGTATTTTCCCAAAGTCTGGCTCTTATTGCCGGTTCTTTCTTTATTATTTCCAAAGCTTTCAAAATGGATGCGGTTACTTGTGGTGTAGGGGCTGCCGAGAAGACATTGCTGTCCGCATAAAATTTCAGGTATTGTATTATCTTTTTTGAGGCGGCAGCAAATCCTCCTACACAACCAAATGATTTGCTGAATGTTCCGGTGATGATATCCACTTGCCCTAAACAATTGAAATGTTCTGCCGTTCCCTTACCGTTGGCTCCCATTACACCTATTCCGTGTGCATCATCCAGCATCAACATAGCTTCATGGGTTTTGCAAAGAGAAATTATTTCGGGAAGCAAGGACAAATCCCCATCTTGTGAATATACCCCATCTATTATTACAAGCCTGGTCTGGTATTGGTCTTTGGTTTCTTTCAGCGTTTTCTCTAAATATTCCAAATCATTGTGCCCTATCCGCTTTACATTTGTCCCTTTTAATCCTGCCATTGCGCTTGTATGGATATAAGGATCCACTAACGCAATGTCATTTTGACCTAATAAGGCTCTTAATATCCCTGCATTTGCCCCGAAACCGGAAGAAAACAGTATTGCGTCCTCCTGTCCTACAAAAGATGCGATTTCTTGTTCCAATTGTTGATGTATATCGAGATATCCACCTATAACCTGTGCGGCACAAGCACCTGTTCCATATTTAATAATAGCGTCTATTCCAGCCTGTTTAGTTTCCTCTCGTTGTGACATTCCCAAATAGTCATTGGAGATAAATGCAGTGACAGGTCGGTCAAAGCCTTCAATGGTCATTGTTGACCCGACTCCTGTCTGGGAAGTTATCCAATAGCTTTTGCAACCAAATTCATTTAATTGATTGATGTACTGCTGGAAGTCGTCAGCTCTCTCGATAGCGTTCTTCTTTAAAGAAAGTTCAAAGTCTTTTAATGAGTAATAAACATTTTCCATATTAATATAATTTAGATTGTATAGTACAAATATAGATATTATTTATGTTTATCAACATATAATGGCAAAAAACATCTAAAAATATTATTTTATATACAATGCGGATTGTATATTTGCGTCCGTACTAGTACTATATAACAAAATGTTCACTAAATTTTTAGAAAATGAAAAAAGTATTGATAATTAAAGGATTTATAGCTGCTTCAATAATTGCAGTTCTAGGGCAATTGACTTCATGTCAAAATGAGGATGGTTTTACTCAAGAAAGTACTGAAAAGGTAAACCTTATTGATTATGATGTGACAAAAGTCCCATGTGAAGAAACGGAGGAAGATCAACTTCTTAGAAAGAAAGCTTATGAAGCCATAGATAAACATGTGTCTATTAAAAATGGCCTCTTTGTTCTTGATGTGGCAAATGGAGAATCTATCGGTTTGTCTGAAAGAGTGTTTACCTACTATAAAAACCGAATGCAAGAAAGCAATGCTCTTTTATCAGCACAAGGAATTGTGAAAAATCAGATAGGAGAAAAATCAATAGAAATATATAATGCTAGCAATTTCGTTGGTGAAAGAGCTTCAGGGGGAGTGACCAAGTTAGTTCTAAATTGGGCCTCGTTTGAATTATATATTTCAAATTCTGATTGCAAAAAGATTGCATTAGGATCCGAGATAACGGCTGTTCTAAGTGCTGCTATTCCAGATCCCAGTATATCAAAAATAGCAACAATAGTAGCAGGGTTATGCGGTATTGCTTTCAATCAATTTGCGGATAATTATCCGAATGGAATCATTATTTCGTGCGAGATAATACCTGTTCCTATTATAGGTTGTTATAACGATTGGTCATTTAAAGGACAATGAAAACATTTCTTCAAGGAATACAATACTTTATAGTAGCAATATGTATCGTTTTAATGATAAGTTGTGAAATAAGTTCTAGCTCAAGATTATTTTATCTGTGTTTAATAATAGCTATGATAACTAATTTATTTTCAGATAATAAATATATCAAATGGGGGGGGATGATTTTAAGTCTTGTCTGCATATTTATTCTCATAAAGTATTATTGGTGAAATCCATAGACTAGCAATAGGTTACTATTGTAACCTATTGCTGTTTTGAATTCATTGGTATGTAGCACTTTTTTGTGGGAATGTTCTGTTTTAAATGTATGTGACTAATTGCTCTATTTAGCTTATATGGCATCGAATAAATGCGTTGCAGAACAGATAGGGGTAAATATTTCCACCATTCTTATAAAAAGGCAGATAATAGTTTATACCAGATTCGGTTTATTCATTGAATCGGAACTAATGTAGAAACATATATGAAGTTATTTCTCATTGGTTTATAATGACCGCTTGGGATGGTTATTGTACTAATATATAAGGATTAACTTCTTACTTCAAATCTTTACAATATTGATATTATATATTCACTCTAATTTCAAGAACCAAATTAAAAAACATTTTTATGAAAAAACTTTTTCATTCTTTATGGGGCGTAAGCCGATTATTAGTAGGGGGAATGACCGTAGCTCTTGCCTCTTGCACACAAGGTTCAGGACTTTTAGATGATTTCTCAGAAGCATCAGAAAGTTCGGTTTTATCAAGATCCATTTCTGTTGCTGATTCTGTAAGTCTGTTTTCTAATGCAGATGAATATCAAAAGCAGGAAACAAAATTTTCTTCTTATTATCCTGAAACCGATGAATTTTATTCATCAAATATGTATGCTGTTAGAGAGTTGCCTTTTGCATTGAAAGTCAGAGGAGGTGGAGTGGCTGGACAACCTTATCTTTCTACTCAAGGAATGAGAAAAGAATTGACACTTTCAGCATATAGTTCTTCAAAATTCTATTTAAAGATTTTGCCGCCTAGTAGTGGAATACCATATTTGATTTATTCAAAGTCTTATAATAAGCCATTGGTTTGTGGTCAATATAACAATGCTCCAAACAATAAACTTGTTTTTGTTTGGGATTCGGAAGATATAAGTTCTGGAAGTTGGGACCTTATACCATCAACATATAAAGGATATTTTAATATTGAAAATCAGACATATTTAGGAACGGCAGACCCCAATAATCCTTGGAGTGTATTTAATTATTCCATAGAAGTAAAGAGTAATGGGCAGGTGGGGTATGCAAAATATAATAAGCAACCACAGCAAGAGTTTCTATTAGAGTTTCAGGATAAATTTAAAGTAAAAGAAATAGTATTTGAACCTGAAGCTGTAGTGACGGAATTAGACCCTGTTGTTGTGTACTCAAATGGTCAGACTGGAGCAGTTGCTGGACCATCAAATATTACAATTTATGCAAAAAAAGATGTAAAAGACACTTCTTATTATACAGAGAAAGGAACTTTGAAAATTCCAATGGAAAATGAAGAACAAATGTTTTTACGCCCTGCAATAATAGCCGGCCAATTTATTGCCCCTGGCAATTTTAGTAGTGGAGAAATGCCTGATTCAACAATCTTTTTGCCTAGAGCTCCTTATACTTCCACAACGTATGAGATACCTAAAACATTATCAGTGACTATTCCGGTAGAAGTTGATGAGCCATCTTTAATTAAAGTAACGACTTATTTAAAGAAATATAGTGTAAAGGCTGACTATACTATTACTATGACTTATCGTAATGGAAATGAGGCCAATGATAGAGAAGTTAAATTTAAAGGTTCTTGGTATGGAATAATAAATACTACATCAAAGGCAAAACCAGACGAAATAGTAACAATTCCTTTAGAAGAATATATGAAAAGTTTATCTAATAATAATCTGCAATAAGAAAAGATTATGAAATCGATATTATATATAATAATTTTATCTGTAACAATTCCATTGTTTATGGCTTGTTCAGAGGATTTGAACTTATGCGCACAGCAAAATACTGCATTAGAAGCTGATTATTCATGTGATGATGTGATTCTTCAAGAACGTAATCCATCTCTTCCAGATGTTATTACAGGAAAACCTTCTTTTGATGAAGAATTGACAAGAAGTGGTGAGATGGTTGGGGGAACTGATAAATATCTAGGTTATGGTTATAAATTGCTTAAAGGGAATTATATACCAAGTGATTTTGATAACTTTACGCATTCCATACTTGATATTGAATCTGTAAAAGAATATGATGAATCATATATAGATGAAAAATATCCGAACTGGAATGATCAGTCATCGTTTGCTTATTATGATTTTAATAATTATACGCATTTTTCATCAATAAGTAAAACAGTGAAAAGTGGATTTTCTTTAAATCTAGGTTTTTTTTCTATAGGGAAAAAGAAAACGACAACCGAAACATTTAGAACTTTCATTAACGAATCAAAGGAACAGGCTTATGGGGAAATGAATATATTGTTTGCTCATGGCAAATTTACCTTGTTAAGTTCCAATGGTTCTAATAAAGTTTTTGCAAGGCAGTTTTTAAGAAGGTCTTTTATTAATAATTTATATACCTCTCCTATATCATCTATCATTGATTCATATGGAGATTTTGTTGTTGTTGGTTATTATACAGGTGGAAGAGCTTTTGCGCAATATATGGGTAATGCGGGTTCAAATACGAATGTTGAACAGAAAACTAAATCCTTAGAGAAAAATATTAATGCTTCACTTGTATATAAAGGTGACTCACTTAATGGATCGTTCGGATTTAATGGAAAGGATGGTACTTTTGATTCTACAGTGTACAAAAGACAAGATATATTTATACGTGTAAAAACATTGGGTGGTATTCAAGATGAAACAGGTGTAGTGAATACTACAATGGCACTTAAAGACATAAATATAAACTTGCAATCTTGGAGAAAATCATTAAATGATTCAAAAAATCATACAGTGATTGATTTAATAGAAGAAGGATTATATCCAATGTCGGATTTTGTACTGGAAAGAAACTTTCAAAGACGTTTTGATGATACTTCTAAAGAAATTCTTCTTCCTGTTACAAGACTTTATACTCCGTCTATTACGATTGCAAGGGTATTGGCAAAGACATCTGTTTCAGGAGAAAGTTTATATGATGTAGCTGCTGTGTTAACAACAAGACAGGGTGACCAAATAGTATTGAGTAAAAGTAATGCTACGGATGCGGAATTAAGGCAAAATGAAGATGATAATATTTTTATCAAAAAAGCCCAAATTATATCATCAGAAATATCAAGGTATTTCAGCTCTGATATTCAGATAAGTTATAATACTAGAAAGCGTATTAATCCTCAAATGCGTTCTCCGCTATGTATGGTTTTGGAGAACTTCAATGAAAAAGGTTTCTATAAGTACTATCATGAGGCAACTAATATGGAATATTTATATGACCCAACTACCAAACTCTGTTTTTCATTTTTTGCAGATGAAAGAGATGAGAGTTTGCTAGAGGTATATGGTCTTAGTTCATGGGCCTTCAATTTATCAGAAAAACAAATATCAATAGCTACGCTAGCTAATCTATATACAATTATAGGGTTGTGATTTTGAAGTTTGTGTAAAATCTTAATTAATAATATATGAAATCTTATTTTAAATTATTTTATTGGTTAATGCTTGGTGTATTGTTTTCAGTAAACATTGGTTTGACAAGCTGCGTTGATAGATATTCTGAGGAGCCAAAAGAAGAACTTACTCCTCAGGCCCTTTATCAAACTTCATGGCGTGGGACAGGAAGTTGTGCTGCTTGGGCTGTACAAAATATGGGCGTAGGTATACAATTTATAGATACCCAAACAGGAAAAGTAAATTGGGAAGGTTATGATGAAATTGATATTACCTACGCAATAGAAAGAAAATATGTTACATTTAATAGTAATGCTTTATATTTAGGTGGCGCTCCTTGGGTTATTAAGAGCTATACAAAAAAGCATATACTCCTTATGCAGAATGAAGCAAGTCCTGACAAAGAGAAAGTTGCTACAATAGAGCTGGATAGGATAGATTGATTTGAGGGTGTTGTCATTAGTATTTTTTATTCCTTGGGCGCAATCGTCATTCAATTTATAGAATAAGAGAGAGTGTATCAAAATTCCCTTTTTGAGGAAATTACCCTTGCTATAGCTATCTGTGGCAGGGGTAAATCTTTATATTTAGGGAACGTAAATAGAACTGTGTCAATCCTTTAATTTGTCTTTTCTTTGGTCTAACATTATTTCAAATATATCTGATTTTCAGATATTTATCCGAAAGTAAAATTGTAAATAATTTTACTTGTTAGGAATTGACACAGTTTGAATTACTGTCTCAAGGAAGGGTCGTATCATTGCTCAAAACTGAGTTTGATGCGACCCTTTTAGATGTCATAGTTACAATGTGTAACTTTTCGGAGCAGTCATTTTAGTTTTGGCTTTACCCTCATAATGTTGTTTTACCTGATTTTCTATATTCATTTTCAGGATTGCCTTGATGCAAGAAAATTGAGATAGTCCGCAATGGCACGCTGGCAGCCGGTGAAATCAGGTGTCCGTTTGCCTTTACACTTTCTAAAATAGATCGTTCCCGATTTTGTAAGACCGTTTACGGATTTGTTGAATGTGCCTTTGGTACGGATATGGATTTCAAAACCGTCCCGTCTGGCTATTTCAAGAAAAACATTTGCCTCGATTCGTTCTCCATTTAGAAAATCCTGTTTGCAATCGTCAATTTGCCGTTGCCATTCCTTTTCCTTTAATCGCTGTTCCTCTTCCTCCTTAGCCTTCAGTTCCAGCCGTTTTTGTTCCTGTCTTTTTAAGTACGCTTCACGGGCTTGCCGCAAAGGTGCGGTATCAAGCCCAAGGGCTTCGAACACACGGATAGAAAGAAGAGAGATATGAACTTCTCTTTTTGAATCCTGAAGTGTATTTGTAATCCAATTTTTACAATAAGCGGCAGTTGTTTCTTTGCGTTCCTCCTTGTCAAGGAATCGGCGTGAATGCTGTCCGCAAGAGAAGAATACATTTTCTATCTTGCAGACAACATGGAATATGTCCTCGCTTTCGTTTCCATATTTGTTTTTTGTAGATAACGAGAGATAAACATTCTCCGCATACGGCTCCAACTCCATATAAGGAGCGACGACGGTGTTCCCGTCAAACTTGTATTTGAATACTTTTGCTTTCATAATTATATCTGTTATTATTGTTCATTCATATAATCCAATATGCTCCCTTCCAGCCTGTCGTATATCCGGTTGAATTGGTCCTGATATTCTTCCAGAAAAGCCCCGTCCGCATCGCACATTTCATCGAGTGTCTTATTGTTTGTCCGACATAATTCAGTATCGGTCAGTTCACAGACTATTTCGATAAGCATCGAGCGTTCCTTGTCTTCGGGGAGTAATTTGTCTTTTTTCAGGCAACAATAGTTGCGGATATTGATTCTCAGATACAGGTCTGCCTCTTCCCAGCGTTCATCCGGTAAGAATGTGAATGCCTGTTTCAGTTCATCGGGTTGTTTGTCCCACCATTCGTTCAAACTCTTCGGTTCCATATTCATAAGTTTAATTGGTCGATAACCGTTTGGTTTGTCATTGCCGATTCCAAATCACCTTCCCGCAAATCGTTCGCGTTGCGTAATTCACGCAGGTTTCTTACTTCGGCATCAAGGTATTCCCGTGCCGTCTCTTTGTCACACCCGCAAGAGGTGCATATCCTGTCAATGATTATTGTTTCCATCATTATTTTTATTTAGTTTTTGTATTGGAACCGGATAAAAGCTGTACGGTTGTCCGGAGTATCTCGTCCAGCCAGTTGATGCAACGTGCCCCGAGTTCAAAAGGACCGTCAATTTCGTACAAGTCATGGGAATGTTTGTCTTCCACAACGAGATGGAGGTCCTCCCCGAATAATTGTATCCTGCGCACAATGCATTCATAGGGATCGCCGTCATGGTCGAACCATATCACGTACACGGCATCCACCGTATCGGGAAACTCCATTTCCGTTTTCCCATATTCCTCCAATACCGCTTTTATGGCGGCTGTAATCTCCTTGCGGAGTTTTTCTACTTGTTCGCTGAAATCTGTTTTCATAAGGCATAGAAATGAATGCGGGAGCCGCCGGCGGGCTCCCACGATTAGACATCCGGTTTATTTATCGGAAACATTACGCATAGATATTGATGTGATTGAACGATTCCGGACAATGCTGAAAGACAAGCGGCAGGTTGACATGCACCATCGGGTATTCCACCCAGCCGCTGCCTCTTCGGTAGCCGGTATCAGTGGCGAGGTGATTCAACTCCAGAAATTCCATCGCGTCGGGATTGTTGTTGATGTCGATGAAGGTCCTGTCGGGCAGTCCAACGGCATCCGTCTCTTCCAGATTGACCGTCAGGATCGTGTAAGGCTCTTCCGTATCGGCCAGTTCCAGACAGAGGGCGAGCCAGCCGTTGTGATAGATCTGCGGAACCAGCCGTACAGCCTGTCCCTGATAGATGTAGAGTTTCTTCCGATAGAAGTTGTCGGACGGGACGATTTCAAACTCGTCTTCCTTTTCCGTGAAAGAAAGCATCGGGTTACGGACTGCCACGAATGTATCGTCTTCCATCCGGTAGCACAGGTGATCCGTTCCTGCCGAACGGATGATTTCCAATGAAGTGTTCATGATCCGTTTGTTTTTTAAGTTATGTAATGAGTAAATGTTATTTATTAGTTGGTTTTTACCCGGTTCATAAGTTGTCCCGATATCTCGTGCAGTTCCCGGCACCGTTCCGGTTCCTGTTCCCGTGCGAAAGCGGTGATGCCCTGCGTCAGTTTCCACAGGGTGGCCCCTCCGGTCACTCCGTCCTCCGGATTGTTGTTCATCAGTAATTTTTCCACTTCGCGCCCTTCGCTCTTCAGCAGGCCTCCTTTCTGCACCAGTTGCTTGAGCTCCTTGTCGAAGTCCACATCTATTTCCGAAGCGCCCTGTATTTCGATGGCTTTCTGCATAAGTGTATCCTTGTGGTACAGTCCTTTGGTCAGGTCCGATACCGCCGATACGGTGGTCTGTGTATCCAGCTCGTAGGTCTTCTGTGACAATGCCAGCGAATCGGGCAGTCGTGCCCCCAGATGCACCTGCCGCATGACGGATTCACGTACCATCCCGTTCAGGCATGCCCCGTTGAGCAGGAACGAACGCATGTCCACGGAGCCGTTGCCATAGTCGGAGGTGGAAAAGCGTGCCCCGGCAAAGATGATGACCGTTCCGTTCTTTCTGGTGGGAATCTCAATGGGTGTGGGCAGGATGGTCTCGCACCAGACCTTGGTGTCATTCATGTAGGCGTCCGATACGACCGCCCCCTGATTGGCCGCCTCCCGGATGAATGCGGTCAGGATATCCACCGAATTGAGCCGCCGGTACGAGTCGGAAAGTACGCCCCGCACTTCCATGCCTACCGCCCGGATAAGTACCCGTGTGCGCGCGGTCCAGCCCGAATGTTCGTTAAGGATGGTGGCGCAAAGCTGTTTCTGCCATACATCGCCACCGGACAGTTCGCGCAGGTATTTGGCCGGCACTCCCATCTTCTCCGAAATCTGGCTGATGGCATTGCCGTGCAGACTGAAATTTCCCTCCGGCATGGTCATTTGCACCCGGTCCGCCGCCCGGAATGAAATGACAGGCTGTTTCTCCTTGCCGCGCAGGTTCACCCCGATGGGGGCGATGAAGTCCTGCGCTATTTTTCCTTCGTCAAGCAGCCGTGCGATGGTCTCCATGACTCCCTGCCGTTTGCCTTCCACCATCCGTTGTACCTTGTTGATAACCACCTGGTTCAATCCCTGCTGTTTTTCTACCGATGCAGGATTCGGCATTACTGTTACTTCCATATTCTTTTTTTTAATGATAGGTTTATTTCTTTATTCTCCATCCGTTCCTGTAATGGATGGTCCTGATTCCGGTCCGCACATACCCCTGATTCTTGTCATGCCTGTATTCGTACATGAGCAATGCATGGTTTATTGCCGGCAGCTCACCTTTCTCCCTCAGTTTGTCCAGATGCGGCTTTGCCGCCTCCAGGCAGGAAAACCCGCCGAAGAAGCGGTTGCCCGTCATGTTGTAGAGTTCGATAAAATCATAACTTGTTCCCATGGCCTGTCTTGTTTTGGACGGGAGGTTCCATCCCGTATTTTTTCATGAAGTGGATATATTCCTTCTCACTGTATCCGGTCATTCCGAACAGTTCGTAGTAACCGTGTATGAAGGTCTTTTCTGTTCTTGCCTTGTGGGGACTGGCGCTCTTGTGGCAGCAGACAATGTGCCGGACGAAGCGGTAACACTTGCACAAGTCCTCCCAGATGGTATATTCCCTGTCCGTATGAGGTTCGTAATAGCCGCAGGAGAGGTTTATGCAGGATACGGACAGCCCCCTTGCCTTCAGGGTATGCACGTCCGTGCTCAGCCCGCTTGCCGGGTGATACCCGTATCTCCCGGGACTGACGGTTTCCAGGAATTCCTCCGAGCAGAGTTCCGTCCCGTGGACTCTTGTAATGATATCACTGTTGCCCCTGCGGTCACATCCGATGACGAAGCGGCAGTCCGCAAAGAAATCCATGTCGGCTTTCCGGCTGCCTATACATCCGTTTTCTTCCTGTACGAAGAAAGCACATTTCATCGCCTTGAAACTTTCCAGGCACTTCAAACAGATCCAGATGCCGTTCTTGTCATCGGCACCGATTCCGGTCATCCGCCTGTGTTTATGGTCGTACCCGACAATCATTGATTCCGCGACAAGGTGGGCTGCATACGTGCCGGTCTTGCGGCGGTGTACCTCGTCCATGTGTGCCACGACACAGGGGTAGCTTCTCCGGTTGCCTTTGACCGCGTAGATGTTGCCGTACCGGTCTTTCCGGTAAGGAATCCCCATGCGTCTGAGCTCGTCCGTGATAAACCGGGCCATCCGCTTCTCCCCGCCTGAGGGGGAGGCGATGTTGTAAAGTGCCATTAATCTTTCCATATTCTGATATTTAAGAGATGAATAATTTCTGAATTTGCAGGTAACTTTTGAATCCGGGTATGGGCCGTCCCTTTTTGAACAGCGTGGAGGGATAGATTTTTCCCTTGTATTCCGTTGGAGTCCCTTTCATGGTCGTGCCGAAGGCCGTTTGTGTATAATAGAGAGGGTAACACACGTTGCAGTACAGCCTGTTGCTGTCCTCATGTATGCCTCCGCATTGGGGGCATACATACCTCAAAACTGTTGCGCAGCCTTGTGTGTGCTGGCAGGAGGCAATCGCCTTACGGCCGTTGTGATTGGCCAGTTTCAGCCCGGTACCGTCCAGGTGGATGTAATGGAACGTATCCAGATAGGGAACCCCTTTCTTGTGCCACCGGCATGCCGGAACCTTCACCGACAGCCGGGCATGCACCTCCGTGCCGGGTTCCTCTGCCATTCCGGGTATCTGGCTCATGCTGATGAAATCTTCCGGATGCGCATAGTCGTTGTATTTCTTCCTTAGGTTGATGCCGAGGCTTCCCGCCTGCTCCCTGATCAAATCCATGACAAAGGCGTGTGACGTATAGATACGGTCCAGTACGGAAACCTGTACGGCCGGCATTCCGGTTGTGTTCCACATGGCTTTCCCCCATACGACAGCCCTGCCGAGCACGTTGTTCCCTTCATCCCTCGCTACCAGGATGCCGGCACCCGCGAAGTTGGCATAGAAATCCGCCGCATTGCGCGCCTTGTCTTCGTACCGCATACATGAATTGTGCAGGGTGGACGTGTCACCATCCGTAATGGAACTGTAGTTGGATTCCATATAGGCGTCCAGAAAGTCATTCATTCCCGTATACAGCCTGACGGAAACTTTGCTGTCGAGCGTGATGGCACTGCGGAAATAATTGATTTCGCAGGATGTGTATTCGCGCAGGTTCTTGAACTGTTCGATGAAGGTGGATGGTTCCAGGTCTGTCCGGTTTTCAGGGAACCAGGGTGCCTGCGGGTTGTTCCTGTCCGGGAAATTGGGATGTTCCGGGTCCTTGTTGAAGGCGGTGAACACAATCCGGATTTTCCGGAAGGAGCCGCAGTCCGTCCACTTCCGTTTGGTGGACAGGAAATTATATGATCCGCGGATAATCTCCTGCGCCGGGCGGTTTTTCTTCAACTCGGACAAGATATCCGCCGCGATCACACTTCCGTTTGCCGCCGCATGCGTCAGACGGGATTTCAGTTCGTTGCTTGCATAAAGTCTCATGATATTATTTTTTTAGAAGTTAAACATGTGGGACGGGATACCGGGGTATCCTTCCGCTTGTGGAATTGTGCCATACGCTGTTTCAGACCGGAAATTGGGATGTTCCGGCTTGTCCGGTATTCGTCCTCGCTCATTTTCCGGATAGTGGGAATGCCGGTCGTCGTCAGGACGGGATTCACGAACCATCCGTCTTTGAAGTCCTCGGGGAGCAGGCTGTCATGCTGGATGACCTCGCCCACGCATCCATGTATGAGCATGTTGCAGACGGTCATCAGGCAGCAGGTACGGCTGATGTCCTCCGCAACCAGGTAATTGCCCAAGTTGCGTGCGTGGTACGCCAGTAGCAGCCTTCCGCTTCCGCAGGTCGGGTCACTCATCCGTTTGCCGGTCGTTTTCTCATCTGTGGTACATTGTACCATCAGGTCACAGATGTGCACGGGCGTGAAGAACTGTCCGTGCGCCTGCTGTCCACCCCGGGAAGAGAGGGCCATGAACAGGTCACCGAACGCGTCGAACCACTCACGGGTCTGCAATTCCCGCTGCATGAGCTGTATCCATCCGGCAAGCAGTTCCATGAAGAAACGGTTCTGCTGCCGTTTGTATTTCCAGTCCTTGACGGGCGGCGCACCGGGTGAGAACCCGTGGATGACGTAACGCAGGAAATCGTTGAAGACGGACATCGGCTCGTATCCGTGCGAATATGCGAAATCGCAGATAAGCTTCTCAAGCGGACGTAACGCTTGCGGAATGTTGTACTGTGCCATATTATTCTGATTTTTTATAGATGGTTACTGTATGCCCGTCATGGTCTGTCCGTATCCTGACGGGGGAAACGCCAAGGAAAGAGAGGTGGGTTTCCGCTTTCAGCATGTTCCATTCCCATGCGGGGAGTTCCTTCCATTCCATCCTGTATCCCCATAGTATGAACAGGCCTTGGCGGAATCCGTCGAAAAGTCTTCCGTGCAGGATTCCGACCATCCGGTCCAGTTCTTCCTTGGAATAGACAGTGAATGATTCGTTTCGGTAAATGAACGCGCCTGCCGGCTCAATGTCCTGCCGGCGTTCGATGAGGTATTTTGTCCATTCTTTTGTGGTGTACTTTCCGTACAAGGGGGCAGGTTCCGTATATTTCCATGCCCTGACGAATGTGTGGAACAGGACTGCGCCGTTCTCGTGTCTTCCGGTATGCCCCCATGTCCGGAACTGTTTGTCGCGAATGCCGTTCGGAAGTAATAATCCCGGGTCTGTCGTAACCCAAGGCCCTCCTTCCGTATTATAACAGGTCTGTCCTTCTTTCTCATGGCAGAACGGCATCCGGGGAAGAAGGCAGAGCTGGGTTTCCCGGTCATCGCTTCTTTCAATGTGCGCCTGCGGATAGTAGTCGCCGCCACGGGTGGTATAAGTGACGGTGTCTCCGGCTACGGGTACCGGGTTCTCTTCCCGTTCTTTCCGCATCCTGGAGATCAGCCGGTTCACTTTCTCCACATCGCGCTCCTCTATGGAACATGCGCATCCTTCACGCTCATTGAGCCGGACCAGGCTTTTCAGGTCATAAAAGTTACTGTATTCCATGTCACGACCGGTTTTTTTGGTACAATCCGACCTGGCGGGCAACCATGTCACAGAATTTCTGTCCGTTCTCCTTCTCGCTTCTGAAATAGGCGATCATGTCCCAGAGGTTCCGGTTGAAATAGCCGGTCCATTTCTCGTAGTAGTGGCTTCCATCGACCTTTCCGAATGTTTCTTCAAAAAGCGCGGGAGTCAGTTCCTCATCCCCGTGATGGTTGTATTGCCACAGGGAGACAAGCAGCATTTGGTTGTAATCCAGTGTTTCCATATCTGTTCTTTTTTAGTGAGACATCGGCCTACACGGGTAGGCATTTTTATTTCTTGATGTCTTTCCTGCCTGTTTGCCGGGGATTGCGGCAAGGCTTGGCGAAAGAAAATACCGGAGCGGAGCGAGGATGATTTTCTTTCGGCCAACCAGCCCCTGCAAGGGGCCGCCTTGCGCAATCATTCCGGCAAACGGCTATCTTTACAGCAAGAAATGAAAAAGCGGACCTCAGCTTTTCAGTTCTGAAGTCCGCTTTCCGGTCATTTTGGAATTTCATGCTTTTCAGGTATGTATCTGCCATCCGTGGAACGGCTGCAATGTTACGGCAAACGATCTGTCAGGAATTCCGTGATAGAGCAGACCTCCCACGATACCTGTTTTTCCGTCGGGATAGCGTTGTGTGAAGCCGAACGAGTATGGGGCATGGTCATAACAGAGTGAAATCTCGCTGGGCCGGTCGGGATTTTCCTCCCAACTCTTCAACCGGTCCAGACATTTTTGGAGCGAGGTGTCGCCGATGGATTCGGCATAGCGCTTTACATTCTCGAAATGTTCTTCATTCAGGATTTTCATGACTTTTGCGTTTTATCTGTCGTTAAACAATGAAGAAGCGGACCTCAGCTTTTCCGCTTTGAAGTCCGTTCTCCGGTCATTTTGGGATTTCATGCTTTCAAATGAAAGGCAAGGCGGTGTCTTCCAACATGGGGGCCAGCATCCGGCACATCTCGTAAGCCGCCCTGTTGCGTCCGTCAATATGGTTCGGCTCACGTTTTGCCATACCGATGATGCATGCTTTCATCACTCTGAAGAAAGCCTGTTCCAATGTCTTGTGAAAATAGGGAAGGGTTTCGGCGAAACGTTCCGGATTGAACCCCATGTCATTCAACGCCTGTTCCAGTTTCCTGGCCGTCTTGTATTCACGGCTTTCCTCCAGTCGTTCCGGAATGCCGCCGAAACGGGCTGTATGCAGCTGGCGTTCCAGCTCGGTAACGGTTACTGAAAGTAGTAGTTGGATGGCAGCGACATTGCCGATTCCGAATTTCTGACCGTCGGTTGTGTGGAACTCGATTATGTCCACAGTACCGTTTTCCTGCATTCTCTTGTAGTGGGCAAGATTCTCGCCCAGCATTTTTGCTTTTTGATTGTCCATAATTTTATTTTTGAATTGGTATCTGATTCGTTCTTGTGGAGTTGTTTTCAGTCAATCCAGAATGTGCCGCAATGCGGACATTTGGTTCTACATGGGAAACTGTTTATATAATAGGTGTTCCTGTGGCGCTTATGGTTCATGTCTCCCAAGGTGCATCCGCCTTCCCGGAATCTTTTTTCATAGAGGGCTTCCTGTTTCTGATGCTCGCTCATGCGGCTTTTCCGCATGGTGGACTTCAACGGCTTCATTCCGGTTTCCCACCGGGTGGAATCACACCAGTTGTTCAGCATCCCACAGATTTCATTGGCATAGGAATAATGCACTTGGGAGTCCGCAAAGAGGTTGTCCCTGCAAAACGGGAGGGTGATGTCCGTTGGCAGCCTGACATGGTATCCTGCACCGTTGCGGCTGTCCGCAATGGCAACGATGACATCTCCGTAGAACCGGATGCGCTTGAAATCATTTCCGGTATCTCCCGTGAGCAGTCTGGAGAATATGGCATTGAAATAGATGCGGAGCTCGCCTCCGTATGGGGCATTGGCCAGAAGCTCATGAAGTTCACCGGCAAACTGCCCTTTCTTCAGCTTGAGCGCCCGCCTGATTTTACGGAGGGAGATGGCTTCGGACTCTCCGCGTGCGTTACTTCCGTACACGTATCCTTCTATCTCCACCCCCAGGGAATAGAACATGTTGGTGACGGTGGAGTTGTCTATCAGCTCATCTGCCGGGTCGATGCTGTTCCGTTCGTAAAGCAGGTCTTTTATGCCTTCTTCATTTCGGGCATATTCGTCGGCTTTTCCGTCCGCTTCCATGGCTTTCCTTATATCTGCAAGATACCCTTGCAGGTTGTCGTGCTCCTGTTCGGCATACCATTCCCAGACCTGTTCTTCCAATGGATGGAGGCTGTTCCGGCGGATACACCGTTCCTGCAAGTCCTCACGGCTGTCCAGATTCTCATTGTAGTCCACATAATAGAGGCTGACATATCGGGGGACATAGTCTTTCCAGGATTTCGGGGGCATATTCAGACTGCTTCCTGTCCGGTGGCCTCCTGTTGCTTGTGGATGGGAGTTTTCTGTCAAGATTGTTGTGTTCATTTGTCTATTCAGATTATTGCCCGGCGGGGGCATTGACTGTACGCACTTGGGAAAGTTGCAGTTTCACCACCTTTATTTTTTCAATCAGCTCATTCTCTCTTCGGAATGACGGGGTACATTTGGTACGCCGCATCCCGGCTCCCCAGGGGATTTTGTCACACGCCTTTCTCAGGCGTGCCCTTTCGGTGTCCAAGGCGGACTCCAGACGTGCAAGTTTGCGTTGCAACGATTCTTCGGTCATTGTCTTCATGATTCCATCATTTTTTTTTGAGATATGACGACTGCCGTTATCGGGCTGTCGCCATACCGGGTTGATTATTCAATTTACATTTCCGCCTTTTCTCTTCTGATATTGCGTAAGGTGGATAGCAGGTACAGGAACAAGTCCCTGTCATAAATCCGGAAGAAGAAGGGCTCTTGTGTCTCCTTGACCGTTCCGGTAAATGATACGGACTCCCGGTTCATGGGGAACTGGAGAAGTTTTCCGTTTGCCAGCAGGGTGTGCCCTTGTTTTTTTACTTCTTCCAGAAAGGTTTCCATATCATCCCGCCTTTTATGTCCGGAGAAATAGAGGAAATGATGGCGGCGCAGGCTGAGCAGGATTTCCGCCATGTTTTTTCTTGCGTTTCGGATATCCGGCTCCTCATCCGGGCCGGTGACCAGGTTGCAGATGAATTTTTTCTCTCCGTCCGTATCAGTGAAGAAATAGGGTGTGAGAAGATACTGCCTGTTTGTTTTGCCGGTAATGGCACAGGCCGGCCCTTTGGTGACACCGCCTCTGAAAGTGAGGCTCCGGTAATGTCCCTCCATCTGCCTTTCCAGTTCTTTTCTGGGTGTGGTGACGGAGCGCAGTCCGGTGAAATAACGTCCTTCCACATGAAAACAGAATGTGTACAGGTCTCTGAAGCAGGGCTCGCCGATGAAAAAGAAATTTCTGGTATGTCGGACGGGCGGCAGCATATCCATGTTCTCATAGTATTGGCTTTCTGTTATTTCCTTGAACGGAAGGCACTTGGATTTCAGGTGGATACGGAACATCTTGTCTGCCGTGTTCCTTGAGACGGTGACAAGCCGGGGGTTGTCCTCTCCGGCTCTCAGCTCTTCCAACGTCTTGTGGGTATAATCGCAGTGTATGCCGTCCGACATGGAGGTGAGGAAGCTCCCGTCGAAACGGTACGGGTCGATGACGAATCCGGGTCTTGCATTTTTCATGGTTCAGATGTTTTGAAGGTTCAACACTCTCTTGGCGGCACTGAGTGCATTGGAGGTAAGCTGCCGTTGCCATGCCTTGTTTTTGGGTGACCAGCGGAATCCGGCGGATTTCAGTTCCTTGCGTCTGCTGTCTTCGGGAATCCTGTCAAACAGGATTTGGAGGCGGTCTTCCCCATAGTTCCATACAAGTGTTCCGCCCTCGAACGGCACTTCCTTGCTTCCCTGGCTTTGCACCGCTTTCAGTTTTTCGCGCATCCGTTCCGCAAGTTCCGGCAATTGGAAGAATCTGTTTCTTTGGGTGATGACGGGTTTCTTCACCCTTGCGTTATATTCGGAGATGAAGTCCACCGCCTTCCGAACGATTTCCACTTCCCCGTGATGGGCAAAGACGGACACCTTGTTCAGGATGCTGCTGACGAACAGGGCACGGCTGTAGCCCCGGCATTGTCCGGTATCAATCCCGTGGATGGTGTCGGCACTGCTCCTGATGTCGCGCTTGAGCGTCTGCCATGCCTTTTCCCGCTTCTCTTCCTCCGGTCTGGCGGCTTCCTGTTTCCGCTTGACGGACGCAAGGACCTTTTGCCGCCAATCGCGGAACTCCTCGTAGCGGTTCCGGTAGCTTCTGTTCGTTTTTTCCTGCCTGCGGTAATCAAATCCGCCCCGTCCCGTCACCATCGGGTTGGCGCAGTGCGCGAGGGCCGATAGCTGTGCGGACAGTTTTTGCCGGTAGGCGGTGATATAGTTTTCCCGTTCCCCTTCCGGCATGAGTTGCAGGTCGTTGTGCAGCTCCTCCCCATAAATCATAATGTCCGTTTCTCCGCGAATCTCCGGATCGAAGGAACTCCAGGCGTATGCGTCGCAGGCCTGTTTCCACATGTCCTCCAGATAGCCCGGATGTTTGAATGCTACGGCTTCCCAGTCTTTGAAATTGCTGGAATGCAATTCATTCCGGTCTTCCGGATTTCCGTACAGATGTACAAAGTGGTGCATTCCGTGATGCTCCTTTCTGAAATGGAACGGTACGGGAGGATGGTCCGTACCCTTTTCCCGGATCATCGTGACCCGGTGTGCGTTCTCTGCGGTAAGGTCCGTTACTTGTTCTTCCCGGACCTTTGCTGCTGTTGTTTCAGTCATAACCATTGCTTTTTTGATGTCAGCTGTAAATCATTTCGTCCAGTTCTTCGTCCGGCAGTGTGCGGATTTCCCGTGCCGGATAACTCTTTTCCCGATAGACCAGTGTAGTGGTTGCAGGATTCGTATTTTCCTGTCCTGTTCGTACTTTGGTTACTGTCATCTTGTTCATACTTCTATTGTTTTAAAGTTAGACATGACCGGCTCCGTGGAGCCAGTGTTTCGGTTTCTTACTTGCCGGGCAGCCCTTTGCCTTGATTGTGCAAGGCTTGGCAAAAGAAAATACCGGAGCGAAGCGAGGATGATTTTCTTTTAGCCAACCAGCTCCTGAAAGGGGCCGCCTTGCGCAATCAGAGAGGCAAAGGGCTATCTTTGCGGGTAAGAAAATGAAAGAATGGCAGGTGTTTATGGATTTTCGGATACAAAAAAAGCCATCCTTGCGGGGACGGCTTTAATGGTGTGTTGTACGTCTATTGTGCCATACGTTCCTTTACATTGTTCATGGCTTCTTTCAGGCTGCTGTTCATGACTCGCGCATAATGTTGGGTCATGCGTGTGGAGGCATGTCCGAGCATGACGGATACATCCTGCAAGGGAACGTTATTGGCGAGCGTGACGGTGGTCCCGAAAGTATGGCGGGCCACATGCGTGGTCAGATTTTTCTTTATGCCGCAGAAATCGGCGATTTCCTTGAGGTAGCTGTTCATTTTCTGGTTGCATAAGACAGGCAGGCAGCATCCTTTCTTTATGCAGACCGGGTGTTCCCTGTATTTCTCCAATATGGCCAAGGGAACGGGCAGCAGCGGGATGTTGCTGATGGAAGACGCTTTTCTGCGGCGTTCCAGTTTGACCCTTCCCTTTCTTATCCACCAGTCCCCGAGATTGTCCTGCACCAGGTTTTCCTTGTTCAGGCCGGCTACATCGGAGAACGCCAGGCCGGTGAAACAGGCAAAGACAAAGATATCCCTGACCAGTTCAAGCCGGGGAACCGCGAATTTTTTCTTTATGACGGCCTGTAGCTCGTCGTAGGTCAGGAATACCGGATCGGTCTCGTCCTGCTCCATCTTATAACCGTAAAAGGGATTCTTACGCATCCATTCCTTTGCCAATGCCATATTGGTGAATTTCTTGAAGCATTTCATGTAGCGGACTATCGTGTTCCGGCACAAGCCTCCTTCCGTTTTCAGGTAGATGTCGAACGCACGGATGAACTCCGGTGTCAATTCGTGGAAGGTGATGTCCTCCTTGCCATAATAGGAGGGGATAAGCTGCCGCAATTTCTTCACCACATTCTTATATCGGTTAATGGTGACAGGGGAATAGTCTATATTCACCAGGCTTTCCATTTCCTCGATGCCTTCCTGCATGGTGCCGAGCAACGTACGCATTCCGGTATCTTTTCCGAAAACTCGTTTCAGGATTAGTTTCGGGGTAATCAGAGCCTGTTCCAATACCAGTTCCTTGTGTTTCTCAAGGGCACGGGCATGTAATTCCGCAATATAGGTGTTCAACGCAACGGATGCCCTGTCCCTGCCTTTGCTGCGTCCTTTGGCCGCGTTCCATAAGTTCAGAGGCACGCTTCTTTGGATACGGGCATCGTCATAGTCTCCGTTGATGGTTATCCGCATCAGTACGGGTGCCTCACCGTTTTTCAACAATTTCGTTTTGAGCACGAAAAAGAGAATGTTCATTGTTCCTTGTTTCATCACTTTTGTTTTTTAGAAGTGTTACATCCAATTGTTTCGTCAAAACCAGATGGCATGAAGAGGTGAGACGAAGTGTTAAATTCGGTGGCTTTTTTGAGCGGCTTGTGGCAAAGCCATAGAAAAGCCATAAAAATCCCATTTTCTTAGGTTCGAATTGCCTTTGGTATCCCAGGGTCGATTCCTTTTTTTTATTCTGATGGGATATTCCGTTGTTTTAAACTTCTTTCACAATTTCAAGTTCATTCGGTCATGTGTGCAAAATTAGGCTCAGTTGTAATTCTTGGGGGATTAAGTTTAGTCAATTCCCTTCATGCATATA
>OBWL01000101.1_pt1 | contig 104047 bp, 121 predicted proteins | sample 1538061 | NCBI WGS metagenome assembly OBWL01 (sample SAMEA2580085, study PRJEB22360) | human gut metagenome | biome: human gut; feature: human-associated habitat; material: faeces | place: Denmark | collected 2008/2010
GGCCTTTAGAGGGTTATATTAATAATAATTATAATAATAAATATAATAACCTTAATAATTCTAATTGTAACGGTTATAATATAGATTATATTAATTTAATATGCGATTATTATATATATATATGTTATGTGTATAATAAAGAGATTAGTATTGTAGGATTCACTAAACTAACAGGAATAGACGATAATACTATATATGCATGGGGTAAACAAGATAATCGGTCAAGTACATCGGCCTCGGAGATTTACAAAAAGCTTAGCAAAGAAAGAGAAGAAAGTCTTACAAATAAATTAGTCGACAGCAAGCAGGCAGTTGCACAGATTGCTATATTAAATAAATACTATGGTTGGAGCTTGCCAGGAGTAACGAAAGAGAACACGAAGACCATCAAAACAGCCGCAGACCTTCCGCAGCTTGGCACATCCGGAGACGCTCAAGGCTCTAATATTCGTCAAATTGCACAACAAGGAATCATTGTGCAAGATGTACAAGAAATCCCGCGAAGCCAGTAAGCAAGCGGTTTCTAGCCGTTTGGCTCACGATAACAGCACTTCGCTAAATTAGACTTTAGCGAAGTGATAAAACAGAACATTTGAGCGATAAAAGTACGATAAAGCCAGTAAATAAGCGGATTGACAATGATTGCATGATAATTATTTATTGCGCAGTCGCTCCGCTCTGGCTGATTTCATTGTGCATTATTCACAAACGCATGGCGTGGGGGTTATATATCCACGCATTGCGAGCCTAACTAAGTCACTCAAAAAACCCCAAAGATAAAAAGGCTTATTATATATATTTATATATACATAACCAACCAATAATAATTTATTAAACTATATACAATAACCATTATATTTATTAATATATAGCTTTGATAATAACCCATATAATATAATCAATAAATCTACTGTACAAATCTGATAGATAGGTGTATAATAGACACATCTTAATTATTCACAAGATATTCAATAAGCACATCAGAAAACGGCTAATTCAGCCGAGTAAATTCCAAAAAAATTTAAAAAATAAAAAAGAGTTAGGAGTTAGAAATGCAGGGAGCAGAGTATCAGGCTTTGGCTATGCGTACTAACGATAAAAAGTCTACAGATAGGCTTCTGAATAAGATTAATAACTTAAAGATTGGTAATCGCGGTGAAGATACGCCAGAGATTGAATTAGGTGGTGTTCTTAATGCTGCATTAGGTTTATCCGGCGAGGTTGGAGAACTTAACGACATGCTTAAGAAATGGATTTTCCATGAAAAGCAGTTAGATGCCGAACATTTAAAGCGTGAAATCAGCGATGTATGTTGGTACTTAGCTTTGATGTGCGATTCTTTTGAGTTCAGCCTTGATGAAATCATGCAGATTAACATTGATAAGCTGAAAGCAAGATACCCAGAGGGATTTGATACTTACAAAGCTAATCACAGACAGGCAGGTGATGTCTAATGAAATCAAGAAATATAATAAATATGTGCCTTAGTTGTGAAAATAGGCTGAAACTATTCAATCAGCGACCATGTAATGATTGCGTTGTAAGTGGTGGGGAAAATAACAATTTTACACCTCTCAAAGATGTTGCACCTAGTGTTAATGAAAAACCGGTAAATGACAATGTTAATCATCCTAGCCATTATGCAACCGGTAAATATGAGTGCATAGATGTTATGCTTGAGATATTTGGTGTTGAAGCTGTAAAGACATTTTGCTTGCTTAATGCTTTTAAGTATAACTACCGCACTGGCAACAAGAATGGCTTGGAGGATATTCAAAAAGCCAAGTGGTACATTGACAAATACATAGAATTGTCAGAATAGCCATATCAATGCCTCATAGCCAAGCGGTAAGGCACCGGACTTTGGTTCCGTTAGCGTGGGTTCGAATCCCACTGAGGTAGTTTGTCTTACTTTTATCGTAGACTACCATCAAACTGTTTTGCATTTTACAGGGTAGTCCTCCTTCATATGCTCTCTTGGATTTGTTTCAGTTAAGGGTGGTGCAAGACCACTCGGAGAGTTTTGCCTCGTACAGAGGTGCGAAATTCAACTTATCAAGGTTCTTCCTCAATATTCCCCCAAAATATTATTGCATTTTCCCTTGATAGCCGTTACAGGCGGTATTTGCCGATATGGGATAAAGGTATTCCAATAGCTTGCTAAGCTATCCAACAGAAATGTTGTTCGTGTTCGATTCACGATGTCGGCGTTTTGAAAGCACTTCTTAGGTCTGCGTGCGTAATGCTGTTTGCGGGCTTATCCTAGGTTAAGAGGTGTGAGTAAGTTGCTATGTGCTGAAATAGGTAGCCAGTATTGCAGTAGATTTATGAGTTGAAATCTGCAACTTAGATAACTCGTCTTAAGTGTCATGTGGAGGTGCAAATCCTCACCATAGCAATAAAAACGGATAGTAGTTCAGTTGGGAGAAGCCCACTGCGGTAATGGTAGCGGAGGGAGTCACAGGTTCGAGTCCTGTCTATCCGATTACAACAAACTAGGTGATGCAGACCGAAAAGCAGACCACGACTGCCTGTTTGTTGTTATATCTAAAATCGTGGAAATTATCATTCGTGGAGGTAAATAAAATGGCAAAATTAATTAAACATCGTTCAATCGGAAAAATAAGAATGGAGCTTGTAGATTATGCGCTGAATTGCACAGATGATGAATTGTACGAGCTTTGTGGTGCTGTTTCAGAGCTTGGAGGTGTAACATCTTGGTCTTGTGATGAATGTCAAAAACGATTCAAGCCTGATTGTGGCTTTGACAGTGACGAATCAAGATGTAAGAAACATTTCTTTGAGATGAACAAGCCAGAATAATATTGGTAAAATCAGTTGCCTAGTGATTGCAACACGAAAAGCGGAACCGTGACCGCCTGACAACTGTTTTTATATAAATCGCGGAATCAATTATCAGTACGGAGGTAATTTATGAATTTTAACGAACTTTTTGTAGATAAATCAAAGACACTTATCATAAATACTGATTTAGCACTTGTTTTAGGAGATTTAAACGAAGCAATAGTGTTAAATCAATTAAATTATTGGCTAGGAATTAACAAAAAAGCCGGTAAAAATTTTATTGACGACAGATATTGGGTATATAACTCATACAGTGATTGGAAAGCTAAAGATTTTCCGTATTGGAGTGAAAAAACGATACAGAGAACATTCACAAGGCTTGAAAATAAAGGTGTCGTTTTATCTGCCAATTACAATAAATTAGCTATTGATAAAACGAAGTGGTACACAATAGATACTGAAAAATTACAAGAGCTTGTGGATAAATTTAATTCCGATGAGGACAAAATGACAAATCGACAAGACAATATGACAGACCGACAGGACAAAATGACCTGTCGAGAAGGACAAAACGACAGACCATTACCAGAGATTAATACAGAGAATATAGACAGAGATTATACTACAGAGATTAAATATGCTCTTTCAGAATCTAAAGATTCTTCAAGAGGAGATATATATGCTTTTTCAGCTGAAAAAGGTGGAAGCAAATCTGATGTGATTAAAAACCTTGCTGTTGAATTTGCTGATTGCGAGCCGTCAGATTGGCGAATAGAGGAGCTAAAGCATATTATTGACTATTTCCTTGAGCAGTATAGCAAAACTCAAAATATGAGCCATATACGCATTACAGAACAGGCTTTGACAAAGATAGTTATTAATTACTTTGAACCAGTTGGTAATTATATGAGTGATAATTCTGCTTACGGATTTGATGATTACTACAAAGAACTTATAGATTATTATTTACAGACAAAATATAAGATTAATGGTAAAGAAGTGACTAAGAGTTTGCAACATTTTATGTCTGGAATGATAAGAGAAAATCTTGCACAGAAATATTTGAAATAAAGGAGTGATTATTATGGCAGCAGGCGTACACCCACTAAACAAAGATAAGTTTTATGAAGCGATTAACTTATACATATCGGGGCAGGCTTCACAAGTAAAGGCGGCAAAAGTAGCAGGTTGTAGCGTGCCGACATTTAAGAAATATGCTAACAAGATTTATGGCGGCGAGGAGCTACCAGATAATTTATGGGGGAAGAATAATGATTGAGAGAATTGCTAATCGTTGGATAAGACGCAAGACAAAGAATTTAACAAGAATACCATTGTTTATGATGACATTTAACTATCGTAAATATAAAGCAGACGGAAAGAAAGACAGTTGTATGTTTTACGCGCACCCAGATATTGCTAATGATGAATTTGTAAGGGGAAAATTACAAGAAGTTGTTAACTATATCAGAGATAACTATGATTTGGATATATTTACGAAGATTTGAGGTGCAATATGTGTAAATTTTGTGAGGAAAATTTTCCTGTCATAACGCGTTATGGTAAATTTAAGCTTGATAAGTTGTCAAATAAACCTGTAATTACATGCGACTTGAATAAATGTCCGTCCTTTGCGGTGTGTAGCAGTAAAGATATGAATGTTGAAATGGTAATGAAAATAGATTATTGCCCTATCTGCGGTAGAAAGTTGGTGGAAGAATGAAACATCAAAAAGAATGGCGCGCTTGCGACAGGTGCGGCGCAGAAATAGAAAAGCCTAAAATATGGTATGACCGAATATTCCCTTATCTAAGAACCGTAAATTTAAAAAGACCTATGTGTTTCAAAGAAATATTTGCAGAAATTGAACAAGGGAGAATAGAGCCGGTTATAAGTAAAGATGGTATAGACAGTATTATATTGGACGAATACTATTGCACGAAGACAAAGCAAATTGACTTATGCCCTAAGTGTAGAAAAGATTTTAAGAGGTTTATGAGGAATGAGTGATATATATGCGATACCTGTGTACAGATACAAAAACAATAAACTCTGTTCGGCGTTTGAAGAGGTCAAGGAAAATGAAGAGTTTGTAAGCCTTGCGGATTTTAATGAAACAGAGAAGAGATTGAAGAAACGGATAAGAGAATTATCAGAGAAACAGGCAGATGATAGGCAAAGCTATTATGAATGCTTGTATAAACAAGAACCTATCGAAGCTAACAACAAAATATGCAATCTAACCTTTTGCCAATATAATACCGACAGAGAATGTACCAATGACAAGGCAAGAAAAGAATGTGTCGAAGTTTCAAGAAAGATATTGTGCATAAATGAAGAAAACAAGAAGTAAAATAATCATTAAAACAAGAGCTGGCGGTTACACAAAGATTTATGCCAATGGGAAATGGCAGAAGAAAGTACGTGCTATTGATTATCACGCAGAATGTAGTAACAAAGATGGTATAAAAGTTACTTGCGAATTTGATAAACTGAAAACTGATAAAAACGGTTCGGTTATTTACGACCCGGAAAAAGAAGAAATTGCAAAAGAACACATAGTTGCAAGGATTTAAGGAGCAAAGTTATGAAAATATCAGAAATGAATAACTGCATTGAGAAAATGCGGGAGTGTTACAAGTTTGACGATAATAAAACGGAAATAAGACTTGTAAATGTGATAAGCCATGATGACAAATGTGTTTATATTGGTACAAGAGATGAAAATGGAACAAAAATTGAAATGACAAGATATGCGGATGAACTGAACAAGGAGTAAGATTATGAAATAATTAAAAAAAGGCGATTTGAACATAGCTAAAAAACCACGAAGGTTTGAATGCAAGAATTGTGGAACGATTTTTGAAGCGATTGAAGAAGAATATATATACTGCGGCGACCAACGAGAGGGCGATAATTGGAAATGTGGATGCCCTTTGTGCCACAAGATAGTTTATTACAGCTAAAATAATAATTGCTGATTATCAGCAGAAAGGAATTTTTATGAAGAAAAAAATTTTAGCAGTTGTATTAGGATTGACATTGTGCTTAGGAATGACCGGATGTGCGTCATGGGACAGAGCAATAACAGATATGAAAAGCGATGTAAATGGCGGTATGCAAAGAACAATTACTGTATACACGGCAGATGGTAAAGAACTTGCAACATATCAAGGTAAGATTGATATTGATACAAACGATGGCGGATATGTTAAGTTTGATTTCAACGGAAAGAGATACATCTATTATAACTGCTTTGTAGAAAGCATTGCAGATATTGATTAAGTGATTTTACCGGCTACAGATTGATTGTAGTTGCTGACCTTAGAAAGATAAAGGTTGATAAAATATAGAAAAGGAGACAGAGAACATGAAGAAGTTATTTGTAAGTGTGCCGATGAAAGGCAGAACAGAGGAAGAAATCAAAGCAAGTATTCAGAAGATGAAAAAGATTGCTGAAATATACGAGGGTGAGGAATTAGAACTTATCGACAGCTACATTGAGGATGACCCACCTAAAGACAGCAAAGAAGCTGTATGGTATTTAGGCGAAAGCCTTAAGAAGCTGGCGCAGGCTGATGTGTTCATAGGAATTGCGGAGAACTATGATTGGAGTGGCTGCTGCATTGAAAGGGAAACAGCAGAAAGATACGGCATTAAAATGCACACGATTTTTGCAGAAGATATAATAAATAATTATGATAAATATGTCGAGGAAGCATCAGGGGAAATTACAGGTTCTTCTCTTGAATTAAAGTCTTGTAGCTGTAGTACAGAAAGCTATTTATAATTACTTGATTACCGGCTAACAAATAGAGTTAGTCGCTACCCTAAAACAATTATAGGCAGAGGTCTATAAGCACCTTTGCTGAAAAGTGGAGGTGCTTTTCTTATGGCTAGTCAAAGCCTTATTTCTATAATCAATGGATATGAAAATTACATAGAGAAAAATGGAATAGACGAACAGGTGATTAATGCCTATGTAGACGCTTGTAGCGTAGCCATAAACGGCGAGAAAGATGTTGGGTATGGATTACAACTTACAGAAAGGGCAAAAGACATTATAGAGCGTTTCTGCAAGGATAAGACAGGCGGAACGATATGGGACTTAGAGAAGTATGCGTTTGCAAATAAAACGGAATATGAGCTGATTAATCGGTTTTATGATATTTTACTGATTGAAGCACAACACAAAGTTGTTGATAGCGGATTTAGGTATCTTGAAAAGAAAAGAGAGCCTAAGGAACGATTTTATATGCCACGCCGCAAGCAATTCTTAAAAATGGGGTTAATAGAAGCCTTGCAAGGCATGATTGATGATAAATACGATATATTGTGTGTGTCATTAATACCTGGAGCAGGAAAGACAACTATCGAAAAGATGTTTAACGCTTTAGTAGTTGGTTGGTTTCCTAATGATTTTTGTCTCTTTTACTCCCATTCCGGCGACATTACACGAATGTACTACGATGGTGTATACGATATTGTTACAAATGCTGATGAATATGCGTGGAACGAAATTTTTCCTAACCTTACAGTTACAAGCACTAACGCAAAGTTAGAGCAGTTCAACATAGGCAAATATAAGTCATTTCCAAGCGTACAATGTACATCTGTAGGAAGTAAAAATGCTGGTAAAGTTCGTGCAAGTAAATTTTTGCTTGTGGATGATATGATAGGTGGCATTGAAGAAGCACTTAATCCTATGGTACTTGATAAGCTGTGGGATAAATATGCGGTAGACGCTAGACAAAGAAAAATCCAAGATACAGACGGACACAATTGCAAAGAGATACATATTGCTACGCGCTGGAGTGTACATGACGTTATCGGAAGAATACAGAATATGTACGCAGGGAACAAAAGAGTTAAGACTATTGCTGTGCCGGATGTAGATCCAGTAACAGGTGAGAGTAATTTTGATTATGAGTATAGCGGATTCACAAAAGAGTTTTTTGCTGACCAACAGCTTTTGATGGATGAAATCTCTTACAGGTGCTTATACAAACAGGAGCCTATTGAACGTGAGGGATTATTATTCCCAGATGATAAAATCCGCAGATACCTTAATCTACCACACGGAGAACCAGAAATTATCACAGCTCAATGTGATACCAAGGGCAAAGGCACGGACTATTTTGTATTGCCAGTGCTTCAAAAATATGGTGATGATTATTATTGTGTTGATTGCGTGTGTGACAATACGGCAGATTATGAAGCACAATACAGAAACGCAGCGGGCGTGCTTGTAAATAATAAAGTACAAGAATGTGAATTTGAGCGTAATGCCGGTGGAGACAGAGTTGCAATGGAAGTTAATAAGCGTGTTGAGAGTGTCGGATGGATATGTAACATCACTGACACCCCAACGGAAACAAATAAGGAAGCAAGGATATTCCAATGTTCTAACTGGATATTACAGCACATTATTTTTAAAGACCTCTCACTTTATAAACCTAACGAGCCATACGGAGTGATGATGTCATTATTAAAGCAGTATTCGGTATCAGGCAAGAAACAATTAGATGATGTTCCAGACGTTTTCTCAAACTTTGCGTTAAGAATGACAAAAGGAAATAGAATAAAAAAGACAGTAATTATGTCAAGTCCGATATAACAGGAGGATTTTTATGATAACAAAGGAAGTTTTATCACAGTATTCAGACTTACAGGAAGAAGTAAAAGAAGTTAGGCTAAAGATAGAACGGCTTGAAAAAGATATAAGCAAAATTGAAGCTGGAGAAATGGTTATAGATTCTGTTAGCGGCGGCAATGGCGGTAAACAGCATTTTAAGATTGAGGGCATACCATTCCCAGAGTACAGCAGAAAGAAAACACTTCTTTATGCCAGAAAAGCCACATTGCAGTTGCTTGAAGATGATTTGCTGGAAAAAACCAATGAGGTTGAAGAGTTTATCGCAAGTGTTGAAGATAGCAGAATGAGAAGAATAATCAATCTTAGATTTTTAGAAAATAAGACTTGGAATGAAGTGGCTGATTATATAGGCGGCGGAAATACAGAGGATAGCATAAGAAAAAGTTTTGTAAGATTTTTTGAAAAATAGCAAAGTTGTCCGATATGTCCGCTTTTATTAGTTTATTATTATATTGAGCAAAGCAAACTTCATAAACATATATAATCTTTATCGAAAAGCATCGTCATTTAATTATGGCGGTGCTTTTTGTTATGTAATGAGGTAGAAATATGAATTTTTATATGAATAAAGACAAATCAATCATGTGTCCGAACTGCCATAAGTTTTTAACTAAGGCAGATAGTAAAGACCCACGAACACATAAGTTGGCGTGCAAACATTGCCACAAATGGATATGGTATGTGCCTAACGATGATGATGATTTTCAAATTAAGGAAATACCACAAAGCAGAAGTTCAAGCGGTATGACATTTTATTAGAGGTGTAGACAATGCAGACAGGAAGAATTGCTATTTATACAGGTGCAAAAGAAATAACACCTGACAATATAATACCAATTTTGCGTGAAGCAATTTTGGAACATGATATTAATTCCAACAGAATACAGTTTCTTCTTGATTATGACGCAGGAATACAGCCAATAGTTAGGAAGAATCCAAAGACTTACAGACCAGACATTGACTGTGAGTGCTGTGATAATGTGGCTAACGAAGTCACAGAGTTTAATTTAGGCTTTAAGTGGGGAAATCCTATAACGCTAGTTCAAAATGGCGACAATGAGGATTCTAACCTTACAAAAGCTATAGCGGAATTAAACAGTTGCTACGAATCGCAGAACGCAAGACAGAAGCAACAGGAACTTGCAAGATATGTTGAAATTGGTGGCGTCGGATATGTCCTTATTGATGTGAATACAGAATATGAGGATGGGGAAAGCTATTTCACATATGATGTATTAGACCCAAGAACAACATTTGTTGTAAGGTCAACAGCTTATAGTGACAAGAGGGTTATTCTTGCAGGCACTTACATTAAAGACAAACATAGCGGTGCAAGATATTATACCTGTTTTACAAAAGATATTCGCTATGAAGTTACGGATGGGGTAAAAATCACTAACGGACCAGAAAAAGGAAAAACAAAATGGGGATTTTTAGAGAGAAGTGGGGAAGAGAACCCATTACATAAAATCCCTATTATTGAATACACAAGGTCATTTGATAGAATGGGATGTTTTGAACGGCAAATATCTGAAATGGATAACTTAAACCTACTCATTTCAGATTTTACAAATGATGTCGAACAGAATACGCAGGCAGTATGGCATACAAATGATGTTGATTTCCCAGTTGAACAGGAAATAACGGTTAATAAAGATGGAACGCAACGCATTACTGAAAAAGTAAGGAAACCAAAATCTGGAGAATGGATGCAGACCTATACATCAGCAGATGGCAAAACTCCAATAGTTGAGCCACTTGCAATTAATTACGATTACACAGGTATGCTTAATAATATCCAATCAAGGCGACAGATAATCTTACAGAAATGCAATGTGCCACAACGAAATGATAATAGCGGTGGAAGTACAGGAGTTGCAATGTCAGACGCAACAGGCTGGTCACAAGCAGAAACAGCGGCGGCAAAGCAGCAATTAATTACTGATGGCTGCAAAATGGAAGAAATAAAAGTTGTTCTTGCGGCTATCAAGCTGTCAAACAATGTTAATAGCAGTAATCCATTACTTAAATTAAGGGCAAGAGATGTAAAGCCTAACATTAAGCGGCAAAAAACTTATGAAATGTCAACCAAGGTTAATGCCATGGCAACATTGATAAGCCACGGATTTAGCCTTAAAGATACAGTTGATGCAATTCCATTCTTTGATGACCCTAACGATGTTGTAGCGAGAAGCGGAGAAATGGTTAAGGCATATCAAGACAGTATAATCAACAAAGACACACAGAACCAAGCAGAGGGTGGAGAAGGCGAACAATCACCTAACAAAGACCGCACAATGCAAGACTTATCAGACCAGACAAAAAATAGTCCAGTTATAGATAAGAGCAGAACAGACAAATAATTGATATTGAGCCACAGGGTAGAAATGCCTTGTGGCTTTTTATATGCCCTAGAGAAAGGGCAATACAAATATCGCAAGAAGTTGAGAGAACAACAAAAAACGCAGAAAGCAGAGGTAAAGAAATTATGGCAGATGTAACTAACACAACAACAGAACCAACAACTAATAATGAGCCACAGAACGAAGAACAGACACCTAGCGTAGAAGAACTTATGGCACAGCTTGCTAGTGAAAGAGCTGAAAAAGAGAAGTATAAGAACGCTTCCGATAAAGCCAGTTCAGAAGCAGCTAAGTACAAGAAAGAACTTCGCTCAAAGCAGACAGCAGAAGAACAGGAAGCGGAAGCAAAGGCGGAAGCTGAAAAGTTGCAGGCTGAAAAGTTCGAGAACATGAGCAAAGAGCTTAATCATATGAAAGCTGTCAATGCTTATCAGAAAGTTATAGGCGATGGAAAGGATATTGATTCTTTGATTGAGGCGGTTGCAGACGCAGACCATAGCCTTATAGCAACTGTAATTGCTAATGAAGTGCAAAGACAGGTTAAAGAAGCTAAGGCAGAGTGGCTTAAATCAAGACCGGCTATTAATGCAGGCGGTGGAGAAGAAAGCACGATAACACAGGAACAGTTCAACAAGATGAATTACCACGAAAGAGTGGAGTTCAAAAATAAGAATCCAGAACTTTACAAGAAGTTCACAGAGTAGAAAACGGAGGTAAATAAACTATGCCACAGACTAAGTTAGCAAATTTAGTAGACCCACAGGTAATGGCTGATATGGTATCAGCTAAGTTGCCAAAAAAGATTAAGTTCTCACCTATCGCAAGAGTTGATACAACACTTGTAGGCAGACCGGGAAGCACAATCGTTGTGCCAAAGTATGCTTATATTGGTGACGCAGAGGACGTTGCAGAAGGTGTTGCTATGGGTACAACAGTACTTACAACATCTACAGCAGAAGCAAAGGTTAAGAAAGCAGGTAAGGCTGTAGAGCTTACAGATGAATCAGTGTTATCTGGTTATGGCGACCCACTTGGCACAGCTATCAATCAGATTGCTATGTCAATCGCTGCAAAGGTTGATAATGACAGCTATGACGCACTTTGCACAGCACCTATTGATTACGATGGAACAGCAGCGCCTATCAGCTATTCAGCAGTTGTAGCAGCTAATAGCAAATTTGATGATGAATCGGATTCATCACTTACAAAGATATTATTCATTAACCCAGCACAGGAAGCCACATTACTTAATGACGATGATTTTAAGAGCAATGACAAGTACCCACTTAATGTAATTATGAATGGCACTATCGGTTCTATCGCAGGAGCACAGGTTGTTAAGTCTAAGAAAGTTAAGCTGGTTAAGTATGAGCTTGACGATTCAACAGGAACAATCAATGTTGTAGCTGACACAACAAGCGAGGATACAACTAATGTTCATCTTGATACAGCACTTGCACATACACTCAAGCCAAAGGGCAAGGAAATTAAGGTAGGTAGCAAGTTAAAGGCTGTTACAACAGAATATTATGCTTGTCCTATTGTTATCGTATCAGCAGAAGACCCTAACGAGGAAGCAGGTGCAGATGGCGTATCAGAGGAAGAGAACGCACTTACAATCTATATGAAGAGAAGCGTTGAGATTGAATCAGACAGAGATATTCTTGCAAAGACAACTGTTATCTCTGGCGACGAGCATTACACAGCAGTCTTAAGCAACGATTCAAAGGTTGTTCTTGCTAAGCTCGGAAAGTAAGAGGTGTTTATATGTTATTAAGACGACATAAAATCAACGCCGCAAAGCAGAGCGAAGAAGTAACAGCAGATAATGTAAGACAGGAAGCTGTTTATGGAGATGAGCTTAAATATGAGGAAGAGCAGGACAAGTTCCCTGCTCAACCTACAAGCGATTACACAAAGACAGCTATTAAGCGTATGCCAACAGCGGACTTGCAGACACTTGCCTTAGAACAAGGTATTAAGAACGCAATGGAGCTTACAGGAGCAGAACTTAAAGAACTGTTAATTGAGAAATTAGGGTTATAGGAGCTGAAATTATGGAATACACTACATTAGAACAAACTAAAATCAGACTTAAACAATTTCATATTGATACAGTCACAAATGATGATGAAACAACATCTGATGTGGTCGTGTTCGATAGCAAAGAAGATAATCCGATAATCGAGCAACTCATTAAACAGGCTACAGAAGATGTAAAAGCAAGAAGAAATTACCCCGACAGCTACACAGATGAAATGATAACCGAAGATTTGAAGAAATTTGAGAGTGTTATTGTTAATCTGGCTGTCTACGACCATTCACAAGCTGGTGAGAACTACATGGCGAGTATGAATGAGGGCGGTGTCAACAGAACTTGGAGAGATAGAGACAGCTTATTTGTCGGGGTATTTCCATTTGCCAAAGTATTATAACGCCTATAGGGCATTACAGAATATTAAAGAAGATTGTGCGTTACTATTTTGCTGATGTCGGCAATATGGTAGCAGGCGGCACACATTAAGGGTGGTGGGCGGTGTGCCATTATTAATTATGAAAGGCGGTATATCAATGCCAATAGCAGTAATTATAAGCATTATTTCAGTTGCTTTTTCCGTCTTTTTCGGACTGTTTACGTTGGGATTTAATCTTAAGAACAACAAAAAGTCTGACAATGCAGAACTTACAGAGCGTGTAAAGGAAAATACACGCATAAATATGAAACTCGACACAATATCAAGCAACACAACAGAGATAAAGAATGAAGTTACAGAAATGAGAAAAGAACTTAATTCTCACGATAACAGGATTATTAAGGTTGAGGAAAGTGTAAAGTCGGCGCACCACCGAATAGACGGATTGGAAGCACGACTTAATGAAGATAAGGAGGTATAGCAGAATGGATATAACATCAGTATCAACAGTAGTTGCAATCGTTGTAATAACATATCTGATAGGCTTAGGAGCTAAGGCGATTCCTCACATTAAGGATAATTACATTCCTATAATCGTAGGCGTTGCAGGCGGTATCTTAGGCATTATAGGTATGTATGTAATACCGGACTTTCCGGCAAATGACATTCTTAATGCAATCGCAGTAGGAATTGTGTCCGGATTATCAAGCACAGGCGTTAATCAGATTTATAAGCAGGTAAAGAACAATGCTTGACATTAATAAGCAGGCTATGAAGTATTCACTTCAAGGGCAGACAGTAACTATCTATGAAAGAGATGATGACGGCAATATCCTTTATGAGGGATATACCGACACAGAGGGCAACTTCATTCCTTATCTTGATGATGAGGGAAATAAGATACCAAAAGTTCTTGAAGAGAAAACGGGCTTTTCAGAGCCTGCGGATTTCAAAGCAAATATAGCTTTCAGCGGTGGAGAAGCACAGAGTAAAGAATACGGCTTTGATACGGCTGATTTTGATGCTATTTTGCTGACAGATAGGAATACATTACCTATTCAAAAAGGCGACCTTATATGGCTTGATAGCAAGCCTACATACACATCTGACAGTCTTGTTGATGAAACATCAGCAGACTTTACCATTGTAGGCATTAAACCAGCATTATATTCAACCAAGTATATGCTTAAAGCAGTTGTAAAGTAGGTGCATTATGGCAAGACATACAATTGATATATCCTTGTCTGAAAAGTCTGTAAATGAAGCTATCAGACAGCTACAACAGTATAAACAGAGTTTACAGTATAAATGTGAACTGCTTGTTGGACGATTAGCAGAATTAGGCGACAAAGCAGCAATTATGAGTGTTAATGAAAGTCCATTAGGTAGGACAGTAACATTGAGAGTTGACAGAAAGCCTATTCAAGATGGCTACCAAGCTATTTTAATTGCTACCGGTAAAACTGTTGAGGTAGAAGATAGAGAGCCATTTTACACACTATTAGCAATTGAGTTTGGAGCTGGTATTCATTATAACGCTGTTGCTAATCCTAAAGCTGATGAATTAGGGTTAGGAGTTGGCACATATCCTGGACAGGTTCATGCTTGGGACGACACATGGTGGTTTTGGGATGAACAAAGTGAAAGTTGGAAACCTACTCACGGCGTTAAGGCTACAATGCCTATGTATAACGCCACAATGGAGATTGTTAATCAGTATAAGCAGATAGCAAGAGAGGTGTTTAGTTAATGGCGAATGCAAACGATTGGGCGATAGACCTTGAAAACACAGTCACAGCACTTGTCAAGGCTAAAACCCTAACGCAATTAAAGAAAACATACCCAAAGATAGCCATAACCAACGAGGGGGAAAACAGCGGTCAAGCAGTATTCCCAACAGTATACATTCATTTACTGCCAGCAGTAGAACAAGGACAAACGCTTGACGGACAGACAATTAACGCATTGTTAGCGACATTTCAAGTAGATGTCACCACTAACACAAGCAAATCTGATTGTCGCAAGGTTATGGCAGTAATTACAGATACATTCAAGACAATGAGATTTCAAGGCACATCAATGCCAGAGTTCTCAATCGGTAACAAAGTACATAAGAGTACCGCTAGATTCAGAAGAATGATAGCGGCAAATGACAGATTAATGTAACAAAGAGCAGAAATGCTCTTATTTTTTTGCAAATTTTTAGGAGGTAGACAAGGCAATGGCAAGTACAAGTTATAAAGCTAGGGTTATCTACAAGGAGCATAGCGAAGATGGTTTTGCAGGCTCATATAAGTTAATGGTTGCGGCTAAGTCAATTTCAGCACCAGTATCAGCACCTAACACAGTTGAAAGTACAACATTTGAAGATGATTCACAGACATTCTTAATGGGTATCAAAACATCTGACGCTAAGACTTACACAGGAAATCTTGAAAAGGCTTATTTACAGGACTTAATCAAAGCAGAGGGTAAGCAGTTAGATATTATTCAGTTATATGGCTCTGACGGATTAGGCGCGGTTGCTAAGTACGCATTTGTCGGACAGGTAACAGCAACACCTAATGATGTTTCTGGTACTGATTCAGTACTTGAAATGACAGTAACAGCAGTTCCTAACACTTCACCTATCGAATGTACAGACAAGCTTCAAGTTGTCGAAGGTGCTGGTGGCACATTCACAGTAACAAAGGTGGGGGAATGATAAGCCAATCGACTAAATCAAAGGCTGTGTCGATTGGTGGCACAAACGCCAAAACAGCCGACTACACATCATATCTTGATGATGTAACAGAATAATTATTTAAAAAAGGTAGGTGCGGTGTAAAATCCGCACCTTTCCCTATATGGACGATAGGGTGGGAAAGGGTAAAAATTATGATGAATATTAATGTAAACGGAAAAGAATACAAAGTTGAGTTTAGCTTCGGTGCAGCAGAATGCAAGGAAATTGTGCAGAAAATGTTTTCTGTCGTTAACGGTTCTTACTTACTTGCACAGACAGATAAAAGTGTTGCACAGGCTTCTTTTGACGGCTTGGCAAATATGACAGCAGATGTGCCAGAGATTTGCATTACCGCCATTTATGCAGGCTGTATTGACAATAACCCAGTAACTATGGATGAAGCAAAGGAACTCACTAGGGTATATATTACAGAGAAAAGAAAGACAGATAAGAGTTACGGATATAGAACGTTGTTTGAAGAAATCAAGAAAGCGATGGAAGATGATGGTTTTTTCGAGCTGTCAGGGATAACAACGATGTTAGAGGAAATGGCGAACAATGTGGAAGAAGCGACACAGGAACAGAAGAAGCCGACAGTAGTTCCACAGGACCACAAGAAAAAGCAGACTTCCACAAAATAATTTGGGAAGAATACTTTGTCTTAGCCAGTTCACTAGGTATTAGTTATTCAGACTTTCTTAAAATGACACCTACAAAATTATTACTATACGCAAAAGGCAAAAAGATTGATAGACAAAATCGTGATTCAGAAATGTATAACTGGTTTTTTGTCTATGCAATACCGGCTATTTCTTGCGGCATTGGTGCGGCATTTAGTAAAGATACACACATTGAATATCCGAAGCAGGCTATTTTATCAGAAAAAACGGAAGAAAGCGAAGAAGATACCTACGATAAAGAGTTACAGCGAATGTTACTCAATGAACAGAAATGGGCGGCACGAGCTGAAAAGAGAGGACTACCGCCAACAATCCTATAAAGGGGGTTAAAGCGTGGAATTAGATTCATTAGAAGTCAAAATTACCGGTACTGCCACGAAAGCTATCAATTCTGTTGATACACTAATAGAACATCTTACAAGGCTGTCAACATCACTTGCAACTGTGAATGGCTCTTCACTAAGTAGCCTTGCGAGTGGTGTTAGTCAGTTAGGTTCTGCTATGCAGAATATGAACGCAGGAACAGCAGATTTTACAAGGCTTGCTAAGAACATCACAAAGATAGGTTCTGTTGATTCAGTTGCACTAACTAACACAGCTACATCACTTCAAGCTGTCACAAAGGCAGTCGCGAGTATATCAGCTATTCCACAAAATGCAACACAAGTCACAGAATTTGCAAAGTCACTTGGTAAGCTAGGTAGTAAGAGTATAGAAAACGCCGTTGTAAACATTCCAAAGCTAGGCAATGCTTTAAATGGCTTAATAACAACGCTATCAAGAGCACCAACAGTAAGCCAGAATGTTATTCAAATGACTAACGCATTGGCTAATCTTGCTAGTCAAGGTGGCAAAGCCGGAACTGCAAGCAACGGTTTAATAAGGTCTTTCAATAACACCTATTCAAGTACATCTAAAACCAAAAAAGGCTTTGGCAGTCTTGCAAGTGCAATAGGCAGGTTTTATGCTACTTATTTTATGGTAATTCGTGGCAGTAAGAAACTTATAGAAGCCATCAAGTCAACAACAGATTACATTGAAGCGTTCAACTATCAAGCGGTAGCGTTTGGTAAGATTGGTTCAGAATGGGATAAGGATTATGAAAAGTACGGCTATGATAATGCAACAGCCTATGCAGAAAGTTTTCAAAGTAGAGTAAATGATACTCTTGGAAAACTATCTGGCTTAAAAGTTAATGCTCAAGGCGGTTTGCTTGAAGAAAGCGGAGCTAAAAACTTAGGGCTTAACATACAAGAAGTAACACAGTATGCTTCGCAGTTAGCTTCTGTTACTAACTCATTAGGGCAGACAGGCGAAGCAACAACAGCAATAACAAAGTCAATGACAATGCTTGCAGGCGATATAAGCTCACTTTTTAATGTGGACTATAAAACGGTTGCACAGAACTTGCAAAGTGGCTTAATCGGTCAATCGAGAGCGTTGTATAAATATGGCATTGATATTACTAACGCTACATTAGCGACATATGCTTATAACTTAGGCATTTCAAAGTCTGTATCAGAAATGACACAGATGGAAAAGCAACAGTTAAGAGTGTTGGCGATATTAGACCAAAGTAAGGTATCTTGGGGTGATTTAGCTAATAGACGGAAGAAAGCTGATATAACTTATCTTCCAAGTGTTGCATAAGAATAGAAATGTCTTATGACAATCGGGCAAAATCGGTGAAGGCTAAAGTTTTCAACTATGCTAATACCGAGATAACTCAATAGATTACGAACAGGCTATTGAGTATCGTAACGAGTAGGAATTGAATAAATATAATATTCCCAAGAGTGTCCGACACTACTGCATATAGGGCAGTATGAGGTGGAAGTGGCTACCACCAAACCAAACATAATGATGTGGGTGATAATGTACTCTGAACTTATAGGAAACTATAAGAAGTATAGGATAAAGAGCCTATACGATAACAAATTTGACAATCAACTCCCCAAGTAATATGTTACGCCAGTTCAGCAACAATATGAAAGAAGTCGGAATGGTAGCAGGACAGCTATTTATCCCAATTCTTTCAAAGGTTATGCCGATAGTAAACGGAGTAACTATTGCAATCAAAAGATTATTAGTCAACCTTGCTTCTTTAATGGGGACTAAGATTGACTTTGAGAGTTTCGGACAAAGCGGATATAAAGACACATCAGACGGCTTAGAAGATATTTCAGACGGCTACCAAGATGTAGCTGATTCAGCTAAGAAAGCTACATTATCCCTTATGGGATTTGATGAAATAAATAAATTACAGGACGATACAAGCTCAAGCAAGGGTTCAAGTGGCGGTGGTGGTAGCGCTATTGATTTGACAGATGATATCGCTAAGGCGGCGGCTGATTATGAAGCGGCTTGGAATAAAGCATTTGCCAATATGGAAAATTCGGCGGTTGCTTGGGCTGATAAGATAGAGAAAGCACTTGAACCTGTTAGGAAGATATTCAAAGATTTTGCAATCGGGGATTTCTATGCAGCAGGACAAGATACATCTAACCTTGTGGCAGGAATTTTTAATTGGTTTGCAAAGGCTATAGATGATGTTCCTTGGTTTAAAATCGGTCAGAAAATGGGCGATTTCCTTGCAGGAATTGATTGGACTAAGGTATTTAATGCAGCAGGCAGAGTTATTGTGCAAGGCTTAAAAGGTGCTATTGAATTATACTTGGGTATGCTATCTAAAGCACCGATAGAAACGCTTCTGATATCGCTAGTGGCAGTTCCTAAGTTGCTTAAGGCGATAGGTGGCGCAAGCGTAGTATCGAGCCTTACTAAGACATACAATAAGTTAAATTCATTAAGCGTAATGGCAGAAGATACAGCCAAGGCAATGAAAGCAGCAAAAAACGGCAGTGCAGCAGCAGCTTCGGCATTAACATTTATGCACCCTAAAATTACCAAAGCAACATTGGATTTCCAAGACTTTAGAAAAGTTGTTAAAGATAAAGGGCTATTTACTGTATTTAACAGCGGAATAACCAAAGTTAGAAATAATATGTCGCTATTTCAAAAAGTATTGCTTGGCGGAGTATCAGCTTTTGGAGAATTTAAACTCATCGAAAGCGGTTTTACTGATATAGCCAAAGGAAGTGATAACCTTGTAGCTTCTATTGCTAAAATAGCAGGTGGTGCAGCTATCGGTGCAGCAGGATTATACACAGCTTTTGGACCGGCAGGCTTGGCTATGGCGGCAATAGTTGGTGTAACAGGTGCAATCAAAGGATTTATTAAAATCCAAGACGAAATTCCAGATTATTTATCTGGATATGGAGTTATTAGAGAAGAGGTTGGCAAAACCACAAGTGAAATACAACAATCAATTGCTTCAATAGAAGATTCATGGAAAAATAATACAACAGCTGATGAAATCGAAGCTCTTAAAACAAAATACTTTGAACTAGCAAATCAAACAGGCTTAACAACTGAACAACAGAAATTACTCAAGGATATTGCACAGGAATTAGTTGAAAAAGTACCGGAATTAAGTGGAGTTATTGACACAGAAACTGGCGCATACAAGGGGACTAGAGAAGAGATTGAAAAACTGATTGACAAAAAGCAGGAAGAGTACCGCTTGGAAGCGTTAAGGGAAGATTATATTCAATTGATTAAAGATGAATATAAAGAGAAGAAGGAATTAAAGAAAATGGAAGATGCTCTCAACGACAGCAAAGAGAAGTTGAGACAGAAACAAGAGGAACTTAATAAGCTGACATATAACGGTGCTTTACAGGTTGTCGAAATGACGCCAGACGAAGCTACAGCTTATGCGAGCGTAACAAGAGAAATTGAACAACTCAACAAAGAAGTTGAAGCCAATCAAGATAAGGTTAATGAAGCTAAGGGAACAGTTCAGCAAGCTACGGATGATATGCAGTTTTGTTGGAATGAATTAAAAAATACCGCTGTTGGAACTTCGCAAGATACGCAGCAGGCTATCACAAATGCGTATGAACAAGCTAAAAACGAAGTGCAATCAAAACTTGGTATTATTGATTCTGACACAAGCAGTACTTTTTCAAAGTTTGGAAACATAGGCGCAAATGCAGGATCTGATTTAAGCAGTAGATTTAGCAGCAACATCAGCGACATACCTTATTCAGCAAAAAGAGCTTACCAGAGTATTGTTGACCAAGTTGAAGCTGGAGAAATTGGAGAAGAAACAGGCAGTCAATTAATGCAAGCGTTAGCAGACACCATAGACAGCAAGTCTTGGTTGATTCAAAATGCATTATCCAATAGCTTTGCGAGTAAATTCAGCGGAGAAGTATTTGATAATAATGGCAACATATCTGAAAGTGCATTTCATATTGCTATACAGCCAAAACCTAGAGCATATGCAGTAGGCGGCTTCCCAGAGGATGGGCTTTTCTTTGCTAATCATAATGAAATGGTTGGCAAATTCAGTAATGGTAAGACAGCAGTTGCTAACAACGAGCAGATAACAGACGGCATTAAGCAAGCTGTCATTGAGGGCATGTCAGAGGTATTTGCTAATGCAAATATAGGTCAGCAGAACGGAAACATTGTTGTACAGATTGACGGACAGGAAGTGTTCAGAACAACACAGAGATATGCCAATCAGTATACGGCTATGACAGGACAGCCAGCATTTAACATTTAATTGAATAATCCAATCCGTTGTGATACACTTTAAACACTATAAAAGTAAAGGGGTGTATTACAATGGATAAAAAAGATAACAAAAAGAAGCTACAGGAGATAGTGATTGCAGTATTGGCAGGAATGGTATTTGTTACAGCGTTATTTATTATTAATAATATAACTGAAAGCAATAATAATATCATAGCAAGCACACAAGCTAAAACACAATCAACAGAAGTTGCTACTAAAGATATGCTTGACAATGGCATGTCTTATCTTGATGAAGATAAATATAAATTTATATGTGAACAAATGGATTACAACCACATTATGTTTACGGATGAGGATTTGACTGACAAATATGTAAAAATAGATATAATGCTTACTAATCGCTATACGTTATCCTCAAAGGATATGGAAGATGAGAGTATAAGTAAAGTTGTTAATGCTTATAACTTGCAGGCAGGATTTTTTACAGGCGTTGTTAAGAATAAAAGCGAATACGGCAAAGAAAAAATATACATATATTTTTCAAAAGATTTCAATTTAAAAAGCGGGAACTATAAAACTGGCGATAAAATAACTACATATGGCTTGATTGTTAATTGCGAAAACAATGGAGCTGGCAGTTATAATAGTATTAGCTTTATACCGCGTTTTATAGAAAAATAATCTCTTAATGGAGCGTATCTTTTTGGTGCATTCCATTTTTTATTGAAAAAGTGCTTGACTTTTTTGTGCGTACGGTTTATATTAAATGTGCGGACAGAAAAGAGGTGAGTATATGTCCAATAAAAAAGGTAGACCTAAACTCGACAATCCTAAAAATGAAAGAATATATATTCGTGTCACCAAAGAGGAAAAGGAAGAAATAATGAATTTTTCTGATAAAAGCGGATATACAATACTTGATTTGATTAAAAAAGGCATTGAAAAAGTAAAAGGGCAAAAAAAATAAAGTGTTGCACCGCTACCAACGAACGCAACACTTTAAAAACACCAATCCGAAAGGAATTGATAAATCTATCATATCAGTTTCTTTCGGAAAATTCAAGATTATTTTCGGAGGAAAAACAAATGAGTAATGTAGAAATCGTAACAAATATTGACATAGCGTCAGAAATTGCACACGCAACAGTAACAGAAGTTTTAGCAAATATGAAAAACGAAAGAGTTTCATATGTTCTTATGGGAGTTTTGCAGCAGATAGAAACCATTCAGGACAATGTTAATAATTTTAATTTAAAGGAACAGGACAAGGCTACAAAGGAAGTGGCATAATATTATTGCGTGAGGCATTGTGGGCATATACTCCCACTACGCAATAGATTCTGTTTAGAGCAAATGATAAATTTTTGTAGGAGGTAAAATAATGAGTTATAATTATCCAACTACAAAAGATAGTTCTCACAATGAGATTAAAGTACCTATGAACACTAAGAATATTTGCGGCGTAGACTGCTATGAGCAGAATGGCGTTGCGTACTTAAGATTGGAAAATGTTGCTAGAGGACTTGGGTTTACTCAAACCCAAAAGAAAAACGGAGTGGAATATATATCTATTCGTTGGGAAACAATCAACAGATATTTAGAGGATATTGGTTTCCCCAACAAGCTGGGGAAAGACGATTTTATCCCAGAAAACATCTTCTACAGACTAGCAATGAAAGCCAAAAATGAAACAGCAGAGAAATTTCAAGCATTAGTGGCTGATGAGATTATTCCGTCAATTCGCAAGAATGGAATATATGCTACTGATAATGTTATTGATGAAATACTGAATAATCCAGACTTTGGAATAGAATTATTAACAAAGTTAAAACAGGAAAGACAAGCAAGAGTTGAAGCAGAAAGAAAGAATGCTATCTTAACACATGTCAATAAGACATATACAATGACAGAGATTGCTAAGGAACTGAATCTGAAATCTGCCATTCAACTTAACAAGTTACTTGCTGATAAAAAAATTCAATACAGTGTCAATGGAACTTGGGTTCTTTACTCACCATACAGCAGTATGGGATATGAAGAAATTAAGCAAGAAATCCTCGACAATGGTAAGGTTATTTATCACAGGAGAATAACACAGCTTGGAAGAGAATTTATACTGCAATTATTCAATGAAGTTGCATAGATTTTCTTGAGAATATTAGAATGGCTCAAACAGAAATAAATATAATGGTTGCAAGAAATTTGTAACCACACTAAGAAATGTATCAGAAATGGTGCATTCCTTTTTTAATGCCTTGAAAGGGGTGGTTTGATTGATTGACGCAGTTGTGATTGAGGGGGTTAGATTCCCAGTAGCATATAACGGCTACACATACAGCAGAAATAAGATATGGTCTAAAAACACAGGAAGAAATGACTACGGCGAAATGGTAGGCACGATTGTAGCACTCAAAGACAAGATTGAACTGCAATTACCGCCGCTAACAGGTGAGCAGGCACTGTTGCTTGATAATGTGGTAAGTGACATAGATAACCCTTATCCAACAGCACAAGTCTTATTCTTAGGTGGTACGCAAAAAGAAATGACAATATACACAGGAGATGTGACATATCCGTATCTCACAAGGGCGAAGAATGAGGACGGACTAATAGTCGGAGCAAAATTAAGTTTAATTCAAAAATAAAGGAGAGTTCCACATGAAACTTAAAACAAGTGAGTTAATAGACAGATTTCAGAGTTTAAGTAACATATCGCACGACAAAACTACAGGCAGAATTGCTATGGCTGTTATGTGCAATATTAAGGCATTAGAAGAACTGTACAAGGCAACGCTACAGACCATAGAAGATACTAAGGTTAAGTATGCAGACAAGGACGACAGCGGCAATCCAGTTATCAACGATAATCAGTATCAAATTACATCAGAGAACTTAAAGAAGTTACAGGAAGAAATGCGGGAAATCAATGAGCAAGAGATTGAAGTGCCTGACATGACAATGCTTCCTATGGACGCATTCGATAAATGCGAAGAAATTACACCAGCTAAATTATACTCAATCGAGTTTATGATAAGCCATTAATTAATCAATAAAGGCGGTGTAGAATGAAGATATTAGACACAGCTATGACGGAAATTGTTAAGGGAAATAGTGCAAGATACTATTCTAAGTATGTTGTTGATGGAGAAGAACATACCGATACACTTAACAATTTCAAGTTTCAAAACATGATAAATCCCAATAACGAAATTACGATAGGTAACACTTGTGCAAGCAGTGTTACCTTTTCTATTTATATGCCAACAGTAAGCCTTGAAAATAAGGAAATTACTATATTCGAGGGCGTTAAGGTTGGCACAGAAATTAAGTATATTAAGTTGGGAATATTTACAGTTACTAAGCAGACAAGCGACGGAGAATACACAAGCTATGAAGCATACGACAGAATGTACAAGGCTGATATGCCTTACTTCTCGGACATGACATTTCCTAGTACAGATAAAGCTATTCTTAATGAGATATGTGGTAAGCTAGGTATATCTTTGGCAGCAAATATAGTCACAGCACATACTATCAGCGACAAACCACAAGGATATACCTATAGAGAAATTATCGGTTATATGGCTATGCTACAAGGCTGTAATGCGGTAATTAATTCTGACGGAAACCTTGAATTAAGGTGGTATAAGGATAGCGGTTATGTACTTGACGGACATAAGTATTATCAGCAGGGCGTTACATTTACAACGAGTAAAGATTTTATCATACAAAAACTGACATGTAATAATACCAAGAGTGGTTCCACAGAACAAAGCGAGATTACTTCTGGTGACGGAGCAACAGGACTTAGTTTTGCCAATCCGTTTATGACACAGGCAATTCTTGATGAAGTCTATAAAAAGATAGGTGGCTTTACATTTAGACCGCTTACAGTTAAGTTTGTCGGTGATTATCGACTAGAAGTTGGTGACATTATAACTGTCAACAAAGGTGGCGTTGATTACAAAGTGCCTATAATGCAGATTACGCACGAATGTGACGGCGGCTTAATGGATACCGTTACATCTATAGGTCAATCTGACACAGAGAATACAAGCGTTGCTTCTGGTCCCATTACTAAGCAGATGGAACGGTACTATGCCGACTTGATACTTGTAAATAAAGCGCTTATTAATAAACTATCTGTTGATGAAGCTGATATCAGATACGCAAGCATTGAAACCTTAAAGGCTGTTAATGCTAATATTGATAACCTTAAAACAAATAAATTAGATGCAACATATGCAGATATCATTAATGCTAATGTGGAAAGCCTTAAGGCGGCTAATGCAGAGATAATCAAACTTAAAGCTAATTCATTAACGGCGGATATAGCGGATTTAAAGTATGCACAAATTGATTTCGCTAATGTCAAAGGACAAGTTGTTACTACTTCACTTATTAAAGATGGTGCAGTAACCAATGAAAAGGTGCAAAGTCTTTCTGCAAACAAGCTGACAGCTGGTATTATTGATGCAAGCAAGATTACAGTTACTAATCTTAATGCTGATAACATTACAGTAGGTACAATCAATGGCAAGCGTATCGGAACAGGTTCTTTATCTCTGGATAAGTTAGCCGAAGAAGTACCGACAAAAGAATATTTAGACAGTGTACAAGAAGAGTTACAAGGTCAGATTGACGGAAATATCGAGACATTCACTAAGACAGAAATACCTACTCTTAATAATGAGCCGGCTGTTAATTGGACTGATAATGCCACAAGAAAGAAGCATATAGGCGATATCTGTTATGTGGTTAATCCTGCCTCAAGTGCAGATGGATATTCATACAGATTTGCCAACACCGGCACAGAACAAGCCCCCATATATGAATGGGTATTAATTAAGGATAGTGATGTTACTAAGGCATTACAGGATATTATCAACATTAATGGTGAGATTACTGGAATTAAGAAGTTCAATGTTGAAATTAGTTCATGGAAAACTGATACAGATAGTGAATTATCAAGCCTTAAGACTCGAACAACCAACCTTGAAACTGATATGGGTAACAAGGTTAATACTACGACATTTAATGAGGTTAAACAGACTGTTGATGAAAATAGTTCTACTATAACCAAAATGTCCGAAACCCTTAGCAAAAAGGCTGATAGTAGTACAGTTACCGCATTGAGTAATACTGTTAATAGCATTAAACAGACAACAGACAGTAACACATCAAGCATATCAAAACTTACAACCGTAGTTGAGAAAAAAGCTAATCAAGATGAAGTTACAAGCATATCTAATAAGCTGACAACTGTTGAACAGAACTTAAATGGATTGACAGTTGATGCTACAAATCAGTACCAGTACATTGACAATCAGCTTAATGGCAATCATAAGATATATGAGATTACACATGCACCTACTAAGGATAACTACCCTGCTAATGAATGGAGCATACAGATATATCCAAGCGATGATAGATACCCTAGTGATAGCACATGGGAGTATACAGAGGATGAGTATGAGAAGTATGTTGGAACTATTGCATATTGGAAAGACCAACAAAGAGCATGGCGATTTATAAGAAAGTCTGACGGAACGCATGATTGGGTCGAAATCAGTGCGACAGAAACAACATATCTTCTTAATCAGAACGCTTCATTAAGAATTGATGTGAGCAATATAAGTACAAGTCTATCTTCTCTTACAACTAATGTTCAGAACAATTACAGCACAACAACACAAATGAACAATGCTATTACTCAGGCTATAACAGCAGAAAGTAACAGCATTAAGTTAGAAGTGTCTGGTACTTATGCAACTAAGAAGAGCCTTGAAAGTTATGCTACATCAGCAAGCCTTGAAGCATACATTAAGAAAGACCCAACGACAGGAGAACTTAAATCTGCGATTGAAGCGATTGCAGACGATATTACGCTAAATGCAAGTGGAACAATTAATATTAGCGGTAATAAGTCTGTTAATATCAATGGTAATCTGTTCACGCTTACATCTACTAATACTACTATTTCAGCAGATGGAACTATAAGATGTGATAACCTGATATCGAGCAATGCGATAATAACAGGAGGTTCTATTGATATAGAGACTGATACATCAACATATAGTGTGATTAAATTATCTTATGGAGATGCTTATTTGAAGGAATCACCATATAGTATAGAAATGTACAATCCAAATGCTAAAACACATAACAACATTGATGCACACGGTGTTAGCATTATTGGAGATGATAATGTGGTAATAAATGCTATTACAGATTTTGGCGTAGATATCAGAAAGGGGGTTCTATATGTAGATTCAGAAGCTACGGTAAGATTTGACACAGATTGTAACAATATATCTATATATCATCCGTCATTAGCAAGACGATGCTATCCGGCAATGTATACAAACAACCCTGTTACATTTGATTGGGATGGAAGTGTATTAAGAATATATGTAGATGACACAGTAGTAGCTTCATGGGACTGGAGTTCAAATACATGGAGTAGTTAGAAAAAAAGGAAAACAATATGTTAAGTATAACAAAGACAACAAACTTAAGCGGAACATCAGTGATTAATGGTCAATCAGCCATGACAATGTATGCGGCTGTACCAGAAACTGGTTCACTGACAATTAGTCAGACAATCACTAACAAGGAACTATACCTTGCAAATCAGACACAATGTGATAATGACTATGAGAATTTCAAGCTTGAAGTCAATAAGCTGCTAAAGAATGAACAGCAGACAATCGGTTCAGATACGACAGATATAACAGGAACAATAACAGAATAAATCATCAGAGAGTGTGGGTTTAAGCCTGCACTCTTATTTTTCAGGAGGTAAACTATGAGCTTAACTGGATTTCTTTCGTATAGCCGTGTAAACTGGCAACAATCGCCAAGTAAAAGTACTCCGCTTAGTGCGGCAAACTTAAATGCAATGGACGCAGGCATTAAGAATAACAATGATATGATTAGTAATCTTCGTGATGAAGTTACGCAACTAAACAGTAATATTGACGTTAAAAACTCTTTTTGCAAAAATATTGCAAGTATAAATGGTACTCTTGAAGGTTATGGCTATAATTATTGCTATTATAATAAATCTACCAAAACAGGGATTTTATACTATGCCTCCAAAATTGAAACACAAGAATCTACACAGAATAATTTTACAGGATATTATGACATAGAAACAGTTCTTGAAAATATGGGTATTAGCTTTAGAAAAGTATTGGAAAGTAATTATACTCCTTATGATGCCACAGGTGTAGTTCGAGCAAAGTTGATAGGCTATGGAACAACATTGTTATATAGCTCTGCAAGCCAGCATTATGCTTTTGCTCGATATTATACAAAAGATGGTAATAAAGGAGCATGGGCTACAAGCGAATTCCAAAAGGGTGATTATATTACAGGCTCACTTATATTTAGTTAGGTTTCAGATACTGCCTTAGTAATTGCACCGGTGCATTTAATATTATTGCAGTTTAGTCGCGGAATGAGCAATTAGTAAGGTTGGCAGTGCCGCATAACATTAACAATATAATATTTACAATCAAGCACCCCAGTGTTTCCACTAAGGTGCTTTTTTGATACACATTTTTCTAAATTTAGGAGGTAAATTCATGAGTAAATTATTCGGAATTGACACATCAAGGTGGCAGGGAGACTTTGATTTTAAAAGTGCAAAGGATAATGAGGGTGTAGACTTTGCCATTATCAAGGCAGGCGGTGCTGATGATGGCTTATACGAAGATAGAGAGTTTGAGAACAGTTATAACAAGTTGGAAAGTGCAGGAATCCACAAGGGAGCCTATTTCTTTGGCAATGCATTAAGTGCTGATGAAGCTGTAAATGAAGCCCGATATTTTGCACAGCTTTTAGCAGGTAAATCATTCTGCTACCCAGTATTCTATGATGTTGAAGCAGGCATGGTTACTGGTAACGACCTTACAGACGTTATTATGGCATTCCTTGATGAAATGAGAAATGCAGGATATAAGAATGTCGGCTTATACTCATACGAGAACTGCATTAACAATTATGTAGACATTTCAAGAGTAAAAGAAGCTGGTTATGCCGTTTGGGTAGCAAAGTATTCAGATGCAGAACCTAGAATTGCCGTTGATTATGATATGTGGCAGTTCGGCGGAAGTATTAATTATCTTAGAGGTACACAGATTAACGGACAGACAGTAGACCAGAACTATTGCTACACTGATTATTGCACAGACCATGTCGTTGAAGAAATCACAGTACCAGACTATGAGCCAGTACCAGATACTAAGTATCATAAAGGCGATACAGTTAAGGTTATTAACGCTATCCAGTACGATAATGGCGAGTCATTCGGCACTTACTATGATGAGTACAGTGTCTTATCGGCTAGTGGCAGAAGAGTTGTTATCGGGGTTGATGGCGTAACTACTGCTGCTATTGACGAGGATAACATCAGCCTTGTTAAGTGCATTTATGATAATGACAATGATGTCAACACAGATACAGTAAACCACGGTGACGGCAAGAAAGCCAGAGTTCTTGATAACATTGATTATGACGGCAACAGATTTAGTGTGTACTATGATGAATATGATGTAATTGAAGAGGACGGAGACAGAATTGTTATAGGTATCGGTACAACAATCACAGCCGCAGTAAATATTGCTAATCTTGAATTTGCCGGCGGTGCAAGTTCTGATGATACACCTACTGATATCCCATTTAGTGAAGACATTGAAGAGGGTAGCACAGTGAGATTTGTCGGCGATACTGATTATGACGGCACGCCTATTAAGGCTTGGTATGACGAGTATACAGTATCAGAAAAAAATGGAGACAGGGTTGTACTTGTGCATGACGGAGAATTATTCGCAGCGGTCAATGTAGCCGATTGTGAATTAGCCTAACCTTAATAAAGATACCGGGAGTGCAATACTCCCGGTAATATTTTAATTATTCAAATCTATCATAACAGCCATAACAGCAGGAATGGTTGTTGTTGTTCCGTTTGTTTTCTTAAATTCCATACCGCCCTCAAGAAGTGTTCCATACATTGTCACATTATCACCAACAAGCAAATTATAATCAAAATCGTCTCTATAATATGTCAAAACAACAGTATCATCATTATTGCCATCAACAGCTAAATAATAGCAAGCAATATATTCGCTGGATTCTTCGCCAGTATGTGTATTTCCGTCTTTATCTTCGACCTCCCCATCATACTTTAATTCTGCTACAATATTACCTGTCAACTTGAATTCTTTATCAATATACTTATTAGGTGTACGCTTGAGCATTTCAACAGTTATATCATCAGGATATACGCTCTTATCTCTTGATAATAATGTTTCTTGTTCTGTCTGAACTTCACTGATACTTTCAACATTACTATCAGAAACACTATTCTGACACGCTACAAGGCTCAATAAGCACATAACAAGCACAATGCTTACAATTCTCTTTGTCATAGACAAATCCCCCTTAAATTTAATTTTACTAATCATATCACAATGTGCATAATTTGTCGAATGTTGTCGAAACTTGCGATATCTTTAAGTTGATTTTTACATTATCAGTATTTATAATAATAATTGTCCGAGAGAGTTCGGGCAGAATCTTCAAGTTTCGGCTAGGTGGCACTGTTTGATTGGCGTTGGCAGTGTCACCGCTGAAAATTGTTAATCTACTGGGGGTAGGTTGACATGCAAGAACAGATGTTCTATAATAACACCATCGCTACCAGCGTTATATCGTGCAATAAGGGGGATATATGGAGAATGAGGAATATAAGCAAAAGATTATCGGATTAATAGAAAAAATAGAAAATACAGGTACATTAGAGTACCTGTATTCATTCATAGAAAACTTTTTGAAGAGGTGGGGGTAAAACCCTACTTCTTTTCTTTTCGAGATAACATAACATCTATCATATCTAATATCGTTTCTTTATCTCTTTGTTCTAACATAGAAAACTTCCAAAGTAAATCAACATCTTTTTCAGCTTCTTTTGAATTATCTTTACGGATTGGCGAAACATCAAATCCCATTAGCCACGCTTCTGACACGTTCAAAGCCATTCCTAAGACAACTAGCTTTTCTTGGCTAGGTTCAACTTTGCCTGATACATACTGGCTAATATCAGATTTATTCATCTTGATATTGTATTTCTTACAATATGGTAATGATAAATTCAAAATATCAACTTGCTTTAACTTCCGTTCATTCATTAGCTGTTTAAGCCTATCTGATGTATTCTCTTTCATCTTAGTTATCCTCCTTTCTGTTGATAATATACCATTATTTGAACAAAAGTTCAAGATGTAAAACTAAAAAAGTAAAAAATATTGAACTTTTTATTGACATATTAATTTAATAATGCTATTATACAATCAGTTCAAAATATTGAACAAAAAAACGGAGAAAGGAGAAGAATTGGAATGGCTTTTAATTACAGTAAGTTAAGAGGTCGCATAATTGAAAAGTACGGAAGTCAGACGGACTTTGCCAAGGCGTTTGGATGTTCAGACAGGACTTTATCACTTAAAATGACAGGCAAGCGACCTTGGAAACAGATTGAAATTTTAAAAGCAATTAAATTATTAGATTTATCAGAAGATGATATACAGGATTATTTTTTTGCTTTAGAAGTTCAAAATATTTAACTTTTAGAAAGGAGTAAGAATGGCAAGCTTTATTGATGAAGTAGAGAAAAGTTATCTTAATAGTCTTAAAGACAACTTATGCAAAACCTGTGAGGGAGCTGTATTTATGGAGAAATATTTTTCTTCAAGGTCTGCTATCTCTGAATTAGAGAATAAAGTTTTATCAGAACTCAAAGATAGCAAACTAACAGTTGCGGAAATGATTGGTTTTTTAGAGTATATGAAACAATCTATTAAAAACCACTCATTTCTTCCCCAAGAGAAAGAACACTGATACAGCATTCTTTATCAGAGGTAATGTTACCCTCTGGTATTTCCTTAGCAGTCTTGAGTATAGATAATACTTTGTCAGAGTAAGGATATTCAAGACCGCAGTTAGGGCAAACAATCTTGCTAGTAGATATATCTTCGTTAACAGTATATCTGCTATAACAAGTGCAAGTTATTTGAAATTTTAGAAGCATATTTACACCACCTTTCTTTATTTAGTAAAGGAATTATAACATAAAAAGGAGATAATAATAACAATGAATGAAATTCAAATTAATTTATTAAAAGATTACATACTTGAGGATTTAGAGAAAACAAGAAAAAGCGACATATCTGCAAAAGAAAAAGCAGAATTGGAAATTTCAGCTTTAAGAGCACTTGTAGAGTTAGAAAACAGTCCAGTAGCCGCAAAAATTGACAAGGTTTATGAAAATTTCACGGCACAGAAAAACGAAGTGGATATTAATAAAAATTTTTATGATAAGGTTGCTGAATATTGCGGCGAAAGAAAAATGCCAATATCAGCATTTGAAAAAATGTGTAGCATTGGTAATGGAACGTGTGGTCGTTGGAGAGATAGTATGTCTTCACCAACATTAACTACTATACAGAAGATTGCAGAAGCAACAAGAATCCCAGTTGAAAAATGGATTAAGTAAAAAGAGGCAACAACGAAAAACTTTGTGATACTGCATTGATAACATTAATAATCACTGTTGTTCTTGCGGTATTAAATTTTTCACTTACGATACTGGACTTATTATTTTGATAATAAGCAGAAAGGAGTAGGAATGAGAAAACCATATGTAATCAACAGTGATGGCGAGTTCAAAACATTACAGGATTGCGTAGAGCAGATGGCATTGGGTATCGCTGATGATGTGAAAAATGGTGAAAAAACCGAGAAAATACAGGGTGAATGTAAAATCCTCGATTCTCTCACCAACGCATTGAACGCTATAAAGCTTTAACGAAAAGGATTAGATATAACTTCTACCTTAGCTGGTTTGTTATCAATAGTAGACATAAATTCATCATAGTATTTGCGATACTCAATTTTGAATTGTTCAACACTGTCTTGATAACCCAACAACTTAGCAATAGCGTATCGGTCAGCAAGTTGCTTGCTATCCATATTTTTTACCTCTTTTCCTAATAGAATAAGAGGATTATAGCACAAAGTACAAACAGATTAGAATTTTTGATATTGATGCAATAGAAAAGTGATGGTAGCGGTAAATAGTTACAAACTTTTATTCAAACATCATTAGTTCTTTTTGACAGGGATAGCGCCCTGTTCGTATCAAGTGTGAATTACCTACCAATTGGAAAGTGTCTACCATCACCTTTCTATTGTATCAATAAATATAAAGTTCTACAAGTTACAGCAGATAGGAATGAGCAGAATTGCTCAAATGCACCTTAAAAGGTCAAAATATATCACACATTATTTAGAAAGGAATGTTTATGGAGCTACAGATTTTTAGCAATTCAGAGTTTGGAGAAATCCGAACCATTACTAAAGATGATGAACCTATGTTTTGCTTGGCTGATGTATGCAAGGCATTGGAAATATCAAATGTAGGAAATGTTAAGCAGAGGTTATCTGAAAAGGGTATCCATACTGCGGACACCCTTACAAAGGGCGGAATGCAGAAAATGACATTTATAAGCGAGGCTAATCTTTACAAAACAATCTTTCAGAGCAGAAAAGAGAGTGCGGAAAGATTTACAGAATGGGTTACATCAGAAGTTCTTCCGTCAATCAGAAAGACAGGAAGTTACAGTAAGCCTTTGACAACATCTGAACAGATTAGATTATTGGCACAGGGCAACACAGAACTCACAGAGAGAGTTGATAAGGTTGAAGATAAGATAATCAGTATTGAAGAAGAAACTCCGCTTTACGGCTGTGAGATTGAAGAAGTGCAGAAACATGTTAGAAAGAAAGGAATTGAAGTACTTGGCGGAAAGGACAGCAATGCGTACAAAGACGGTGGTATTCGCGGTTCAGTATATTCTGATATATACAAGCAGTTAAAACGCGAATTCGGGTGCGTGGCGACATACAAGAGTATTAAAAGAAAATACTTAGCTGATGTACACGAATTCATCGACACCTATTTGTTACCAATAGCACTTGCTGAAGTGGTGCATGATACAAACATGTAGGAGAAGATATGAAAGAAAAAATAATTAACATATCCGCAACACTGGCAGGAATCAGCCTTATAGCGTTGATTCTAAGACCAGTACAACCGCAAGCTAAGATTAATCAGCAGAGTGCAGTGTTAAGTGAATGCTACAACTCACATGTTGATTATAAGGTTGAAACTGGAGAGATAAGTGTTGATGAATATGAGTTATCGCTCATGGCACATTTGCTGATGGGTGAATGCGGAGCGACATGCAACGATGATGAAATGCTATATCTTGCAGGAGCCGTTGTTTTGAACCGAGTACAGAGTGAGTATTTTCCTAACAGCATTGAAGAAGTTATCTATCAGTCAGGGCAATACCAATGCACAGAACTTAAAAACAGCGGATTCTATAAAGAACCAACAGAAAGATGTTGGAGAATAGCAGAAGAATTATTAATAAGCGGATATGACATGCCTAGCAATGTGTTGTATCAAGCTGAATTTAAACAAGGTAGCGGTGTTTATAAGAAAGTGCAGAACATGTACTTTTGCTACAGATAAGGAGTTTGTTTATGGAGAAAAGAATAAGAGAAGAATTATTCAACTTAGGTATTCTTTCCAACAGAAAAGGTTATGTATACATTGTTGATATTATGAGCAATCTTGATTCTGCATTAGCAATAGGTGACGCAGTTAAGAAAGTTGCCGAAAAATACAGCAAAAGCAAGGATTCTATCGGAAGTGCGGTGAGAAATGCTATTAAGACAGCAAATCATAGCCTTGAGGTATGGAAGAATTACGATTGCCTGACAACAAAAGGATTCATTACAACGATGTATTACAGATGTAAGGAGAGTGCCAATGAGTAGTATAAAAAGAATCATTAAGTTGAATAGAAACAGGCAGAGAGCCATAAGAGAAAAGGATTTTAGAAAATTCTATACTTTCAGCTGCAAAATCCATTTGATTGAAAGAATGGATAAAGTACCAATAGGAAGTTACATATTAAAGTAAGGAGAGGAAAAATGGAAAATGCAATTAATAACAACAATATCACATTAGCAGGAGTAGTTGAGAAAGAGCCAGAGTACTCGCATGAAGTACTTGGCGAGGGGTTTTATGTGTTCATGCTCAAGTGTTCAAGAACAAGTGGTAACAAAGATATATTACCGGTAATTATATCGGAAAGACTTACTGATATCACAGAAATTAAGGCGGGACAGGTTGTCACAGTTTTAGGGCAGATAAGGAGCTTCAACCGGCATGTTGATCATGTGAAGAGCAAGCTGATTTTATCTGTATTCGCAAGAGAGCTTGAAATACTAACACAGGACGCAACCGAACTACCATTTGAGGAAAATATTAATACAGTTATGCTTGACGCGCATATCTGCAAACCACCTATATACAGATGTACTCCAAAGGGCAGAGAGATTGCGGATATCTTAGTAGCAGTAAACAGACCATATGGCAAATCAGATTACATACCATGTATAGCATGGGGAAGAAATGCGAGATTTGCAGGTGGGCTTGAAGTTGGAGAACACATTCAGATCCAGGGAAGATTCCAGAGCAGAGAGTATGCTAAGAAGATAAGTGACAATGAGATTGAAACAAGGGTTGCTTATGAAGTATCAGTAAGCAGAATTGATTACGCAGAGGAGGGTGAAGCCAATGCATAGTGATATTACAGTTAGAGATTTAGCAAGTATGGCTATTGATGAAGATGTGGTATGCCAGATATGGACACCGCAATACGGAACAGTATTTAATGGTTCGTTTGAGGAAGCTAAGTATTCAGCCTATGCGGATAGGGAAATTGATAACTTCCAAGTTGAAGATGGCGTATTTGTTATGAATATATAATAAGGAAAGGATATGTTTATGGAAAGAGCAGTTTTAAAAAAAGTAGTTCTTGAAAACTTTATGTGCTACGCACACGCAGAATTTGATTTTTATGCCATTACAAAGATTATGGCTAAGAATGGCAAGGGCAAGTCGACTATTGCCACAGCTTACTTGTGGTGCTTGTTTAACTGTGATTATGAGTTAAAGGATAATCCGGTTGTCAGAAGAGAGATTGACAGAGTATCAGTTGATGATATGGACACAAGTGTTGAACTTACACTTGATGTTGACGGAAAAGAAATCACTATGAAGAAAGTACAGGTCCGTACATATAACAAGGATAAGACAGGTTATAAAGATGATAACTCATATTACATTAATGATGTGAGAAAGAATCTTAAGGATTTCAATACATATCTTGATGTTGATATGAATGTATTTAAGATGTGCAGCAATGTAAATGCTTTTCTTAATCAGAAACCGGCTGAAATGAGAGAATACTTATTTGGTTTAGCAGGAGATGTTACAGACCTTGATATAGCTTCACAGAAAGTCGAATTAGCCGAGTTAGTTCCTTTGCTTAATAAGTATACAGTTGAAGAATTATCCGCTATGAATAAGGCTACCAAGACCAAAATCACAAAGGACTTGCCTATTCTTGACGGACAGATTAAGGAAAAGGAAAGAGATATACAGCTTAAACAGGCTGTTGAAGTATCTGACCTTGAATTGCAGAAGAACAGCCTTAAAGTACAGATTGCTGATTGCGTGGCAAAGCAGACAGACAATGAAAAGCTGATGGCTGAATATGACAAGGGTAGTTCGGATATTCTCAATTTGAAGTTTGAACTTAACGATATGTCACGCAAGGCTAATGAGGACAATGTTAAGGCAAGAAGAAATCTTGAATCACAGATTAGCAACCTTAATTATGTGATTATAGATAGTAAGCAGTCAGTAAGTAGTGCAGAAATTATTGTTAGTCTTGATAAAGATAAAATAGCTGAATATCAGAAAACACTTGATGATAGCAGAACCGAATGGAAAGCCGGAAAAGAGCGTGTATTTGACGAGAATAACCTTATTTGCCCTTATTGCAAACAGGGATACCCGGAGGATAAAAAAGAGGAATTAAGGGCAGATTTCAAGGCACACAAAGAAGCAGAACTTAACAGAATTACTGATAAAGGCAACACAGCTAAGAAAATGCTTGATGAAGCCAAAGGATTGTTAGTTGGAGCTGAACAGGAACTGACCGACAGAAAGCAGAAGTTAGAAAAACATTTAGTGGATTTAGCAGACCTTGAAAAGCAGTTATCAGAACTTCCGCAGGAAATTGATGTGTCAGCCACCGAAGAATATAAGGCACTTGAACAGCAGATTGCTGAAAAAGAAGAAGCTATGCACAAGGCTAATGATATTTCAGCAGTTAAGGCAGAATTAAAGGCACAGGAAACAGCTTTAAGGCAGCAGTTAGCAGAATGTGAAAGCCAGATTGCAAAGGCTGATACGGCAGCGGACGAACAGCGACTTGAAGAATTAAAGCAGACAAGGATTGATTCTGAACAGAATAAGACTAATGCCGAGAAAATCCTTGATTTACTTGATGAATTAGACAAGGTAAAGAACGAAGCCTTGACAGAGGCGGTAAACAGTCATTTTGAGTTGGTTAAGTGGCAGCTGTTTGAGTATGCTAAAAATGGCAATTACAAGAGTTGTTGCATACCTACAGTTGACGGAAAAAGCATTTTAACAACTATGTCTAACAAGGGTAACAGGATTTTAGGCAGAGTTGATATTTGCAATTCTATTCAGAAGATTAGCAACATATCGGTGCCAGTCATTCTTGATGACACGGAAAACTTAGATAAAGCAAATCAGAAAAGGATTGCCGAAATGGTAGATAGTCAGTTGATTATGCTAATTGTTAATGATAGTGAGAAATTAGAGATTGCGGAGGGATAAGCACTATGAATGATAGATATGTTGTAGAGTGTGAATTTGAACACGCAGGATACAAATGCGTTGTCATATTTGGAAGTTTCGGGTACAGATGCGGTTATGTCGGCATTCCAAAGAATCATCCATTATACAGAAAGGATTACAGTGATTACCTTGAAATCAAGAAAGCTGATGTCGGAGACAGAGAAGTAAGTGGGATTCTTCCTTTGCTTGGTGCTTGGCTGGATGAAGATGAAAGAATCCGCATTGAAGCATATTTTCAGTGTCACGGTGGCATTACATATGCAGGTGGTGGAGAACATTCAAGTTATCCAATCGAGAGTGATTTATGGTGGTTCGGGTTTGATTGTGGACATGCAGGAGATAAGTCGGATTTGGATTATGCGATGCAGAAGTTTCCGAACCATAGAAAAGAGCTTCAACTACGGAAAATGGTTGAAAGTAAATATCCGATTGATGATGTTATCCGTACAGAAGAATATGTAGCAGAAGAGTGTAAGAAGTTAGCAGAACAGTTGAAAGAATTTGAAGAAAGTGAGGAATGATGATGGGCGTAAAAGGATATAAAGCATTTAATAAAGGAATGATATGCAGAGGTAAGTAGTACGAAGAGAATACTACTTATGAAGAAAACGGAAATGAAATATGCGAAGCAGGCGTAATGCATTTCTGTGAAAACCCATTTGATGTGCTGAATTATTATCCGCTTGTTGATGAAAATGGAGACATTTCAGATTTTGCAGATGTTGAAGCTATTGGAGATATTTATAAAGAAAAGAATAAAGCAGCCACAAATAAGCTTCATATTGGTGTGAAACTTGGGCTTAAAGGGTTTATTAAGGCTTGTGTAGATTTTACTATTGAAAAAGTAAGAGTTGAGTCTGGTAAAGATAACGAAACTGATAGTAGTGGAGATTCCGCAAAGATAGGTTCAAGTGGATATTCCGCAAAGATAGGTTCAAGTGGAGATTTCGCAAAGATAGGTTCAAGTGGATATTCCGCAAAGATAACATCCGAGGGTAAAGATTCAGTTGTTATGGCAGCAGGTTATAATTCGATAGCAAGAGCAAAAATCGGCAGTTGGATAACATTAGCTGAATGGGTAAAAACTGACAGTACAGATGAAAAAGGAAATTGCATATAGAAACCTAAGTGTGTAAAAACTGAATATGTAGACGGAAAGTATATCAAAGAAGATACATTCTACAAATTAGTAGATGGCGAATTTAAAGAAGTAGAAAGCGAGGAATAATTATGGCAGAGAATGCACAGTTAGTTGAATATGAATCAAATGGAGAAATGGTAAAAATTTCTCCAACAATGATAAGAAGATACCTTGTAAATGGCGGCGGTAATGTATCTGACGGAGAAGTAATGATGTTTATGTCATTATGCAGATACCAGCACTTAAATCCGTTTTTGAGAGAAGCATACCTTATTAAGTATGGAAGCAACGACCCAGCCACAATAGTTACTGGAAAAGATGTTTTTACAAAGAGAGCCAATGCAGACCCACGATATAAGGGAAAGAAAGCAGGAATTGTTGTAATTAAAAAGGACGGAGCTGTTGAAGAGCGAGAGGGAACAATGGTTTTACCTAACGAAACTATCGTAGGTGGCTGGGCAAAAATTTTTATTGACGGAAAAGAGGACGAGTATCAGTCAGTAGGCTTTGATGAGTATGCAGGAAGAAAAAAAGATGGTTCGCTTAATAGCCAATGGGCGAAAAAGCCAGCCACAATGATTAGAAAAGTAGCTGTTGTACAGGCTTTAAGAGAAGCGTTTCCAGATAGATTTCAAGGTTTATATGCACAAGAGGAATTTCAAAATGTATCAGATGTAAAACTTGATACAGAAAAGGTTGTTGCTGATGAAATCAAAGAAAACGCAAATAGTGTAGATTTTGATGAGGACAACATAATTGATGTAGAGCCGACCGACACAGCCGACAAGCAGTCAGAGGAGCTGCCGCCATTCATGCAGAGCGAGGAGAGCTGATATGAGAGTAATTTCACAGACAGGAAAAACAGATGTTCCTTATGAAAACTTTGTTTTTTCAATATTAAATAGTAGTGGTGGGAATTATGGAATTGTTGCAGTTAAAAATGTCGCAGAGCCACCGGAAGTGTTTATGAATAGCCTTATAGCAACTTATTCCACCGAAGAAAAGGCAATTAAGGCTATGGAAATGCTTAGAAAAGTATATGAAAATAATGTGTTTTATCATTGCATAGCCGGTTCAAAGCGTTTTGAAGAAGTGCAGAGTATTTTGAGCGAGGAACAATTTCGGAAAGCTACAACAGAGTACTTTCAGTTCCCACAGGATGATGAAATCGAGGTGTGAGTATGAGATTGAAATGCTTAGGCTCATCATCAGCCGGAAATTGCTATCTGCTAACTTCCGACAGCGGAGAAACACTTATCCTTGATTGTGGAATCCCAATTAAGGAGATTAAAAAAGGCTTAGATTGGCATATAAGGGGGATTACGGGTGTGATTATAAGTCACACCCACCTCTAGACCATAGCAAGTCGTTAAACGATTTTAAATCAATGGGAATACCAATTCATGCACCATATATACAATACGCACAACACGAGGGCATACATCGTTATCACACGATACCATTTAGCGGTTTTAAAGTTAAGGCATTTGACCTAACAACAATAGATGGAAGCTGGACACATACAGACGCAAGCGGCGAGCCTTGTCCGATATTTGGCTTTTTGATAACTCACAAGGAAATGGGAAGAATGCTTTATATAACCGATTGTGAGGTTGTCAAGTGGAAGTTTAGAGATATAAACCACATTCTCTTGGGTGTGAATTATGACAAGGATTTAATCGACAGGGATAACACAGGCAAAGCTAATCACGTTTTCAGAGGTCACTTATCCATTGACACAGCTTGTGATTTTGTTAAAGCAAATTATTCAGACAGCTTGCAGAATGTCATAATGTGCCATTTATCGAGCGAAAATGCCGATAGAGATAGTTTCGTTGAGAAAATGAAGAAAGTTGCTTGTGGGGCAAATGTGGATGTTGCAGAAGCAGGGAAAAGTTGGGATTTGAAAAATCCTAGCGAGTGCCCTTTTTAGAAAGGAGAATTGATATGCCGAACTGGTGTGAGGGAATGTTAAAAATCAGAGGAAAGCAGGAAGATGTATTTAATCTTCTAGCTGACAATCTTCAAGTTTGGAAAACGGTTATCATTAAAGAGCCAAAATTTGATATGCGAGAGGAACTTGACGAAGAAGCTATTGAGATAGACAGAGAAGATGGAACTATATATGTTAAAAAGACTGCATATATAAAAGATACTCGCAGAAACTTTGTCGAGCCAAACGACATAAATGTTCGGAAAAGAAAAGATGGAAATGCCTGTATTGCTGTGGAGTTTAGAGCAGCTTGGAATGTAGAAACCGAACCATACATTGAATTATCCAAAGCATACAATGTTGATATAAAAATAGAAGCATTTGAAAGAGGTATGGAATTTAGCAGATATATCCTTATCGAAAACGGTAACTTAAAAGAGGATAAAGAAACTGAATATGATGATTATGTATGGGAATGCGTAATGCCTAACCTTGGAGGTTGATTAGATGATTAAAGGCAGAAAGGAGCAGTAATGGAGAGATTAACAAAGAAAAATAAGTGCAAACTTTCGCATGGAGAAGAAATAGTAATTTGTAAGCACTCTGAAAATGATTGCAATGATAGTTGTATGAAAATAATACCTTGTAAATGGTATAAAAAGGCAATAGAGAAGTTAAAACGCTATGAGGACTTAGAGGAACAGGGCAGACTTATCAAGTTGCCTTGCAAGGTGGGAGATACAGTTTATGTAGATAACACAATACTCCCAATAGAAGATATGGAGTGTTATGAGGATATTGATAATAAGATTCCATTATATTTTCCAGCACGAGTTGTTTCATTCCGCTTTGCAAAAAGGAATTGGATGAAGATTGCAGTTAGAGAAAAATGGTTATATGAATGGATAGACGAGGAGACCGGACCGGATAGCAATTACATAGAGTGTGAGAAAAATTTTACGATTTCGTTGTCTAACATTGGTAAAACAGTATTCCTCACAGAAGCCGGAGCAAAACTGAAAGAATTGAGAGGTGGAGAAAATGGATGAATTTCTTAAAAGCGTAAGCGAGCGTGACTTTGATAGAAGAATATCGGAAGTTGTTGAAATGCTTGAGGAAAAACAACTCTATGGAACTATCAGTTTGATAAAAGATTTGAAATATTATCTTGACTTAGCCACAAAAGAAAAGGCACACACTTGTAACTGCCAGCACAACGGTAATTCAAGAGAGAATGAGCCTTGTTGCAGATGTGATAGCAGACGCACCAATTCCGACAGGATAAGGAATATGTCAGATGAAGAACTAGCGGAGTTTATGCAGAAAATGGAATACACTTGCTTTGTAGATTTTATAGGATATGCAGATAAAGGTTGCGGGCGAAATGAAATTTCTTGCAAAGATTGCCGAGCAAAAGCACCAACAATACTTGAATGGCTTCAATCAGAAGCGGAATAGGAGAGAATATGGTTGAAATTCCATTATACAGAAGCACGCCAACAATGAAAAATTATGAAGATTACATCATCGAGCATAATTACACAAAAGGTTGGAATGACGCTATGGATTTTATTTTCCCAGAAGCAAAAGAGAAGCGCGAAAGGGAAAGAATAAAGAAAAATATGTCCATAATCAAATGAATATTGAAAGGAGAAAATATGGAAGATAGATATCTATTTAAAGCAAAGAGGCTTGATAACGGTGAATGGGTACAGGGAAACCTTGTTCTTTCAGAAGATGTTTATGAAGCATATAAAGCTATTATAATTCCTAAAAATAATAGTAATATGTCTACAGGTAATTCAGCCGGAGACCTTGACTTTGAAAATTGGTATAAGGTAGATAGAGACACTGTCTGCCAATGCACCGGCTTGAAAGATAAGAACGGCAAGCTGATTTGGGAGAATGATATTGTTAAGTGTTTATACAATTCCTATGGCGAAAACGGCGTATATATTGGAAAAGTAATTTACAGGGAAGATACTTGTTGTTTTGTAGACGCAAATAGTGAAAGCACTGATTATGAATGGTGGGAAGAAGAAAAAGAAGTTATCGGCAACATTTTTGACAATAAAGAATTATTAGAAAGTGAGGAATAACAATGAATCGAGTAATTTTATGCGGAAGATTAACAAGAGACCCAGAGGTTAGATATTCGCAGACAGCAAATGGAAGTATGGTGGTAGCAAGGTACACATTAGCTGTTGACAGAGTTTTTAAGAAAGATGGCGAACAGGCAGCAGACTTTATTAACTGTATCGCATTTGGCAAGAATGGAGAGTTCGCAGAGAAGTATCTTCATCAGGGAACTAAGATTATCGTTGAGGGTAGATGGCAGACAGGAAACTATACCAATAAAGACGGACAGAAAGTCTACACCAATGATTGTGTTGTTGAAAGACACGAATTTTGCGAAAGTCGTGCTAATCAGCAGAGCAATAATAGCAATGGAATTATGGGCAGTAATACTAGTTCAGACGGCTTTATGTCAATTCCAGACAATGTATCTGATGAGGGATTGCCATTTAATTAAAGAGGTGTGAGTATGACAGAGAGTGAAGCAATAGAAAAGCTGAAAAATATGCGATTGTTTATGCAGATTGAGGACAAGAGCAACGATTGTAAGTTTACAGAAGATGATTACAAAGCTAACGAAATGGCGATACAGGCACTTGAAAAGCAGATACCTAAGAAACCAAATATAGAAGATGCAATTGAAATAATAAAGGCAGGTGGTAACCTTGAACTATAAGAACATAGCAAGAGCCAAGGCAATAGAACAGGAAAACAAAAAGCGACTGTTGAAGCTGAATCCAAAACTGAATGATAAAAGTGGAATATATTTTCTACTCCGAGAAGATGAAAACGGATTTAAGTATGCGTATATCGGACAGGCGGTACATACACTTAGCAGATTGGCAAGCCACCTTGTAGGCTACGAACAGCATATAGACCTTAGTTTACGCAAACACAAACTGTATGACAAAGAGAAAAATCCTTATGGCTGGCGAGTTGAATTTCTAAATTTTCCCGAAATTCAGCTTGACGAGAAAGAGAAGTATTACATCAAGCTATATGCTGATAAAGGCTATCAGCTTAGAAATGTCAGTTTAGGCGGTCAAGGTGAAAATCGTGCTAGTGGTTCAATAGGTGAGAGAAAAGCACCTAAAGGCTATATGCAGGGCATACAGCAAGGTAAAAAGGTATTAGCGAGGGAATTATCCTCTATCGCTGAAAAGCACCTTATAATCCGCTTAAAGCCCGAAAAAGAGCATAACAAGGTATCGCAGAAGCAATATGAGAAATTTATGGATTTATTGAAAGCCGGTGAATAGTAATGGGTGTAATTGCAGACAAATTAAGAGATTTACAGAAAACATACAAAGAAAACAACTATGCAGAATACGACCAGATACTTGATTTTGCCATTGAAATTGCAGATAGTGAAGAAAACAAGCAGTGCGAATGGCATGTTAATCATACACTCATGGGGTTTCCGTTTTTTATTACAGGGTGTGGGAAAATGAGGATTAGCTGTGCGACAGGTATTGACATTTACTGCAATGCTTGTGGCAGGAAAATCAAGATTGTTGATAATAAGAAAGCGGGTGATTCAGAATGAGAATTTTGAGCAGTAAAGATTATTCTTGGCTTATGGGCCGAATAGAAACTCTTTCCAATGAAAATGAAAGACTACAGATGAAAGTTGATGAAATAACAAAAGAACAGCCTAATGATTGCAAAAGCAATGAAGGAAGTCACTTTTGTAGCATTTGTGAGTTTGGCTATTTGAGAACAAGAAATCCGTTTGGGGCAGATTTTTACGCTTGCAGTAAAACAGTGTCTTGTGAAGATTTTAAGAGAAAAGAAGACAACTAACTAAAAATCAAAGAAAGGAATAGGTTGTGCGCACATAAAACCGAGGTTTCCTTTTGGCAGATTTAAAATGTATAAAAAGAAGATTAAATGTGAGATATATCGTGATTCTATGCAGAATTACAAGAAATACGCAATACCGCCAGCACAGCTTATTATTGCTGATGTTCCTTATAATGTAGGAACTAACTTCTATGGAAGTAACCCAATGTGGTACAACGGTGGAGATAACAAAAACGGAGAGAGCAAGCTTGCGAAAAAGGCGGCTTTCAATTCAGATTTTAATTTCAATCTGTATGAATACTTCTATTTTTGTTCAAAGATGTTGAAAAAAGAGGACACAAAGCCTATCGCAAGGGGCAGAAGCAGTAATAGCCCTTGTATGATTGTGTTTTGCGCATTTGAGCAGTTGCCAACATTGATTGCGGCGGCGAGGAAACATGGATTCGTTAATTACATACCTCTTGTATTCTGCAAGAATTACAGCCCACAGGTACTTAAAGCGAATATGCGTATCGTTGGTGCTACGGAATATGCACTTGTACTGTACCGAAATAAGTTACCGAAATTCAGAAATGGATTGCAGATTGATGAAAACGGAAAGAATATCAGAGGTACAGGACATATGATTTTCAATTGGTTTAATTGGGAGAAAGACGGAAAAGATATACCGAAAATTCATCCGGCGCAAAAGCCTGTAGCAGTCCTTAAAAAGCTGATTGAGATTTTTACAGATGAGGGAGACGTTGTTATTGACCCTTGTTGCGGTAGCGGTAGCACGCTAAGAGCCGCCGCAGAACTTGGCAGAAGTGCATACGGATTCGAGATTGACAGAAACTTTTACGAACGTGCAAAGAATGAAATGCTTGTATTTGAAAAGGACAGTCAAATGAATATAAGTGATTTTATAGGAGATACAGTATGAAAGACGAAACAAAGCAGGAAATACAGATTTTACTTGACCTACTCAAAGGTAGTCTTACAAGAAATGGTGTAAGTATAGCAACTGACAATAGTGGCAATTTGATGTTCTTTGATACGTCTGCCTATGTTAGAAGCAAAGGCAAGGAATTTGACGGATTCAGAGTTAATATCAACGATTTAGTGAAGTAACAGCGTGACGGAACTTGAAGAGGTAATTATGGCAGGCAATTTTATTAAAATTGACAGAAAGATTTTAAAGTGGGAATGGTGGAGTGATATTAATACATTCAGACTTTTTATGTATATGTTGATAAGTGCCTATTGGAAAGACGGAAATTATAAAGGCAAGATAATTGAAAGAGGGTCTTTCCCCTCTTCAATATCTGAATTATCAAAAGAAACTAATTTATCTGTAATGGAAATTCGTACCTCACTAAAACACTTACAGTTAACAGGCGAAATAACAAGCAAAGCAACAAACAAATTCACGATATTTACTGTGGTTAACTACAATTTGTATCAAACAGATAACAAGCAAGATAACAAACAAATAACAAGCAACTTAACAAACAATCAACAAACAGATAACATTCTATTAACAAACTCTATATTAAAAGAAAGTAAGAATGAAAGAACAGAAGAAATTAAAGAAGATAAGAATACAGAAAAAGATATTACTAACGTAATATCTAAAAAGAAAAGTTATTACCCAAATGATGAATTACTTGATGAAGCATTTAACGAATATGTGACAATGCGTAAGAAAATTAAAAAACCTATATGCACCGACAAGGCATTGCATAGGGCTATGAATACTCTTGAAAAGCTATCGGGCGGAGATAATGACTTAGCTGTTAAAATTCTTAATCAATCAGTAGACCATTGTTGGCAAGGACTGTTTGAGCTGAAAGAAGATAACTCTAATAAGCAAGGCAATCAGAATTTCAATAAGGGTGCTATTGACTGGGATAATGTGTAAAGGAGGCAAATGTATGGACAGAGATTGTAAAAATTGCGTATATCATTCAAGTGGCAGTTGCAGTCAATGGGATTGTAACTTTACAACAACTAACGATGTGAGAAATGAAGCTATTGACGATACTGTAAAAGCCATAAAGAAGTTGCGTGCTTTTACTGTTTTAGAAGAGGAAGAGATTGACGAGATGGCAAGGCAGCTAAAGTTAAAGGCAGGTGGTAACGCTTGACAAGAGAAGAAACAGTTAAAGTTATTCGCATTATGTGTGATTGCTACCCTAACTACAAACCTAACAATCTATCAGAAACAGTAGATGTGTGGAATATGATGCTGAATAATTACAGTTATGAACAAGTGTCAGTTGCACTTAAAGCATACATCAACTCTGATATAAGCGGATTTGCTCCAAGTATAGGACAGTTGATAGGTAAGATACAGACTATATCACAACCGCAGGAACTTGACGGAATGGCAGCTTGGGGGTTGGTCAGTAAGGCGTTACGGAATGGTACATATGGAGCGGTCGAAGAGTTTAACAAGCTACCACCACTTGTCAGACGGGCGGTTGGTATGCCAGACAACCTTAAAAACTGGGCAACGTCAGACTATCAGACGATTGAAACAGTAATACAATCAAATTTTCTAAGAACTTACGAAACAGTTGTTAAGCGTGCGAATGAAATAAATCGTATGCCGGACAATATCAAATCACTTATCGAAAAGACGAATGCAAATTCGTATAAGGCTCAAATCGAGCAAAAATTCCAAAGAGATATAAATACATTACAAATTAAAGAAAATACCCTTATCGGTCAAAATACAAACGCAGAAGAGTATATTGAAGCACCTCAAGATATTCAAGAAAGAATAAACGCCATGAGGTAAATTATGAAACCCAAAAATTGTATTTATCCCGATTGCCTTAACTGTACTTTAGATGATTGTTTATACAATACGCTTGAACAGCCGGATATAGTTCAGCAAAATAAACTAGATAAAGAAATTGCCTTTAGAAATAAATTAGAGCAATTAGAACCTAAGCAAAGAGCAAAGGTTATATATGACAGAATGTATGAACAGAGCGAAAAAGGCAAAGCCAGACGTAGACGATATAATCAGTCAGAAGAGCATAAAATCAGCCAAAAGAAATATTTTCAGACTGAAAAAGGCAAAGCTGCACAGAAAAGGTATAAGCAATCAGGGAAAGGAAAAGCTGCTCAGAAAAGAAGAGAAGCTAAAAGGATTGAAACCGGTAAAAATGCCATATACTGTAAAAGATATCGGGAGAAAAAAGAAAAGAGAGGCTATGTTAAATGAGCAAGTCGGAACAACGAAGATTTCAGGAACAAATGATGAGAGTTCAATTAAACAGGCAGAAGAATAAAGAAAATAAAGAAATGTTTGGCAATGCCTTAACGATTCTATTATGGGTCCTACATGATAAATTCGGATTTGGAAATAAGCGGCTAGAACGGCTTATTGATGAGATTGATAAATTCAACGAAGATTTCAACGCAGGGCTTATAGATCCGAAAGAACTTATTGAACAGTTAGAAGAAGAGACAAAAATAAAAATTAAATATTAAGGAGTATGGCTTATGAAGTTTTCGAAACTTACTAAGCCGGAACTTGATAAAATAATCGAAAATGCCAATTTTACCGAGGAAGAAGAGAGAATATTCAAACTTCTTTCTCGGAATTTTACACAAAAAGAGATAGTTGCACGATTATGCGTATCGCAAAGAACTCTTGAAAGGAGAATAAGGAACATTAAAAATAAAATCGAAAGGGTGTGCTGTGATTGGAATTAACAGACAAAGAGTTATTGAATTATGTACTGGAGAATGGTATTATCTCTCGTGACGATGTTCAAAAACAAATTGAAATGAACGAAAGGAAAAAATATTTAAAAGCACACAATAATGAAATCTGGCAAGGAAAGGATAAGAAGTGGTATACATACTTGCCAGACGAAAGCACATCAAGTGGCAGAAAGCTGCTAAAGCGCTCAACGCAAGAGTCTCTTGAAGATGGGATTGTGGAACACTACAAGAAACTTGCGAATGAACCTTTAGTTAAGACTGTATTCAAGGAATGGGTAGACCAAAAACTTGAATATCACGAAATCAAGAAGCAATCATATGATAAGTATAATGATAATTTTGCCAGATTTTTCACTAATGAAGCATATCACATGGCAGATAAGAAAATCAAGTACATTACAGGAGATGACCTAGAATGCTTTATTAAGACTGTTATTGCCGAATGCAAACTGACGCAAAAGGCATATTCTGACATGCGAATCCTTATTAATGGCATTTTTAAATATGCCAAGAAAAAGGGGTATACCAATCTAAGTATCACACAATTTATGGGAGACTTGGATTTATCACGCAGAGCTTTTACTAAAAATGTGAAAAAGAAAGAGGAACAGGTGTATTTCGAGGATGAAATCCCAAGAATCACAGAATATCTATGGCAACGATATGATATAAGGAGCCTGGGATTATTGCTTATGTTCGAATGCGGAATGAGAGCCGGTGAGTTATCATCACTTAAGTTTTCTGATATTCACAACACTGTACTGAAAGATGGAACTATTAAACATTATATTTCTATACAAAGAACAGAAATTAAGGTCAGAGATGAAAATGGGAAATGGGCTAAGATAGTAAGCGACTATCCTAAATCTGACGCAGGATTAAGAGATATAATTATTCCAGATAAAGCTGTAAATACCGTTAAGGCAATTCGCAGATTAAATCCTTTTGGAACTTATATGTTCGAAGAAAAGGGAGAGCGTATAAAGGAACAAGCATTTAACAGAAAGTTGCATAAGATATGTAAGGCACTGGACATTAATTATCGTTCCACACACAAAGTCCGCCGGGCATACAGTGTTGCGTTGTATGATAACTGTGTGAGCGACACTGTTATAACAGAAATGATGGGGCATACAAGCATTGAGACGACAAGAAAATATTACATTTACAGTAATAAGACTGATAGAACTAAGATTGAGCAAGTTAATAATGCTATCAATTATTAGGATTTTGATTACAAAGTAATCAAAGTAATCAAGGCGCAAAGCCAGAAGCCCAGTAATAGAGCGGAATAAGGAAGTAGTCAATGCAGTTCGATTCTCTCATCCCCTGCTATTTAAAGGATTTAAGTTGAATTTCAGCTTGAATCCTTTTTTTGCATTTAAAAAGATTAATTATAAAGTTGCTAAAACTATATAATAATAATGATGAGGAGATAATCATGAATGAATCTAAATATGAGCATATAGTACACCCATTTCCACCGTTGTATAACAGTGAATCAAGAATACTGATACTTGGAAGTCTGCCATCAGTTAAGTCAAGAGAGCAGATGTTTTTTTATGGACATCCGCAGAACAGATTCTGGAAAATGATTAGTGGCGTATTTGAAGAGGCAGTTCCGCAGACGATAGAAGAAAAGAAGGCATTTATGTTAAAGCATAATATTGCAATGTGGGATACGATATACAGCTGTGACATAATTGGTTCTAGTGACAGTAGTATTAAGAATGTTGTGCCAACAGATTTAAAAAGCATTATAGATAATTCTAAGATTGAAAAAGTAATATGTAATGGGAAAACATCAGGGAAATATTATGAAAAATATCAGATGAAATATCTGGGAATTAAACCAGATATTCTTCCCTCAACAAGTCCTGCAAATGCTGCATATTCATTGGGTAAACTTGTTGAGATATGGAAGAAATCTATAATATATTAGCTTTTTAATTTTTTTTCAGGTTTAACAACATTAAGAGGCATCATAAGATGATCTATGAGGATGCTATAAGCTTTATCACCATTACCAGCTTTGAGATAATCAAAGTATTTCTTGTGTTCATCTAATGTACCAGTAATACGTCCATCAACCTCAAGAGCTGACTGAGAAGTAAGTTTTATCAGATACATTAGTCTTTGAAAAATGTGAAGGCACGGGCTGTCAGTTTGGCAGTCCGCGTCTTTTAATTTGCCAATAAATAAATACTATGATATCATTAATTATTATGTAATAAAGGAATGATTCATATGGATAATATTATTATAAGAAGCATGAAAGAAGAGGATTCTTCAGAAGTCCTTGAGATGATGAAGGTGTTTTATGCCTCACCAGCACTGCTTTCAGACCCTTCAGAGGATGTTATGAAAAGGGATATTGCAGATTGTCTTGGAGATAATCCATTTATAGAGTGTTTTGTGTTCGAGAATAACACAGGTGTCATCATGGGTTATTCAATGATTGCACACAGCTATTCTACTGAATGTGGCGGTAATTGTGTGTGGGTTGAGGACATATATATTAAGCCGGATTACAGAGGAAAGAATATTGCAGGTGAGTTCTTTGAACATCTTGACAATATGTATGGAAAAGAAGCTGTAAGATTCAGACTTGAGGTTGAAGAAGAGAATGAAAGAGCAGTGAAAGCATACAAGAAGGCTGGATTTGAGAGACTCGGTTATGTGCAGATGGCTAAGGATTACTAATTGGAGTTGTTATGAATAATAGTTATAATGAAAGAAGCATGAAGATAATTGACCTTAAGAAAACTGTTTTAGAGGACAATGACGTTGATGCTGACAGATTAAGAGAAGAGTTAAAGAAGAAAAATGTATTCTATATGAATGTCATGTCAAGTCCCGGTTCGGGTAAGACTACAACTATTGTTGGTACAATTGAAAGACTTAGGAAACATTTTAATATAGGTGTAATGGAAGCAGACATTGATTCGGATGTTGATGCACTTACTGTTGCTAAGGCAGGAGTGTCAGCAGTACAGCTGCACACAGGCGGAATGTGTCATCTTGATGCTGATATGTCAAGACAGGGAATGGCTGCGTTAGAAGCTGAAGCAGATAATACACTTGATTTTATTATACTCGAGAACGTTGGTAATCTTGTGTGTCCGGCTGAGTTTGATACAGGCGCATGTCTTAATGTGGCAATTCTTTCAGTTCCGGAAGGAGATGATAAACCGCTTAAGTATCCGCTTATGTTTGAGAAGTGTCAGGTTGTGATTATTAATAAGATTGATTCCATGCCGGCATTTGATTTTGATATGGATAGGGTTAAGGATAATATTGCAATGAGAAATCCGGAAGCAGTAGTTTTCCCTATTTCTGCAAGAACAGGAGAAGGAATGGATGCATGGTGCGAATGGCTAAAAGACAATGCAGCACAATATTTAGGAGAGAACCAGAATGGGTAATGTAAGAGTAATTGATGTACATCAGAGTGTTTATGCCGTTAATGATGAGATAGCTGCTAAGACAAGGGCAAGGCTTAAGGAAGAGAAAACATTTATGGTTAATCTTATGTCAAGTCCGGGAGCAGGTAAGACTACGACTCTGATAAGAACAGCTAATATGTTAGGAGACAGATATCGTATAGGTGTAATGGAAGCAGATATTGATTCTTCTGTTGATGCTGAGAAGATGGCGGCAGCAGGGGTTACTTCAATTCAGGTGCATACAGGCGGAGAGTGTGCGATGGACGCTCATATGACCATGCAGGCACTTGATGAATTTGACACAGAGGGGCTTGACCTTCTTGTTATGGAGAATGTCGGTAATCTAGTATGTCCGGCTGAGACAGACACAGGAGCATCGCGTAATGTCGTTATTCTTTCGTATCCTGAGGGTGATGATAAGCCACTTAAATATCCTCTTATGTTCGAGGTGTGTCATGTAGTTCTTATCAATAAAATAGATACTAAAGAGTATTTTGATTTTGATGACAAAGCAGTTGTTGAAAGAATTCACGAAAGAAATCCATTGGCAAAGGTATTTTTCGTATCAGCTAAGACTGGCGAAGGCTTTGAAGAATGGATAAGCTGGCTTGATAATAATATTAAGGAATGGATTGGAGGTACAGTCTGATGGTAGACAGTCGTAATTTTAAAAAACAGAATCAGAAAGGACAGGGATTAAAGAAGCATAAGTGGATTCCGCTTGTTGTTATCGTAGTGCTTGCACTTGTACTTATTCTTATACAGTATTTTATGATTGATATACTTATGGCAGTCAACACAAAATAGTTCATATATTCATGAATTCGGAAAGATTTAATAATCCCCAGCCCTGCAGATTATGTGGCAGGGCTTTTTTAGTACAGCAGGAATGGAGTCTTTTCTTTATCTCTTTAGGAGACATGTCTTTTTTTATCAGAACATCTGCAATTGCACCTGAAACAACCGGGGCAGACATGGAAGTTCCACTTTTTACAGAATATCCGCTAACGGAATTATTGCACGACCTGATATATGAACCATTTACAATAAGCTCTGGTTTTACTATACATTCACTGGTTGGACCTCTTCCTGAATAGAAATCTTTGCCATCCGGGGAACCGACTGTGATAATTTTTTTGCAGGTTCCGGGGATTGCAACAGTCTGTCGTCCAGGCCCTTCATTTCCAGCGGCTGCGACAACAATTATATTATTGTCCCAAAGCTTTTCAATTGCTTTTTCAAGAGCAATGAGGTTTTCCTTTTCACCAAATGTGGTTGCACCGAAGGATATATTGACAACTCTTATATTCAAATCTTTCTGATGGGAGATTATCCAGCCAGCAGCATCTAAAACATTTTCTATCCTGCCATTACCAAGTCTGTCTAATACTTTGATTCCTGCGAGACTGGCAGCAGGGCAGATTCCTTTGATTCTGCCGTGGCTTGCATAACCGCTGCCAGCGATAATTCCACTTACATGGGTGCCATGTCCACAGTCGTCATAAGCATTTTTTCTGCCATTGACAAAGTCCTTGAAAGCTACTATACGGTTTTTGAAATCTATATGAGGATATATTCCTGAATCTATTACAGCAACAGTGATTAATTTATTCATAATAATTATTTTCAGAACATAATTTATATTTTAGTATATTCAGATTAGGTGGTTTAGTGCGGTTATATTACAGGGATTAGATGTGACTAATTATTCATTTGCTTTTTTATAAAAAATTGATATAATTTAAATATAAAATTATGGAGGTACTTTAATGAAACAGTTAAAGGAAAAAGTTGCTATTGTAACAGGAGCAGGTCAGGGAATAGGTAAAGGAATTGCTCTTTGTCTTGCAAAAAGAGGGGTTAAGGTTATTGCAACGGGACGTAGAGCAGAGCCAATTGAGCAGACAATTGCAGAAATTAGGGAATTAGGAGGAGAAGGCTTCGCCATGACATGTGATTCAGCAGACAGAGCAAGAGTTGAAGAGGTTGTTAAGGCTGCTGCAGAAAAGTATGGAACAGTTGATGTTGTAGTTAATAACGCACAGGCTATTGTTCCTTCTGCTCCAGTTGAAGAAACTTCTTATGATAATATGCTTAAGGCATGGCAGAGTGGTGTAATTGGTTCGCTTAACTATATGCAGGCTGCATTCCCTTATATGAAGGAACAGCATGAAGGAAGAATTATTAACTTCGCTTCTGCAACAGGTATGTTTGGTATTGCAGGACAGTTAGCTTATGGTTCTAACAAGGAAGCATTAAGAGGTATGACTAAGATTGCAGCTAAGGAATGGGGACAGTATGGTATATGTGTCAATATCGTTCTTCCAGGAGCGGAATCACCAGCAGCTAAGGCATGGGCTGAGAAATTTCCAGAGGAATATGCGAAGCAGGTTAACCTTAATCCTATGAAGCGTTTTGGTGATCCAGAGATAGATATTGCTCCTGTCATTGCATTTTTAGCAGGTCCGGATTCATGTTATTTCTCAGGACAGAGTGTGATTGTTGATGGTGCTAATTCTATAATGCCATAATGGCTATATACATGTTGAAATAATTTGCTTTTTGGCGGTTCATGGAATATAATATTTACATCAATAATAATCGTGTATGAGAGGTTTATGTTATGGATAATAAGAGAATTGTAGTTGCCTTAGGAAGAAATGCATTTGGAGAAACATTTCCAGAGCAGCAGCAGAATGTTAAGAAAGCAGCAGTGGCAATAGCTGATCTTGTAGAAGCTAAGTATCAGGTTGTTATTACGCACAGTAATGGACCACAGGTCGGTATGATTCAGACAGCAATGACTGAGTTTGCAAGACTTGAGCCTGATGACAGAACAGTTGCTCCTATGTCTGTATGCGGAGCCATGAGTGAAGGTTATATTGGATATGATCTTCAGAATGCCATAAGAGAAGAGCTTATTAACAGAGGAATATATAAGACAGTTTCAACTATTATTACTCAGGTAAGAGTTGATCCTTTTGACATTGCTTTCAGTGAACCATCTAAGGTTATTGGTAGATATATGTCTAAAGAAGAAGCTGATGCTGAAGAAGAGAAGGGAAATTATGTAGTTGAAGAAGAGCCAGGTAAGTTCAGAAGAATAATTGCTTCACCTATGCCTATTGATATATATGAGATTGATGCTGTCAAGGCATTACTTGATGCAGATCAGGTTGTTATTGCAGCGGGCGGTGGTGGAATTCCTGTATTACAGCAAGGTTCACATCTTAAGGGTGCAAGTGCTATTATTGAAAAGGATTATACAGCTGCCAAGTTAGCAGAGCTTGTTGGAGCGGGAACATTACTTTTCCTTACAGCATATGATAAGCTTACTATAGGAAAGGGAACACCAGAGGAGAAGGTATTTGATACAGTTTCTGCAACAGATCTTCACCAGTATATTAAGGATGGTCACTTCCCAGCAGTTACAACTTTCCCTAAGGTTGATGCATCTATTAGATTCGTAACAGCAGATAAGGAAAGAAAGGCTGTTATTGCTAATCTTGAGAAGGCTAAGGAAGGTCTTGCTGGAAAGACAGGAACAACAATTACAGCGTAATATTTTACTCATAATATCAAATAAGGCACGGACATGAATGTCCGTGCCTTATTTGCAAATACAAATTTAAATATTAAGCAGCTTCTTTTACTCCGTTACCAAAGAAATCTTCATACCATACAAGGAACATGTAAATTGTCCATATCTTACGTGAATTATCGGCCTTACCTTCTTTGTGGTCATCAAGATATTTAACAATCTCATCAGTGTTAAAATACTTTTCAGCAGCTTCACTTGTGAAAGCCTTTTTAATCATATTGTAGTACTTCTCATCCTTGAGCCAGATTCTGATAGGAACAGGGAATCCAAGTTTCTTCTTCTCAGCAACCATGTCTGGAAGATGTCTATGGGCAGCCTGTCTCATGGCATACTTGGTATTACTCTTGTTAACCTTGTACTTAGTTGGAATAGTACGGGCAACATTGAATACTTCCTTATCAAGGAAAGGAACTCTTACCTCAAGAGAATGAGCCATACTCATCTTGTCAGCCTTAAGTAAGATATCGCCTATCAGCCAGAAATTGATATCAATATATTGCATCTTAGTAACATCATCCTTATCAGCAACCTTATCATAGAAAGGCTTTGTAAGTTCCTTATGGTCATACTTGCCGGTAGGATTCTTTAATATCCTGGCACGCTCTTTTTCATTGAACATGAAAGCATTACCTATGAATCTTTCTTCAACTGTCTTGCTTGCTCTGTTCAAGAAGCTTTTTCCCTTGAATTTGAATGGGATAGCGTTGGCAATATTGGCAAGTCCTTTTCTTAAGCCCTTAGGGAGCTTCTGAAATTCTGCAAGGTCAAGTGGTTCTCTGTAAATGTTATATCCACCGAAGAACTCGTCAGCACCTTCACCTGACATGGCAACCTTTACATGCTTGGCTGCTGTCTGGCTTACAAAGTAAAGTGCAATGGCAGCAGGGTCAGCTAAAGGCTCGTCCATATGATACTGGATTTTAGGAATTGCAGCCCAGTATTCTTCACTTGAAACAAGCTTTGAATAATTGTCAATCTTAATCTTGTCAGATAAAGCTTTGGCATAGTCAATCTCGTTGTATTTTTCATAATCAAATCCAACAGTAAATGTTTTGTCACCGTTAAATGTAGCAGCAACATAGCTTGAATCAACACCGCTTGAGAGGAATGAACCAACCTCAACATCACTGATTTTATGGTGTTCAACTGAATCATGCATAACATCGTCGATTTCATCAACAAATTCATCTAAAGACTTGCTCTCATCAGCATCAAATGTTGGCTCCCAGTATCTTTCAATGTTAAGCTCGCCTTTGTGGAATGTAAAGCAGTGACCAGGCATCAACTTGAATATTCCTTTGAAAAATGTTTCATCAAGTACTGAGTACTGGAATGTGAGATAATTCTCAAGTGCAACAGGATTAACCTCTTTCTTATAAGCAGGATGCTCTAAGATACTTTTAATCTCTGAACCATATATCATGTTGCCGTCTGCAACTGTGTAGTAGAAAGGCTTGATTCCGAAGAAGTCTCTTGCTCCGAAAAGAGTTTCTTTTTCACTGTCCCAGATTACGAATGCAAACATTCCACGAAGCTTGTTAAGCATGTCCTTGCCATACTCCTCGTATGAGTGAATGAGAACTTCAGTATCTGAATTGTTAGCAAATACATGACCTTTCTCAATAAGGTCTTTTCTTAAATCCTGATAGTTATATATCTCACCGTTAAATGTTATTACTATCTTCTTATTTTCGTTAAACATAGGCTGGCTTCCGTTATCAAGGTCAATGATAGAAAGTCTTCTAAAGCCCATGTATGCTTTATCATCAATGTATTTACCAGCACTGTCAGGGCCTCTGTGAATAATTTTGTTCATCATGCGTTCAAGAACAGCATCACCATCAGCCAAGTATCCAGTAAAACCTGCGAATCCACACATGTATCTGTACCTCCATAATTATGACTGCACAATCTGTGCATTGTTAAATGTAGTGTGTAAAAATTACTTATGAATTATAACAAAGTAATCAGGCTAATACAAGTCAGTTTCTGTTTACAAAATATTTGAAATAAATTATAATAATTAATCAGGTAAGAAAAAGAAAGAGAGGTTCTTTATATTATGGACAAAATTAAGATGACAACTCCACTTGTAGAGATGGACGGAGATGAGATGACAAGAGTATTGTGGAAGCTTATCAAGGACGAGCTGCTCACTCCTTTTATTGATCTTAACACAGAATATTATGATTTAGGTCTTGTACATAGAAATGAGACTAATGATCAGGTGACTATAGATTCAGCAGAAGCTACTAAGAAGTATGGTGTTGCAGTAAAGTGTGCAACAATTACGCCTAATGCAGCAAGAATGACAGAATATAATCTTAAAGAGATGTATAAGAGCCCTAATGGAACAATAAGAGCCATGCTTGATGGTACAGTATTCAGAGCTCCTATTATCGTTAAGGGTATTGAGCCATATGTTAAGACATGGAAGAAGCCTATCACAATTGCAAGACATGCGTATGGTGATGTGTATAAGGCATCTGAGATGAAGGTTTCTGAGGCTGGTAAGGCAGAGCTTGTATTTACTAATGAGGCTGGTGAAGAGACAAGAGAGCTTATTCATAACTTTAAGGGCGCAGGAGTTCTTCAGGGAATGCATAATCTCAACGATTCTATCGAGAGCTTTGCAAGAAGCTGCTTTAATTTTGCGCTTGAGACAAAGCAGGATCTCTGGTTTGCAACTAAGGATACAATCTCTAAAAAGTATGACCATACATTTAAGGACATATTTCAGGAGATATTCGATGCTGAATATAAGGATAAGTTTGAAGAAGCTGGCATAACATACTTCTATACTCTTATAGATGATGCAGTAGCAAGAGTTATCCGTTCAGAGGGTGGATATATCTGGGCTTGCAAGAACTATGATGGAGATGTTATGAGTGATATGGTAGCCACAGCATTTGGTTCACTTTCAATGATGACTTCTGTTCTTGTATCACCTAATGGATACTATGAGTATGAAGCTGCACACGGAACAGTACAGAGACATTATTATAAGCATCTTAAGGGTGAAGAAACATCTACTAACCCTATTGCTACTATATTCGCATGGACAGGCGCTTTAAGAAAAAGAGGAGAGCTGGATAATATTCCTGAGCTTGGAAAATTTGCTGATACTCTTGAGCGTGCATGCATTAAGACTATTGAAGATGGAAAGATGACAAAGGATCTTGCACTTATTACAACAATGGAGAATCCTGTAACACTTAATACACAGGATTTCATCAGTGCAATAAGAAAGACTCTTGAGGAGCTCCTTTAATTAAGGGGAGAATTTTCCATTTAATGATGGAGGGTACATTATGTCACATATACTGGGTATAACATTTAGAAGTATGAATATAAGCCAGCTTGTTATATGGTTTTTTATATACAGCTTTCTTGGATGGTGTATGGAATGTGTGGTTATCAGAAAGCAGCTTGGTTACTGGGAAAACAGGGGCTTTGCCAAGCTGCCGTTCTGTGTAATATATGGTTTCGGGACACTGATTGCTTTTAATATTTTTAAGCCAATAGAGCATAATTATATTGCACTATATATTTTTGGATGTATATGTGCTACAGCATTTGAGTACCTTACAGCACAGGTTATGTTAAAACTGTTTGGTGAAGTGTGGTGGAATTATGATCATCTTAAGTTTAATTACAAAGGCATCATATGCTTACAGTCAACACTTGCCTGGGGGTTTGTTGCCGTATTTATATTCGGATTTTTGAATAAATTTGTGGAGCGTTTTGTATTCTCAATCGATTACAGGATTGCCAGTGTTATGGCAATGATTCTTGTCTTTTCATATACTGCGGATTTTATGCAGAGTTTTTCGGAAAGTCTTAATATGCAGAATATGGATATCAAAGCGGAGATGAGAAAGTTTATTAAGATGTTTCACAGATAATCAGCATCTTATTGACAATTGATTCGGGGATAATTATATGATTTTTAAAAAGTTACGAAACAATTTTAGTCTTTTAATTGACAGCAGCAGGCATGTATGGACATTTGAACTGGCATACAAGCTTGTTGCTTTTGCTGTTATATTCCCCATTGTTTTATTTACAATTAATTTTCTTATGAAGATAGCAGGAGTGAACTATCTTACTAATGAATATATTCAGAGAGCAATGACACACCCTGTAGTCATATTTGCAATTTTTCTTGCTATGGGTATATTTGTATTCTATTGCACTTATGAGATGACATATCTCTCAGTCTGTTTCGAGACAAAGAGAACATCATGTAATGCATCTGTTGTTGATATATTTTATAATTCTTATAAGGTTTTTAAAAATGTTTTTAAGCCAAGACATGTAGGTCTGAGTATATTTTACTTCATATCAATTCTGGCTTCCAATGTAACTGTATGGTTTAATGTCTTATACAGTGAGACTAATACTAACTTAATTAAAATGTATATCATTAGGAATCACTGGTATATTAAGGCTGAAGTTATATTTATGTTTGTCATTATATACGCAATTGTAATTCCTGGAATATATGCAATGAATATATGCATGATGGAAGGACTGGGATTTAGGGAAGCATATAAGAAAAGTGCCCATATGGTTAAGAAGCATCCAATGGGAACAATATCAGCACTTGTTGTGTATAATCTGGTTATGCTTGCAATTATTGGAATAACTTATGTGCTTATATCAGTATTTCTTGTTGCAGGTGTTAAGATTCTTAATATGGCATATCTTGGAAATGCTATATTTCTGTCTGCATTAAGGACAGAAAGACTAATTATAAAATGTATTCTTGTATGTGTAGCAATACCACTGTCTTTTTCGGCTATTTCACATATGTATTACAAATATACTGATGTAGACGATATTACATTTGAGTTCACAGATATACAGGAAGGTCCTGCAAAAAGAAGAAAGATAATATATAGTATTGTTTTAACTGCTGCTGTTGTTGCAGATGCATTTTATCTAATAATGACATTTAACAATAATCCATTTGAAAATGTAGCTATCTTTCATGAGACTAAGGTTATGGCTCACAGAGGGGCTTCAACAGAGACACCTGAGAATACGATGGCCGCATTCCAGAAAGCTATAGATGATATGGCAGATTATATTGAACTTGATGTACAGCTTACAAGTGATGGAGAAGTCATAGTGATGCATGATTCTAATGCATATCGTACAACAGGTGTGGATGAAAATATTGTAAATATGACATATAAAGAGGTTAGAAGGCTGGATGCAGGTTCATGGTATTCAGATGAATATAAAGGTGAGAAAGTACCAGGACTTAGAGAAGTACTAGAACTTGCACAGGGAAAGATAAAGCTTAATATAGAATTAAAGCCTGCTGATAATGGAGAAGAACTTGCAAGGAAAACGGTCGCTCTTATTGAAAAATATAATATGGAGAATGATTGCGTAATAACATCATTTAGCAGTTCAGCTTTATCGGCAGCAAAATCATGTGATGAAAATATTAGAGTCGGATATATATTATCAGCGGCGTATGGCGATTATTATGATATGAAAAATATAGATTTCTTTAGTGTTAATGCAGCATTTTTATCAAAGAGAACTATTGATGCAATTCATAATTCAGGTAAACAAGTGTATGCGTGGACGGTTAATAATAAAGATTCTATCAAGAACCTGACTAATAAAGGCGTTGACGGCGTCATCACAGATAATCCGGTTCTTGCAAGGGAAACAATATATTCAAGAGATACATCAGAAACTATTGTTAACATGATAAGGTATGTGTTTAATCAGTAGAATGGGGGCATATGTATGGAAAGAGGAATAGGAACTTCAAGAGGAATTGGCATAGGACATGTTCTTATTGTTTATAATGCCAGTGCTGTTGTAAACAGGGGAACGCATTATAACGCAGACGAAGAGAAGAAAAGATTCTTTGAGGCCAGAAAAACATTTATAGAGCAGACGGAAGAATTATTATCTGAACTGGAGAAAAAACTTGGTGAGTCTGACAAGGATGCACTGGTGCTTAAGAATCAGATATATCTTGCAAGAGATATAACAACAGAGAATGAAGTCGTTGCTGCAATTGATAATAGTCACATATGTGCAGAAGCAGCTTTTGATGATGTGTGTAATAAGCTCATTCAATTGTTTTCTTCAATGGATAATCCTGATATGCAGCAACGTGTTACTGATATTCAGGATATGAGAGAAAGAATGATACAGATATTGCAGGGAACGAAAGCGTTTGACCTTACTAATCTTCCAGATAATACTGTTATTGTTGCAGATGAGATTAAGCCATCTATGACAGCTTCCATGGACATAGCACATGTTGCAGGTATTGTTGCAGAAAAAGGCGGCGATACGGCACATGCTTCAATTCTTGCAAGAGCACTTGAGATTCCGGCAGTACTTAGTGTGAAGGGAATACTTCAGAAAGTAAAAAATGGAGATTCTATAATAATAGACGGAGCTTATGGAGAAGTTTTTATTAATCCAACACAGCGTACATTTTCTATATATGAAAAGAAAAAGAAGAAATATGAAGAACACATTGAGGAATTGAAGACATTTATTAATAAAAGCACAGAGACAGCTGATGGAAAAAAGGTTATGCTTGCTGCCAATATTGGTGGAGCTGATGAAGCAGCTAAGGCTGTTAAGGCTGGAGCTGAAGGTGTGGGACTTTTCAGGACTGAGTTTCTTTTTCTTAATAAGAATGCGCTGCCGACAGAGGAAGAACAGTTTGAGGAATATAAGAAGGCGGCAGTGCTGACAAAAGGTATGCCGCTTACAATAAGAACACTTGATATTGGTGGAGATAAGGATATTCCGTACATGGGACTTACGAAAGAAACCAATCCTTTTTTAGGATACCGTGCAATAAGATTCTGCCTTGACAGAGTTGATATATTCACAACACAACTCCGTGCGATATTAAGAGCCAGTGCATATGGCTCTATAAGAATTATGATACCTATGATTACGTCAGTTAATGAAGTGAGACAGGTTAAAGATATGATTAAGAAAATATGCAGCGACCTTGACCATAATGGAATTAGTTATGACAAGAATATCCAGACAGGCGTTATGATTGAGACTCCGGCAGCAGCTATTATGGCAGATGCTATAGCACAGGAGGTTGATTTCTTTTCAATTGGTACTAATGATCTTACACAGTATACAATTGCAGTAGACAGATGCAATGAAAATGTAGCATATCTGTATTCTGCATTTAATCCGGCAGTGTTAAGACTTATAAGAAGGATAATAGAATGTGCTCATAATGCAGGTATTGAAGCCGGAATGTGTGGAGAGGCAGCTGCAAATGCTTTAATGGCACCGATATTGTTATCATTTGGTCTGGATGAATTCTCAGTATCAACAGGAAAGGTATTAGAGACAAGAAAGACAATTGCAGACTGGTCACTTAAAGAAGCCGGACTTGTAACAGATAAGGTTATGTCAATGGCAACTGAGAAGGAAGTAACAGACTATCTTAGTGATTATTTATCAGAAAGAAATAAAAAATAAAAGGAAATATATATATGACAGTTTATGAAACAGATGAGATTATTGAGAGAGTTATTCTGGTTGGAGTAGCATTTGACACAGATGACGACACAGAGCGCTCTCTTGATGAGCTTGGAGAGCTTGCCAAGACAGCAGGTGCACAGACCGTGGGAAGGATGATTCAGACAAGAGATAACTTTCACCCTGCAACATATATTGGCAAGGGTAAGATTGAAGAATTAAGACTTATGATTGATGAGCTTGATGCTACGGGAATTATATGTGATGACGAATTAAGCCCTGCCCAGTTTAAGAATCTTGAGGATGAACTTGGTGTTAAAGTTATGGACAGAACAATGGTTATTCTTGACATATTTGCGGCAAGAGCTACATCAAGTGAAGGTAAGATTCAGGTTGAGATGGCACAGTTAAAGTACCGTTCAATAAGACTTGCGGGTTTTGGAACATCAATGTCAAGACTTGGTGGCGGAATAGGAACAAGAGGTCCCGGAGAGAAAAAGATTGAGACAGACAGACGACTTATAAGAGACAGAATATCAAAGCTCTCAGCAGACCTTAAGGATATGAAGGAGCACAGAGATATCCAGAGAAGCAAAAGAGCTAAGACCTCAACACCTGTTGCGGCTATAGTTGGATATACCAATGCCGGCAAATCAACGCTTCTTAACAAGCTTACTGATGCAGGTGTGTTGTCGGAGGACAAGCTTTTTGCAACACTTGACCCTACAACAAGAAGTATGGAACTTCCTAATGGTGAAAAAGTTCTGCTTACAGATACCGTCGGATTTATAAGAAAGCTTCCACATAATCTTATTGAAGCATTCAAAAGTACTCTTGAAGAGGCAAAGTATGCAGACATTATAGTGCATGTTGTTGATGTATCCAACCCGGACTATGAACAGCAGATGTCAACAGTATATGCAACACTAAAGCAGTTAGGTGTTGAAGGAAAGCCTGTTATTACATTATTTAATAAATGTGATGTTTTACCGGAGAAACCGGCAGCTAAAGATTTACACGCAGACTACACATACAATATATCTGCCATAAGAGGCAATGGTCTTGAAGCATTTAAAGAGTGCATACAGGAAATTATTCTTAAGAGCAGAATAAGAATTGAAAGGGTATTTCCTTACGGCGAAGCAGGCAAGATACAGCTTATAAGACAGTTTGGACAGCTTGAAAGTGAAGAGTATACAGAAGATGGAATTAAGGTGCTTGCCTATGTTCCTAAGGAGATAGAAGGGAAGTTGTAATTATGAATCTGATAGCAACAGTAGATAAGAACTGGGCAATAGGAAAACAGGGACATCTTCTTGTTAATATTCCGGAAGATATTAAGCTTTTCCGAATGGAAACAGCTGGAAAAGCTGCAATAATGGGAAGAAAGACATATGAGCAGATTACGGACAGAACAGCTCTTATAGACAGATATAATGTAGTGCTTACTAGTGATTTGTCATATAAGAAGGATGGAGTTGTTGTAGTACATTCAGTAGAAGAGGCACTTGAAAAGGTTGCATCATATAAGTCAGAGGATGTATATGTAATTGGTGGAGAATCTGTATTTGAACAGTTTCTTCCATATTGCGATGTGGCACACATAACGAGTGTTGATTATAAGTATGATGCAGATGCACATTTTCCTAATCTGGATAAGATGCCAGAATGGAAAGTTACACAGATGAGTGAGGAACACACATACTTTGATTTGTGCTACGAATTTAAAAAGTACTGTAAAATGTAAATTATGCTTTGAATCGTGCAGAAACGGATATGATAGAAAAGTTTCTGACATATTTTCTTCATTGAAAATATACATTTTATTTGATACTATAATTAAAAAACAAGAGAGGGGAGAAATGTTATGTTTTGCACAAAATGCGGATATAATGCAGGGACAGCTAAGTTTTGTCCAAAGTGTGGAAATCCTTTAAATCCACAGCCAGTACAGGAAACACCTGTACAGAACGAACCAGTTGCACAGACGGTACAGAGTGAGCCGGTTGAACAGCAGCAGTTTGGAACACAGTCACAGTTTAATGAGACAGTACAGCAGCAGTTCGGAACACAGCCACAGTCAGGCACAGTTCCACCAGTGAATGCAGATGTACCAAGATATCAGCAAGCACCTCCTATGCAGCAACAGCCTAAGAAGAAAAAGAAGAAGTGGCCAATAGTAGTTGCTATAATAGCAGTTATTGTGGCAGCGGCAGCAGTACTCGGATTTGTAGTACTTCCTAATGTGTTATCACCAGATAAACATGCAATAGCAGCTATCAAGAAGCTTGGAACAGGTCTTGAGGATACAGCAAGCAGTGCATTGGATAATATGTCACTTACATCTGTATCAGACAAGAATCAGATAACAGGTACATTAAAGCTTGATACTGCAACAATTGATGGCGAGAAGTATTCAGATTATATCAAGGCTGATACAGTTACATATGATATTCAGATGGATGCTTCAACAGAGAAGATGGCAGGAGAGATTAAGCTACAGAATGGATCAGCTACAGCACTTACAGTTACATTTTATTCAGATGGCAATAATATGTATTTCAAAGTGCCTGAGTTATTCTCAGAGTCATTCGTAATCTCACTGGCACAGTTTGAGGATGAAATTGATTCGGGATTTTCTTATGGAAGTTTGGGTAGTATTTCAAAGTATTTCTCAGCAATAGATACAAGCAATATTGAATTATACAGAGAACCAGTTAATGCAGCAGTTAAATGTGTAGTTAAGGGGATTAACACATTTGCAGAAGAGTGTGAATACAAGAAGGGTGATAAATTTACATATAATTCGGATAACGGAGATATCAAGGTTTCTGAGTATAGCATTACAATAACTAAGGAGACTGTTATTAAGGCATGCGAAACAGTTATTGATGAATTATATGCAAGTAAAGATCTTTCTTCTTATATGACAATTCTTACAATGGCAGGCGTTTCACAGACAACTATCAAGAGCAGTATTGAGAGTTCATTAAGTGATATGCAGCCAGTTACATTGTCAATGTATATTAATAAGAATGATGAGATTGTAAGACTTGCAATTGATGCAGCAGATTATAATACAAGCGAAAAAGGATTTGTTGCAATCTCATTTCTTGGTAATGACAATCCATTTGAATATGTTGTTATCGAAGCTGATGTTGATGATATTAATATGAAGTATACAGTAAAGACACAGGATGATAAGGCTGCACTGGCATTAGAGATGACTCAGAATAAAGAGTATATCAAAGCAGGAGCAGAACTTAGTTCATCAGGAACAACAGTTAAGATTGATAATCTTTATGTGAACAGCAATATTGATGACAGCAATATAGATATGAAGCTTTCAGGTGAAGCAACACAGAAAGAATTCAGCAAGTTAAAATATTCTGCATCAGATTATTCAGGTGCTTACAATCTTGTTAATCTTACAGAGACCCAGAGCACAACACTGGCATATGAGCTTATGAAGAATTTAAATGTTTTATCTAATGTGTTCAGTGATAAGCTATATAATGAATTGTTTAATGGAAAGAGTTCTTCTGGTGGTGCAAGACTTGGGTTTTAATGGCAGTTATTAACTAATGAGTAATTAGAAAGATGAGGGTATATAATATGGAATTGGCAATTATTATTGGGGTAGTTGTGATTTTATTTGTTGTGTTTATTCTTGCAAGTTATATTAAAGCACCAACAGACAGGGCATTGATTGTTTCTGGTTTAAGAAAGAATCCTAAGTTTGTTATTGGTAAGTCAGCGTTAAGAATTCCATTCTTACAGAGAGTTGATAAACTTGAACTTAAGATGATTTCTGTTGATGTTAAGACTAAGGAATCAGTTCCGACTAACGAATATATCAATGTCAACATTGATTCTGCTGTAAAGATTAAGGTTGGTTCTTCTAAGGAAATGCTTGAGAAAGCAGCAAGCAACTTCCTTAACAAGAACGAAGATTATATCAGAAACTCAGTAGGAGATGTATTAGAGGGTAATGTTCGTGAGATTATAGGACAGATGAGGCTGGAAGATATTGTTCAGGACAGAAAGATGTTTGCTGAGAAGGTACAGGAGAATGCTGCTCCTGATATGGCAAGAATGGGTCTTGAAATAGTAAGCTTTAATGTTCAGAATGTTACTGATGAGGGAAATGTTATTGAGAACCTTGGTATTGACAGGGTGGTAAGCATCAGTAAATCAGCACAGATATCAAGAGCAGAATCAGAAAGGGATATTGCAGTTGCCAAAGCTAATGCAACAAAGCAGGCAAATGATGCAAGAATCGAAGCTGAGACTGCTATTGCAGAAAGAAATAACGAACTTGAGATTAAGAAACAAGAATTAAAGAGAGCTGCAGATGTTAAGAAAGCTGAGGCTGATGCTGCATACGAAATCCAGCAGCAGGAACAGAGAAAAACAATCGAAATTACAACTGCTGATGCTAATATTGCAAAGCAGGAGAAAGAGATTGAGTTAAGAGAGAAAGAGATTGCTGTTAAGGAAAAAACACTTGATGCAGATATCCGTAAACAGGCAGAAGCAGAGAAATACGCAACACAGCAGAAGGCTGATGCACAACTTTACCAGAGACAGAAGGAAGCAGAAGCAAAGCAGTTTGAAATTCAGAAACAGGCAGAGGCTAAGAAAGCACAGGCAGAAGCAGACAGATTTGCTAAAGAGCAGGAAGCAGAGGCTGTTAAGGCACAGGGAATTGCTGAAGCAGAAAGCATTAAGGCAAAAGGTTTTGCAGATGCAGAAAGCATTAAAGCAAGAGGTCTTGCTGAGGCTGAGGCTATGGAAAAGAAAGCAGAGGCAATGGCTAAGTATGGTAAAGCTGCTATGACAGAGATGATTATTAAAGTCCTTCCACAGATGGCAGAAGCAATTGCAAAGCCTCTTGAAAGCATTGATAAGGTTACTATTATTGATGGAGGTTCAGGGGAGAACGGAGTAGGAACTTTCAGTGGTAATGTACCGTCAGTCCTTGCTAAGACAATTGAGAGTATCAAGGAAACTACAGGTTTTGACCTGACAGAAGTCATGAAGGCTAATACATATGATGCCAAGACTACTAAGAACGTTAATTTCACAGGTCTTCCAGAAGAGATGAGTGCAGCAGCTAAAGAGCCTGAAACTGATGGTAAAACAGAATGATACTGATTAATTAAGAATCTATATGTAAAATGTATATGCTGGTATCAGATATGGGAAACTATATCTGGTATCAGCATTTTTATAGGAAGAGCCGGTTTTACAAGTTGACTATATAAATTATTGTGAGTTATAATTTTGTTATTCGGATTAAAGGAGAATGGCATTTGAATTATACAAGTGCATGTGAACAATGATTAAACAAAGATATTTTGCAGGAAGAGTTCTTGTATATGGATTGATAAGTGTTACAGTTATGTTATCTGCAGCAGTGACAGGATGTAACAACAAGAATAATATTTCAGAAGGAAGTATTAAGACAGAAGCTGTCCAGCCAGAAGGAAATAATCAGTCAGAAGAGGGCAGTGAGTCAGATGTTAATGACCTGCCGTCAGATATTCATGTTGAGCCACCGGTAATTCATGGTATATCAGATAAGACATATTATACAGGCAGCAAAGTTTCATATATGACAGATGTGTATGCAACAGATTTCTCAGGGCAGGAGATTGATGTTGAGGTTGATAAATCACAGGTTAATACTTCACAGCCGGGAAGTTATATTGTTTATTATAAAGCAGTAGATTCATATGGTAATGAGACTATAGAAGAAGTTACATTTACTTTTATTGAAGAGGAGACACAGGAAGTTAAAGTAAACAGCAGTTATTCAACTCTTGATGAAGTTGTAGCTGCAGTTCTTCAGGATATTACAGACAATTCTATGTCTAAAGGACAGAAAGCAAGGGCAATATATAAGTACGCACATTCTAAGATTGGATATACAGGGAACAGTTATACGAATAGTTCAGAATGGCAGGATGAAGCATTTGAGGCATTAAAAGTGATTAAGAAGAATGGATATGTGTCGGGTGACTGTTTCACATATGCTTCTGTTGACAGAGCGCTCCTTGAAGGGATAGGAGCTGAGTGTATATGGGTTGATAATCAGGGCGCAAGGTCTGGAGATCATAGCTGGGTTTTATGTAATCTTGGAACAGGCTGGTATCATTTTGATTCAACAAGAATGTATGATGGATTTGAATGTTTTATGCTGACAGATTCACAGGTGCAGGATTATATTAACAGAGGAAATTCAATATATAGAAGAGATATGTCCGCGTATCCGGAAACTCCTTCAGAAGAGTTTTCATATTAGGGAGGAGTAAGATAAATGTTATTTACATCTTATCAGTTTATTTTATTTGTTCTGGTTGCACTTATTTTATATTATGTTGTTCCTAAACGTATTCAGTGGATAGTACTGTTATGTATGAATATGTTATTCTATGTGTATGCCGGATTAAGCGGAATAATATTCATAGTGACAACTATCGTAACGACGTATGCAGGTGCAAGGCTTATATATAGGGAGAAAGACAGGTCTGTACGCTTCATAGAGGAACATAAATGTGATATATCCAGAGATGAAAAGAAAAAGCTTAAGAACATTTCTTTAAGAAAACAGAAAATGTTTCTTACTATTGTTCTGTTTATTAATTTTGGAATACTTGCTGTACTTAAATACACCAATATGTTTATAGTCACATTTACAACATTTAATACGGTTGATTTCATACTTCCGATGGGAATATCATTCTATACATTCCAGTCTATTGGATATATGATTGATGTGTATCGCGGTGTTGCAGATGCAGAGAAGAATCCGTTCAGATATGCACTGTTTGTGTCTTTTTTTCCACAGCTTGTACAGGGACCTATAAGCAGATGGAATGATCTGAAGAAAAGCCTGTTTGAAAGTCATGTGTTTTCGTGGGTTAATATACAGTATGGTTTTGAGAGAATTCTGTGGGGATATTTCAAGAAGATGGTAATCGCAGACAGGGCAGCAATCGGACTTGCAACAATACAGTCAGATGTTTCAGTGTATTATGGTGCATATGCATTTGTAGGAATGCTGTTATATGCAATTGACCTGTATGCAGATTTCACAGGTGGCATAGATATTACAATTGGTGTTGCACAGATGTTTGGAATTACTCTTCCAGAGAATTTCAGAAGACCATTCTTTTCAAAGAGCATTGCAGAATACTGGAGAAGATGGCACATTACACTGTGCGCATGGTTTAAGGATTATCTTTTCTATCCGTTATCAATGTCTAAATGGATGAATAAGGTATCAAGGTGGCTTAAGAAGCACGTAGGAAAGCCGGTAGGTTCAAGATTTCCAGTATATTTTTCAAGTCTTACTGTGTGGTTTGTGACAGGTATATGGCATGGTGCAAGCTGGAACTTTGTAGTTTGGGGGCTTTTGAACAGCATAATTATGCTTGTTTCTCAGGAACTTAAGCCATTATATGAGAAGGCAGATAACAGGTTAGGTTACAGAAAATTAAAATACTACAAAGTATTTGAGATAATAAGAACTACTGCTATAGTATGCTGCCTGCAGATGCTTGATTATTACAGAGATATTGCAGAGGCATTCCGTATGTTTTTCTCGATGTTTACCAGTGTCAATTATGCGGCTGTGTTTACTAAGGGAATGTGGAGTATAGGATTATCAGCAGCTGATTATATAGTTATTTTTGCAGGCGTGGTTATAATGTTTGCGGTAAGCCTGCTTGAGAGAAAATGTCCGGTAAGAGACCGGTTAGCAAAGAAGAATTATATTATAAGATATACAGTTTTTCTTGTGATTTTTCTGCTTATAGCTGTATTTGGAATATATGGAACCGGATACGAGTCAAGTCAGTTTATATATAATCAGTTTTAGAAAACATTTTCTAAGGAATGGAGAAAGTTTTGAGAAAAAAGATATGTACAGGTATTGCAGTTATCATAATACCGATGGTATGTCTGTATCTTTTACAATGTCTGTTAGTTCCTAAATATGCATCAGATATTAAAGAAGGTGCAATGATTGAGGAATATTACAACAGTGAAAAGAATCATGATGTGCTTATTCTTGGTGACTGTGAAGTATATGAGAATATATCCCCTGTTACAATGTGGGAGAATTACGGGATATCAAGTTATATCCGTGGAAGTGCGGAACAGCTTATATGGCAGTCGTATTATCTGCTCGAAGATACTCTTAAGTATGAGAAACCGCAGGTTGTTATTGTAAATGTACTTGCAATGACACAAAGAGATGCCAAAAGTGAGGCTTATAACAGAATGACACTGGATGGCATGAAGCTTTCAAAGTATAAAATAGCTTCTATAAGGGAGTCAATGACAGAAGATGAGAATATGGCCAGTTATATATTTCCACTGCTTAGATATCACTCAAGATGGAGTGAATTGTCATCAGAGGATTTCAGATATATGTGGAAAACACCATCTGTTACAACTAACGGTTATCTTATGCAGAAAGGTATAAGACCAGTTACGACCATACCAAAAGCTGCTCCACTTGCTAATTATACATTCAGTGACAGGAACATGTAGTATCTTGATAAGATATATTCACTTTGCAAAGATAATGGTATTAATCTTGTGCTTATGAAGGCACCAAGTGTATTTCCTCACTGGTATGATGAATGGGATAAGCAGGTGAGTGATTATGCGGATGGGCATGGAATATTGTATCTTAATACAATTAATGAGGCTGGAAATATAGGTATAGACTATACTACTGATACATTTGATTATGGGCAGCATCTTAATGTAGAAGGAGCTGAGAAGCTGTCGTTATATCTTGGGGAACAGCTTGTTAAGAATTTCAGGCTTACTGACCATAGACAGGATGAATCATATAAGAATGCATGGCAGACAATAGTTAATAAATATTACGAAGAGAAACAGGGAGATTGATTATGAGAAAGAAGAGTTTAATGTTAGCGGCAGTACTTGCAGCAGGAGTTATGATGGCAGCATGTGGAAGTGCATCAACACTGCCAGATAATAGTCAGGACAAGCCGGTTGCATCACAGCAGACGGAAAGTAAGTATTCATTTGAATTAAAAGGAATAGAGTTAAAGACAGATGGCGATCTTACAGAATATACATCTAAGCTTGGAGAACCTTCTGGTGGTTACTATGAGGCTAAAAGCTGTGCATTTGAAGGAATGGACAAATTCTATTACTATGATAGCGTAACTCTGCAGGGATATCAGAAGGACGGAAATGATAAGCTTTATTCTATAACACTTATGGATGATGCTGTTAAGACTAAAGAAGGTGTCCGTATTGGCGATAAGAAAGATAAGGTTTTATCAGCATATGGAAGTGATTATACAGAAGCTGACGGACAGCTTCTGTATGAATCAGGTAACACAAGACTTTCGTTCGTTATGAAAGATGATGAAGTACAGAGCATAATATACAGTGTTAAATAATTCAATGGAACAGAGCAATTAATCCCGTCAGACTGGTTTACAGACAGTCTGGCGGGATTAATTGTTGTATGACTATCAGCGTATATTTATGAGTATACAATATATGTGTTGTATCGGAATTTACGCAGCTTCTGCTCCATTTTAATGGCGTTGGAAAGCTGTCTGAAAGCACCAACCTGAACTTTATAATAGTCGTTTTCATATATGATAAAAGCTGGGAATCCTTCAATAAGCAGGGAATTAAGCATGCGGTCTGCATTATTTTTATTGCGGTAGGCACCAACCTGAACACGATAAAGTGGCTCAGGAGAGAGGTCATCATCACAGTTACATGCTGGTTTAGCAGGAGGTGCAGGCTTTTTTTCGCATGCTGCAGGCATGATTTCAGCGGATTTGGCAGAATCTGATTTCACTGATGGGACTTCACCTGAAGCGGCCTGTGCAGTAGTATTATTTGTCTTTGGTTTAATTCCAAGGGTCTTAAGAATACCATCTGCGATTCCATTTGCAATCTGGTTAAAGTTCTTATCAAATGTTTCATTATCTTTATCGTTGTTAATAAAGCCGGCTTCTACAAGTACGGCAGGCATTTTTGTCCGCTTGAGTACAACAAGGTTAGGACGTTCGGTAATTCCAAGATTTTTAAAGCCAGTCTTTTCCAGCTCAGAATTGATATTGGCAGCCATCTGTGATTTAATACCGGAATTATTGTAAACAAGAGTTTCCACGCCTGTGTACTGGTTAGGCGTAGGGGATGAATTTCTGTGGATTGAAACAAAATAATCAGCCTTAGCATCATTGGCATCAGTCGCTTTTTTAAAAGGTGTCTCATATTCATCAGTAGTACGGGTGTACACAACGTCAATACCATTTTTTTCTAATATATCACCTACGGCAAGAGCGAGCTTTAAGTTGTCATCTTTCTCAGCTCTGCCATTATATGTTGCACCATAGTCGCTACCGCCGTGTCCGGCATCTACAGCTATCTTATATTGAGCCATAATATCTCCGATAACATTAATCATATTATTGTATGCAAAAGACATAATAAGCGTACCTGTCACATATATTTATCTTAAGATGAGAAAGAGGACAGATTATGAACGTTGGATATGTACATACATTTGAAGTGCCAGAAAATAATATTGATAAAGGCCGATTGAAGGTAAGTGTTGTCAATGAAGAAAATGTGCCAATTAAAGGAGCGGCTGTAAGACTGTCGTATACAGGAAATCCTGATAATATAATAGGAGAAAGTGGTACAGACGGAGACGGGATAAGTATATTTAACGACTTAAGAACGCCTCCAATTGAATATAGCATGGAACCGGGGAACAGGCAGCCATTTTCAGAGTATGACATAGCTGTAAGTGCGCCAGGATTTGATAATGTAAATATATCAGGCAGTGATATGTTTTCGGGGGAGCTAAGCATTCAGAATGTAAAGATGTCTGCAAGGGATAATTCACAGAATAATATAGTCATACCTGTTAACACATTATATGGAGATTACCCACCTAAGATTGATGAAGAAGAGATTAAGCCTATGGGTCAGTCGGGTGAAATTGTGCTTGACAGAGTTGTTGTTCCTGAAATTGTAGTTGTACATGACGGACCGCCTAAAGATACTGAGGCAGATAATTATTATGTTACTTATAAGGATTATATTAAGAATGTAGCAAGCTCTGAGATATATTCGACATGGCCGAGGCAGACAATTGAGGCAAATGTGCTTGCTATTATGTCATTCACATTAAACCGGGTATATACAGAATGGTATAGAAACAAATTTTATGATTTTACAATAACATCATCAACAGCATATGATCAGAAATGGGTTAATGGAAGAAATGTGTTCGAAAGTATATCACAGGTAGTAGATGATATATTTGACAATTACATATCAAGACCTAATGTAAAGCAGCCAATACTTACACAGTATTGTGATGGAAAGAGGGTGACATGTCCTAACAGACTTTCACAGTGGGGAAGCAAGTATCTGGGAGATCAGAATTATTCATCGATTGATATATTAAGATATTATTATGGTCAGGATGTGTATATTAATGCGGCAGAACAGATAAGCGGAATTCCTTATTCATGGCCGGGAACTAATCTTGATATAGGTTCATCAGGACAGAAGGTAAGACAGCTTCAGGAACAGCTTAACCTTATAGGAGAGTATTATAGTTCTATTCCGGTCCTAAGTACTGATGGAATATATGGTGAGCAGACGGCAGCAGCTGTTAAGGAGTTCCAGCGGATATTCAATCTGCCACAGTCAGGAATAACAGATTTCCCTACATGGTTTACAGTATCAGAAAAATATGTTGCACTTGCCGGACTGGCAGAATTATAAGAATGTTAATGAGGTATGTAAGGCTGTCACTTTGTGGCAGCCTTTTTAGGAGGAACATTTAAACAGCCTGTCCAAGACATGTCTTAATGTCATCTTCCGGATTGCTTATAAGTCTTAACTGGAAAGTGTCTACAAGGTACTGTAATACATTAGGGCTTAAGAATGCTGGAAGTGTCGGACCGAGATAAATATTCTTAATGCCAAGGCTTAACAGGGCGAGAAGGTCTGCAACAGCCTTCTGCTCATACCATGAAACAATAAGAGATAAAGGAAGTCCATTGACATCTGTATCAAATGCATCTGCAAGGGCATTGGCAATAAGAATAGCAGAATATACATCATTACACTGTCCGATATCAAGAAGCCTTGGAAGTCCGGCAACTGTGCCGAAATCAAGCTTATTGAAACGATATTTGCCGCATGCAAGAGTGAGAATCATGCAGTCATCAGGAACCATAGTGGCAAAATCAGTAAAATAACTTCTGCCAGGTCTTGCACCATCACAGCCACCAATCAGGAAAAAATGTCGTATCTGTTTTGATTTTACTGCTTCAACAAGTTCACCTGCATGAGACAGAGCAGCTTCATGTCCGAATCCTACTAGAATTTCTTTTACTTCCTGCTCTTCGGTAAAGCCTCCAAGTTCAAGAGACTGTTTTATGATTTCAGAAAAATCCTTTTCACCGTCAGGCTTCTTCTCTATATATTTTATGCCATCCCAGCCTACAACATTAGTAGAATATATACGGTCTTTATATGTGTCTCTTGGACGCATGAGACAATTGGTTGTCATAAGGATACAGCCAGGAAGATTATCAAACTGTTTCTGCTGGTCCTGCCATGCGCCGCCAAAATTACCTACAAGATGCTTATATTTTTTAAGACCTTCATAACCATGGGAAGGGAGCATTTCCCCGTGGGTATATATATTAATGCCAAGTCCTTCGGTCTGTTTAAGAAGCATTTCAAGGTCTTTAAGGTCATGACCGGAAACAATTATTAAGGGACCTTTCTTAATGTGAACGTTGACCGGGTGTGGTGATGGATTACCATATATGGTTGTGTTCGCTTCATCAAGTTTTTTCATTATCTCAATAGCCATATCACCTGTTTTAAGAGTCAGACGGATAAGTTCTTCGACAGTCAGGGTGTTATCTGTTATTGCTTCGAGTGCAATGATATAGAAATTGTCAACATTATCACTATAGTATGAAAGTTCCCTTGCCTGATGACCGTAGGCGCTTATTCCTTTAAGACCATAAAGAATAGTCTGTCTTAATGAGCGGATATCAGGATCCAGAGTTTTGTCGTACATAATGCCTGCCATTGGCGCGTCACGCAGCATATCAGCTTTAGTTTCTGGCAGTTCGTATGCAGCAGATGGGGTAATATAATCAGTTGTTCCTACTATATTTTTCAGATTATTCTTGATGTTCTGGGATTGTTTAAGAAGATGGACATGGTCATCTACATTGAAATTAACATTGGTAAGAGTGGTAAAAAGACAATTCTCAATAAAGCTGACAACAGATTTGTCAACATTAAGTCCTGAATCCAGAATATGTCTGGCATAGAAGCTGATACCTTTCAGCTGATAGATAAGCAAATCCTGAAGATTGGCTATTTCTGGCGTCTTTCCGCATACGCCGAGTTTAGTGCAGCCTTTTCCGCCGGCTGTCTGTTCACATTGATAGCAGAACATATCGTATCCAAGATCCATATTATTACTCATATAATACTCCTTTTTCATTCATAATTATTAATTAATATTATGAATCCTGAATATCTGATTTATTCATAAATTTGTATGATATGACAATTTAATGATATAAAATGTATGGTACAATATTATATAGAAAAAATATGTGACGGAATCCGTCACATATTTATCAAAAAGGAGATACGTGTTATGCATATATCAAAGAATTCTGCAACTCAGATTGTTGAAGAAATTTCAAAACTTGTTAAACAGAATATTAATCTTATGGATGAGACAGGACATATAATTGCAAGTCGTGATAAATCCAGAATAGGGGATTTTCATTATGGTGCATATAAGATTATATCTGAAAATCTTGAGGAATATTATATTGATGAAGATGATTTATCAAAAGGCATAAAAAAAGGAATTAATCTTCCACTTGAACTTGATGGCGGAATAGTAGGAGTGATAGGAATGACAGGTGGATATGAAGAGGTTATAACGTCTGGAAAACTGTTAAAAAAGATGACGGAAATTCTTTTGATGGAGAGTCGTGCAAACTATAGACAGCTTATGAATAAGCGTGTAAGGAATGCTTTTTATGAAGAATGGCTTATAAATGGAGGATATAAGAATGCTGATTTAGAAGACCGTGGAATGGCTTTGGGAATAGATATTAATAAGCCAAGAAGAGTGTTTATTGCCAGCATAGATGAGTTGGAAAACCTTAAAGATTCACAGCAGGGACAGTCCCAGATTGCAAAATTTGAGAATGATGTTGATGCATTTTTAAAGAGAAATAATTATAAAATGCATTTCAGGAACGCTTCAAGACAGATAATAATCATAGATAATATGGATACGGAAGATGTGGTTAAATTTGCAGAAGAACTGGCAGGATATGTATGGGAAAAAGATAAGTTTGAACTAAATATTGGTATAGATTCAGTTCAAAGCTATGATATGCATGAAGCTTATGTTGAAGCACATAGGGCATGGACGGCTGCAGCTGAAAAACATGAACAGATTATATGCTATGAGGATATTAGTCTTGAGCTTTTAATAAGCAATGTACCGACAGAGATTAAGCTTGAATATTTAAAGAAGGTATTCAAAGATATGGATTATAATGATATATGTGAAAACATTGCGTTGATGAAAGCGTATTTTAATGCACAGGGATCAATACAGAAAGCAGCAGACAATCTGTATATTCATAAGAATACATTACAATACAGAATATCAAAACTGAAAGAAATAACAGGACTTGATGTCAGGAAACCAACAGAAAGTCCAGCGTTGTATCTAGCATACATAATTACTGATGAATTAATTAATGAAAAATATGATTTACCATTATTGTTACATAATACAAAATAAAAATGATATTATGTGCTGTGTAACATTTTGCTATTGAACTTTACATGCTATTATTGTGTCATACAAAGCACAAAGGTTTGTGCAAACCGTACAACAATAAAATAGAAATGAGGTGTTTTTATGACAGGAGTAGCATTGATAATTGCATTTGTCTTGGCTATCATTGTGATGATAGTTGCAATTTCTAAGTTTAAGGTTCATCCTTTCTTAGCAATTATGGCGGTATCACTTATTCTTGCAATGTTGGCAGGGATTCCATTTGTTGATACTGTAAAACCAGACGGAACGAAGGTGTCTGGAATTCCAACAGTTATAGGAGCTGGATTCTCAGGTACATTCAGCAGCATCGGTATTGTTATTATATTAGGTGCATTGATTGGATCGGTACTTGAAAAAACAGGAGCAGCATTGAAGCTGGCAGATATGGTAATTAAGGTAGTAGGAAAGAAAAGACCAGAACTTGCAATAGAGCTTATGGGCTGGGTTGTTTCAATTCCTGTGTTCTGTGACAGTGGTTTTGTAATTCTTAATCCAATAAGAAAAGCACTTGTAAAAAGAACAGCAGTTTCAAGTGTAGCAATGACAGTAGCACTTTCAGCAGGACTTTATATTTCTCATGTGTTTATTCCACCAACACCAGGTCCGATAGCAGCTGCTAATACACTTGGAGTTGGAGATAATCTTTTACTTGTAATGGGACTTGGTGTTGTATGTTCAATATTTCCTCTTATTGCAGGTCTTGTATATGCTAAGTTTATTGGAAAGAGAGTAAAGAGTGCTGATGAAGTAACAGACAATGGAGAGGTTACTAAGACATATGAAGAATTAGTTGCAGAGTATGGAAAGCTTCCTAATGGATTTAATGCATTAGCTCCAATTCTTGTACCAATCATTCTTATGGCACTTGGTTCAATTTCATCAATGGCTGGCTGGACCGGCGCACTTGACATAGCATGCCAGTTCCTTGGTAAACCAATAATTGCTCTTGCTGTTGGTACAATATTTGCAGTAATCCAGCTTGCAACGGCACATAAGATGTCCGATTTTTACAATATTACCAATGAGACATTAAAAACAGTTGGCCCTATACTTTTTGTAACAGCAGCCGGTGGTGTGTTAGGTAAGGTTATATCTTCAAGCTCAATGGTTGCATTTATTACACAGCATGCAGAAGTGCTTTCAGCAGTTGGAATATTCTTCCCATTCCTTCTTGCAGCAATATTAAAGACAGCACAGGGTTCTTCGACGGTTGCAATTACAACTACAGCAGGTATCATTGCTCCACTGCTTGGAGCTCTTGGACTTGCTTCACCTGTTAAGACAGTGCTTTGTGTAATGGCTATAGGCGCTGGTGCCATGACAGTATCACATGCTAACGACTCATACTTCTGGGTAGTTACTAATTTTGGTGACATGGATCCTGAACAGGGATATAAGACACAGACAGTGTGCACATTAATAATGGGTATTGCAGCAATGGTTGAAATATTTATTCTTTCATTAATTTTATAATATAAATGTTACATAATGCGGCTATACTTATGAGAACTATATGGACTTATCAGTATGGCCGCATTATTATATAAAAGAAAGGTTATAATAACAATACATTTAGAACAATATCAGGAGGATTATATATGGTTATAGGCTTTGTTGGATTGGGAATAATGGGAAAACCGATGGCAAAGAATCTTTGCAGAGCTGGATACACATTGATTGTTAATGACCATCATAAGGAAAATGTCGATGAACTTGTACAGGCAGGTGCGAGAAGTGGTGATTTAAAACAGATTGGCATGGAAAGTGATGTAGTTATAACAATGCTTCCAAACAGTCCTCAGGTAAAGGATGTAATGCTTGGGGAAAATGGTATTGCGGGTTATATGAAAAAAGGAACATGTTTTATAGATATGAGTTCAATTAATCCTGTCGACAGCAGATATATTGGTGATGTATTAAAAGAAAAAGGAATTGATATGCTTGATGCACCTGTGTCAGGAGGAGAACCTAAAGCAATAGATGGAACAGTTGCATTTATGGTTGGTGGAGATGAGAAAACATTTGATAAGTATAAACAGATTCTTACACATATGGGTTCATCAGTTACAAGATGTGGTGAACTTGGAGCTGGAAATACAACAAAACTTGCCAATCAGATAATTGTTGCATGTAATATCCAGGCAGTTTCTGAAAGCTTCATTCTGGCAAAAAAAGCCGGAGTAGACCCTGAATGTGTATTTGAGGCAATAAAAGGCGGACTAGCAGGGTCTACTGTTATGAATGCCAAAGTTCCAATGATGATAGAGGATAATGTTGAACCAGGATTCAGAGTAGATTTACATATTAAAGATTTGAATAATGCACTTGAGTGTGCTCATAGTGTTGGAGCTCCAGTACCGATGACGGCACAGGTTCAGGAAATAATGCAGTATCTGCATAATAATGGAGATGGAAGCAGCGACCACAGTGCAATTATACATTATTATGAAAAACTGGCAGACACAAAATTATAAATGTTGTTGACAGGTTATTATAATGTCAGGAAGGAGAATCTTATGAATAAAGAATTAAGAGCGGTTGCAGACAATATAATTGATGCGGCAATTAAAGCAGTTCTTCCGGATGAAGCAGTTAAGAAAACACTTAAAGACAGGAAATTTGATGGAAAAGTTATTCTTGTAGCAGTAGGAAAAGCCGCATGGCAGATGGCAAAGGCGGCAAGTGACTGTCTGGGAGACAGAATAAATGAAGGAATTGTAATAACGAAGTATGGACATGTAAAAGAGCCGATTGAAAGAATAGAATGTTTTGAGGCAGGCCACCCTGTTCCAGATGAGAATTCATTTAAAGCAACACAGGCAGCTATTGAGATGGTAAGCGGACTCAATAAGAATGATACAGTGCTTTTTCTTCTTTCAGGTGGAGGAAGTGCTTTATTTGAGAAGCCGAAGATTACAGGAGAAGAATTGCAGGATATAACTAATCAGTTACTTGCATGCGGCGCAGATATTGTTGAGATTAATACGATAAGAAAACGCTTATCAGAAGTAAAGGGCGGACGGTTTGCAAAATTATGTGAACCGGCGCATGTATTATCAATAGTATTATCAGATATACTTGGTGACCCACTGGATATGATTGCTTCAGGTCCGGCATGTGCAGATACAACAACATGTGAAGAAGCATGGCACATTGTAGAAAAATATAATCTTAATATAAGTGAAGATGTAAAAAAACTGATGGATATTGAGACACCGAAGAAACTGGATAATGTAACAACTTTTATTAATGGAAGTGTGCGTGAATTATGCAGTGCAGTATCAAGGGAATGTTCAAAGTATGGATATGAACCAGTAATGCTTACGGACCAGTTATGCTGTCAGGCAAAAGAAGCTGGAAGTTTTCTTGCATCTATAGCAAAGACACATTGTAAGTCAGGAAAGAAACTGGCATACATAGCAGGCGGAGAAACTGTTGTTAATATTACCGGACATGGTAAAGGCGGAAGAAATCAGGAGATTGCATTATCAGCAGCAGAAGGTATTAAGGGAATGTCAAATGCAGCAGTATTCAGTATAGGCAGCGATGGAACAGACGGACCTACGGATGCGGCAGGTGGATATAGCGATGGTGATACAGCAGGAGTCTTAAAGAATAAAGGAATAGATATATTTGAAGTGCTTAAGAATAATGATGCTTATAATGCTTTGAAACTAACAGAGGGGCTTATTATAACAGGTCCTACGGGAACAAATGTTAATGATGTTTCTGTGCTGCTTATATCAGATTGATAAGGTACATAAAGCGATAAAAATATATAATTTAATTATTTATTATAGTGTAAAGCCAGTATTTTGCTGGCTTTATATTTTTTTAATAAATTCATTAGCACTCACCTCTTGACAGTGCTAACAATGAGATGTATAACATCAATTGTAAGAGGAAAACAATAGATAAACAGTGAAGTTAAGCATTCATTGTAATAGAAGGAGGTAATCGTATGAACATTAATAAGTTTACACAGAAGTCTATTGAGGCTGTTAACCAGTGCGAGAAGATTGCCTACGATTATGGTAATCAGGAGATTGATCAGGAACATTTTCTGTACAGTCTCTTAACTATAGAAGATAGTCTTATCGCGAGCCTGATAGAGAAGATGGGAATTGATAAGGACACATTTATTAAGAATATTGAGACTTTACTTAGCCAGAAGAATAAGGTTTCAGGAAATGTACAGCTTTATGTAAGCAATGATCTTAATAAGGTTTTAGTAAATGCTGAAGATGAAGCAAAGAGAATGGGGGATGCATATGTTTCTGTTGAGCATCTTATGCTTGCGATGATTGCAGCACCTAACAAGGGCATAAAGCAGCTTTTTAAGACATATGGAATTAACAGGGAATCATTCCTGTCAGCCCTTGCTACAGTAAGAGGCAACCAGAGTGTTACCTCGGATAATCCGGAGGCAACTTATGATACTCTTAGCAAATATGCTACAGACCTTGTAGAGAGAGCTAAGGACGGAAAGCTTGACCCGGTTATCGGCAGGGATAATGAAATCAGAAATGTAATAAGAATCCTTTCCCGTAAGACGAAGAATAATCCCGTTCTTATTGGTGAACCTGGTGTTGGTAAAACAGCAGTTGTTGAAGGACTTGCACAGAGAATTGTAAGGGGAGATGTTCCAGAAGGCTTAAAGGATAAGAAGCTTTTTGCACTGGATATGGGCGCGCTTGTTGCAGGTGCAAAGTATCGTGGTGAATTCGAGGAAAGACTTAAGGCTGTACTTGACGAGGTTAAGAAGTCTGAAGGTCAGATAATCCTGTTTATTGATGAAATTCACACTATTGTCGGTGCAGGTAAAACAGAAGGTGCTATGGACGCAGGTAATATGTTAAAGCCAATGCTTGCCCGTGGTGAACTTCATTGTATAGGTGCTACAACTCTTGATGAGCACAGAGAGTATATTGAGAAAGACCCGGCACTTGAAAGACGATTCCAGCCGGTTATGGTTGATGAGCCTACAGTTGAGGATACTATCTCAATCCTTAGAGGTCTTAAGGACAGATATGAAGTGTTCCATGGAGTTAAGATTACAGATGGCGCACTTGTAAGTGCAGCTACTTTGTCAGACAGATACATTTCAGACAGATTCCTGCCAGATAAGGCTATTGACCTTGTAGATGAGGCATGTGCAATGATTAAGACTGAACTTGATTCAATGCCTGCAGAACTTGATGAGAAGAGAAGAAAGATTATGCAGCTTGAGATTGAGGAGGCTGCACTTAAGAAAGAGACAGATAACCTCAGTAAGGAAAGACTTGATGCATTACAGAAGGAATTGTCTGAATTAAGGTCTGATTTCAATATCCAGAAAGCTAAATGGGACAGCGAGAAATCTTCTGTTGACCAGGTAAGCAAGTTAAAGGAAGAGATTGACCAGATTAATACCCAGATAGCACAGGCTAAGAGAGAATATGATCTTAATAAGGCAGCAGAACTTCAGTATGGTAAACTTCCACAGGCACAGAAGGCTTTGGAAGAAGCAGAGAAGAAGTCAAGTAACAGAGATATGAGCCTTGTTCATGAAAGTGTTACTGAGGAAGAGATTGCTAAGATTATATCAAGATGGACTGGTATTCCGGTTAGCAAGTTAAGTGAGTCTGAAAGACAGAAAACTCTTAATCTTGATGAACAGCTCCACAAGAGAGTTATCGGTCAGGATGAAGGTGTTACTAAGGTAACAGAGGCAATCATAAGGTCTAAGGCTGGTATTAAAGACCCGACTAAGCCAATCGGTTCATTCCTGTTCTTAGGACCTACAGGTGTAGGTAAGACAGAGCTTGCAAAGGCACTGGCTGAGAGTCTGTTTGATGATGAATCTAATATAGTAAGACTTGATATGTCCGAGTATATGGAGAAGTATTCAGTATCCAGACTTATCGGAGCGCCTCCAGGATATGTAGGTTATGATGAAGGTGGACAGCTTACAGAAGCTGTAAGAAGAAAACCATATTCAGTTGTTCTTTTTGATGAAGTTGAGAAGGCACATCCAGATGTATTTAATGTCCTCTTACAGGTACTTGATGATGGTCGTATCACTGATTCACAGGGAAGAACTGTGGATTTTAAGAACACTATAATCATAATGACAAGTAACATTGGTTCTTCATATCTGCTTGAAGGCATCAATCCTGATGGCTCAATTAAGCCAGAGGCAGAGGAAGCTGTTATGGGTGATTTAAAGAATCATTTCAGACCTGAATTCCTTAACCGTCTTGATGAGATAATTATGTTCAAGCCTCTTACTAAGGATAATATCAGCAATATTATCAATCTTCTTGTTGCAGATGTTAACAAGAGACTTGCAGATAAAGAGCTTGAGATTGTTCTTACAGATGCAGCCAAGGATTTCATAGTTGAAAACGGATTTGACCCAATGTATGGTGCAAGACCGCTTAAGAGATATGTCCAGAAGACAGTTGAGACACTGGCAGCCAAGTTAATACTTGCAGGCAATATCAATACAGGTGATGATATTGTTATTGACCTTGTAGATGGAAAGCTGACAGCCAGAGCCGCTGCAAGGGCTGTTGAGGGATAAGGCCTGATATTGTAAGGACTTTATGGTCCTTTTGGGGGCATTGGAATTTTTGACTTTTGCTAAATGACTATAAATACAGATGATACTTTTGAAATAAAAGCCTACCAGATTATTGTATATATGCGAATTAGTAGGTTTTTGAAATTGAAAGTTGTCATTGATGAAATTAAAAAGCCTACTAAACTATTGCGTAATGCAAGTTTAGTAGGCTTTTTGAAAGCAAACCAACAATTTATTCTTTGAATTTCTGACAGCATACTTTATAGGCAAACCGCAATTACGGTATTGACAAAAACTTATATTAATTGTATATTAAAAATGATTTATGGTTAAAGATTCATGACAGACTGCTTGTATGTGAATGAAAGAGAAAGATATAACACAAAAGGTACTGGAAGATAATAATGATATATTTGCGGATATTGTTAATGTGTTGTTATTTGATGGAAAGTCGGAGGTTGAAGAGAATGAACTTGTTAATACGACAGTTTATTCACAGTATAAGGCTGAAGATGGAAAAGTTCATGAACAGGAACGCGATATTGCTAAGTATTGGAAAAGAGGATGTACAGACATAGTCCTGTATGGCATAGAGAATCAGACAAAGGTTGAGAAAAGAATGCCAGCAAGGATATCGGGATATGAAGGTGCTTCATACAGAGGACAATATGATAAGAAAACAATAGTGCCGGTAATAACGATGGTGCTGTATTATGGTACAGACAGAAAATGGACAGCACCAAAGAATCTTAAGTCTCTGATTAAAGTTCCGGATAATCTGGATAAGTATGTTAATGACACTAAAGCTAATGTATTTGAGATAGCGTGGCTGACAGATGAACAGATAGCAAAGTTTACAAGTGATTATAAGATAGTTGCTAATTTCTTTGTGAACAAGAGAAAGAACAAAGATTACATACCAGATGATAAGACAACAATTAAGCATGTGGATGAGATACTAAAGTTCTTATCAGTTATGACAGGGGATAACAGATATGAAGAGATATTGTCAGATAAGGAAGGAGTGAGCAATATGTGTGATGTAGCGCAGAGACTTGAAGACAGGGGAATTGAGAAAGGACTTCAGAAAGGAAGAGAAGAAGGCAACCAGATGATATATTCACTGGTCGAAGATGAGAGCATAAGTATGGAAAAGGGTGCACAAAAGCTAGGGGTAAGTGTAGAAAAGCTGCGAGCTAATATGATTAATGCGGGATACAAGTGTCCGGATATGGAGTGATAGCTGACAATATAATATATAAAGATAAAGCAATGCTGGGAAGAGTGGATACTGGCATTGCTTTTATTTTATGGAAAAGTCTGTTTCTGTTCAGGAACTTACTTCTGCGTGTTCCTATAAGAACAATAAATAATCAATCTATATAGGCAAATTTCAGGCAGAAATACATGAAATTGCAGGAATATACCTATCAGGCAGGCACGAGGAAGTTTATCTATAGGCAGATTGGAAGAAAAAGTGAAGGTTGAATAAGGATTCTGCTTGGATATGTCCTATAAATCAAGTGATAATGCGACTACCTATAGGTATCATGAACAACGAATCAATAATCAGATTAAGACATATTTATACAGAATTAGATAAACTGGTTCTTTTCAGTATTATATTCATAATTAATTGATTTTAACTTATTGGTTATTTCTTCCTCAGAAATCATATAAGATTTGCACAGTTCCTCTAATGAATTGTAATTGTCTCGAAGTTGTGTATTGACAAAGCTTAAAAGCATAACAGGGTCTTTAGGCATAGAAAAATCCTCCTTATATTGTGTTTTCAGTGATGGCTCTATTGTTGTACTATTTAGTACAGCATGAATATTTTCCCATATTAAGCATATTCTGTAAATGTAAGGCTTGTATATAAAATTGTATTAAAATAAATACATTTATGGTTGCACGAAAACGATTACTATGTTATAATTTTAACAAGCTAAGAAATATACTACTTAAATAACTGAATATTAAATTATGGAGGTTTTGTTATGGGAAAGAAATGGGTGTATTTGTTTACAGAGGGTAACGCAGATATGCGTGAGCTTCTCGGTGGTAAAGGTGCGAATCTGGCAGAGATGACTAATATTGGTCTTCCGGTTCCACAGGGGTTTACTATTACTACGGAAGCTTGTACCCAGTATTACGAGGATGGTAGAGAAATCAATAATGAGATCATGGGACAGATTAACGAACATATTGAGAAGATGGAACAGATTACAGGCAAGAAGTTTGGAGATATGGAGAATCCACTTTTAGTTTCTGTTCGTTCTGGAGCGAGAGCTTCTATGCCGGGTATGATGGATACTATTCTTAATCTTGGACTTAATGAGGATGTTGTTAATGTAATTGCACAGAAATCCGGAAATCCAAGATGGGCATGGGATTGTTATAGAAGATTTATCCAGATGTATTCAGATGTAGTTATGGAAGTTGGTAAGAAATATTTCGAAGAGCTTATTGACAAGATGAAGGATGAGAGAGGGGTTAAGCTTGATGTAGAGCTTACAGCGGATGATCTTAAGGAGCTTGCAACACAGTTTAAGGCTGAATATAAGTCTAAGATTGGCAAGGATTTCCCAGATGATCCTAAGGAACAGTTATACGGAGCTATAAAAGCTGTATTCCGTTCATGGGACAACCCAAGAGCTAATGTATACAGAAGAGATAATGATATTCCTTATTCTTGGGGAACAGCAGTTAATGTACAGTCTATGGCATTTGGTAATATGGGGGATGACTGTGGAACTGGTGTTGCATTTACAAGAGATCCTGCAACTGGTGCTAAAGGACTTTTTGGAGAGTTCCTTACTAACGCACAGGGTGAAGATGTTGTTGCCGGAGTAAGAACTCCAATGCATATTCAGGAAATGAGTGAGAAGTTCCCGGAAGCATTTGAGCAGTTTAAGGATGTGTGTGCAACTCTGGAAGAACATTACAGAGATATGCAGGATATGGAATTTACAGTAGAGCATGGCAAGCTGTTCATGTTACAGACACGTAATGGTAAGAGAACAGCACAGGCAGCATTAAAGATTGCATGCGATCTTGTAGATGAGGGGATGAGAACAGAGAAGGAAGCAGTTGCAATGATTGATCCTCGTAATCTTGATACACTTCTTCATCCTCAGTTTGATGCAGCTGCACTTAAGGCTGCAACTCCAGCAGGAAGAGGTCTTGGAGCATCTCCTGGCGCTGCATGTGGTAAGATTGTTTTCTCAGCAGAAGACGCAGAAGAGTGGAATGCAAGAGGAGAGAAGGTTGTTCTTGTAAGACTTGAGACATCGCCAGAAGATATTACAGGTATGAAGGCTTCACAGGGTATTCTTACTGTAAGAGGAGGTATGACAAGCCATGCAGCGGTTGTTGCAAGAGGTATGGGAACCTGCTGTGTATCTGGCTGTGGTGATATTGCAATGGATGAAGCTAATAAGAAGTTCACACTTGCAGGCAAGGAATACCATGAAGGAGATTATATATCTATTGATGGTACAACAGGCAACATATATGATGGACAGATTCCTACGGTTGATGCCAAGATTGCAGGAGAGTTTGGAAGAGTTATGGAGTGGGCTGATAAGTACAGAAAGTTAAAGGTTCGTACTAATGCAGATACTCCTAAGGATGCCAAGAAGGCAAGAGAACTTGGAGCAGAAGGTATCGGACTTTGCCGTACTGAGCATATGTTCTTTGAAGAGGACAGAATTGCAGCATTCAGAGAGATGATATGTTCTGATACTGTAGAAGAAAGAGAAGCAGCACTGGATAAGATTCTGCCATATCAGCAGGGAGATTTCGAAGCACTTTATGAGGCACTTGAAGGTAATCCTGTAACTATCAGATTCCTAGATCCACCTCTTCATGAATTTGTTCCTACAGAGGAAGAAGATATTAAGAAGTTAGCTGAATCACAGGGCAAGTCAGTAGAGACTATTAAGAATATTATTGCAAGTCTTCATGAGTTTAATCCAATGATGGGACACAGAGGATGCCGTCTTGCAGTAACATATCCAGAGATTGCCAAGATGCAGACAAGAGCTGTTATAAGAGCTGCAATCAATGTTAAGAAGGTACATCCTGACTGGAATGTTAAGCCGGAGATTATGATTCCGCTTATCTGTGAGGTTAAGGAATTAAAGTATGTAAAGAAGACTGTTGTTGAGACAGCAGATGAAGAGATTAAGGCAGCAGGAATCGACCTTGAATACGAGGTTGGTACTATGATTGAGATTCCAAGAGCTGCACTTACTGCTGATGAGATTGCTAAGGAAGCTGATTTCTTCTGCTTTGGTACTAACGATCTTACACAGATGACATTCGGATTCTCAAGAGATGACGCTGGTAAGTTCCTTAATGCATACTATGAATCTAAGATATTTGAGAATGACCCATTTGCAAAGCTTGACCAGAATGGTGTAGGCAAGCTTATGGAGATGACAATAAAGCTTGGAAGACCGGTTAATCCGAATCTTCACATAGGTATCTGTGGAGAGCATGGAGGAGATCCTTCATCAGTTGCATTCTGCCACAAGATTGGGCTTGATTATGTGAGCTGCTCACCATTCAGAGTACCTATTGCAAGACTTGCAGCAGCACAGGCTGCTATTGCAGAAGAGAAATAATCCAATTTCTGACCATAACACGAGTTTCGGGGCATGGAAAGCAAAAGCTTTTCATGCCCCGAAATGTTTAAAATGGAATATTTTTTCATTGCCCTAAATCTTATTATGTTCTATAATAATATGAAAATATATATTGATTGGAGCGTATTATGGAACAAAAGAAAATCGAACCTATTCGTGATGCCAGAAAGCTTGGTAAAGCGAAGATGCTGATTCTTGGTATTCAGCATATGTTTGCCATGTTTGGCGCAACTATTCTTGTACCTATTCTCGTATCAGGATATTTTCAGGCTGCCTGCGGTGAGGAGCTTACCAGAGGTCTGTCTGTATCAGTAACACTTTTCTGTGCAGGCTTTGGTACATTGATATTCCACCTGTGTACTAAATTCAAAGTACCTGCATTCTTAGGATCTTCCTTTGCATTTCTTGGTGGATTCTACACAGTAGCTAATCTTGACAGCGGTATGTATGCTGGAATGTCAGCTAATGATAAAGCTGCTTATGCATGTGGTGGTATATTTGTTGCCGGAATGCTTTACTTTGTACTTGCACTTATAATTAAGCTTGTTGGAGTCAACAGAGTTATGAAATTCCTTCCACCTGTAGTTACAGGACCTATCATTATATGTATTGGCCTTTCACTTGCAGGTTCAGCTATTACAAATGCTTCAACTAACTGGTTACTTGCATTTGTTGCACTTGCTGTAATTATTATATTCAATATATGGGGCAAGGGGCTTTTCAAGATTATTCCTATTCTTATGGGCGTAGTAATTTCATATGTATTTGCACTTATTCTTAATGCATGCGGCGTACATAATCCTGATGGTTCAGCAATACTTAATTTCTCATCAATTGCATCTGCTTCATGGGTTGGAATTCCAAAGTTCCAGTTTATGAAATTTGATGTAACAGCAATCCTTGTAATGGCACCTATTGCTATTGCAACAATGATGGAACATATCGGAGATATGTCAGCTATTTCGGCTACAGTTGAAGAAAACTATTTAGCAGATCCAGGTCTTCACAGAACACTTATTGGTGATGGTGTTGCAACAGCATTTGCAGGTGCAATTGGAGGTCCGGCTAATACTACATATGGTGAGAACACAGGAGTTCTTGAACTTTCTAAGGTATATGACCCAAGAGTAATCAGAATCGCAGCAGTATTTGCAATTATACTTTCATTCATACCTAAGTTTTCATCAGTTATATCAACTATGCCAACAGCAATTATCGGTGGTATATCATTCATGCTTTATGGTATGATTTCAGCTATCGGTGTAAGAAATGTTGTTGAGAACAAGGTTGACCTTACTAAGTCAAGAAACCTTATTATTGCAGGTGTTATATTTGTATGTGGTTTAGGCTTCGGTGGTGGACTTACATTTACAATCGGTGGAACATCTATAACACTTACAGCACTTGCAATCGCTGCTATAGCAGGTATTCTTCTTAATGCTATATTACCTGGTAATGATTATGAATTCGGTAAGAATCCAGCAGGTGACAGCAGCCGTGGAGTTTATGTTATGAACACAGACTCTGAAAAAGAAGAATCAGAAGATAATAAGTAAATAACAATAAAATTTGGAGGTACTTAATAATGATGGATTTTGAGAATGAGAAGAATATAACTATATTTACACATCCACTTATCCAGCATAAGATTTCAATTCTTAGAGATAAGAAAACAGGAACTAATGAATTCAGAAAGCTCGTTGAAGAAATAGCTATGCTTGAAGGTTTTGAGGCATTATCAGATCTTCCAACAGAAGATGTTGAGATTGAGACACCTATTGAGACTTGTATGACACCTATGATTTCAGGACGTAAGCTTGCAATTGTTCCTATCTTAAGGGCAGGCCTTGGCATGGTTCCTGGTGTACTTTCACTTGTACCAACAGCTAAGGTTGGACATATTGGAATGTATCGTAATGAAGAGACACATGAGCCTGTACCATATTACTGCAAGCTTCCACATCCAATAGAGGAAAGAACTATTGTTGTAACAGATCCGATGCTTGCAACAGGTGGTTCGGCAGTTGATGCAATTGACCAGATAAAGAAGGTTGGCGGAAAGCAGATTAAGTTCATGTGTATCATAGCTGCCCCAGAGGGAGTTGAAAAGCTTCATAAGGCGCATCCTGATGTTCAGATATACATTGGACATCTTGACAGAGAGCTTAATGCAGATGCTTATATCTGCCCAGGACTTGGTGATGCCGGAGACAGAATCTTTGGAACTAAGTAAATAATTATGGGCATGTAAGTGTTTTGTGTTTAGAGTTATGATAGTGTGTAAAATGCGGCTCCCGATGGGAGCCGTTTTTGTAACTTATATTAATTGGTTAAGGAGATTTCGATGAGCAGGGAGGAAAACAGAAGAAATTTTTCTAAATATGTATCTCAGAATATCCTGGGAATGATAGGATTTTCATGTTATGTTCTTGCTGATTCATATTTTATATCTATAGCAAAGGGAGCAGACGGACTTACAGCATTAAATCTTGTTATGCCGTTATATAGTATAATATTCTCAATAGGTGAGATGATTGGAGTAGGTTCAGCTATAAGGTATGCAATTAGTAAGATTAAAAAAGATGCAGATGCAGATAAGTATTTTTGGAATGCATTAATATGGTGCATAATATCAAGTATGATATTCGTTTTTGCCGGAATATTTTTTTCGGCAGATATCATGCGTATTCTTGGAGCTGATGAACATATTGTGGCAGTTGGGAATAATTACACTAAGATATTCATGTGTTTTGCACCTATGTTTATGTGCAACTATGTGACTAATGCATTTGTAAGAAATGACGGAGCCCCGGGAATTGCTATGAGTGCAACACTTTTCAGCAGTCTGTTTAATATAGTATTTGACTATATTCTTATGTTCCCGATGAATCTGGGAATGGAAGGTGCAGCACTGGCAACAGCTCTGTCGCCGATTATAGGTATGGGAATATGCAGCATACATTTCTTCTCTAAGAAAAGCAGAGTCAGGCTTGTTGTGTGTAAGCCTTCAGTAAGAAAACTTGTGGCAGGATGCCAGCTTGGTGTGTCGGCATTTATTGGAGAAATGTCGTCAGCGGTCATTACACTTGCTTTTAATTTCGTAATTCTTAAGCTGGCTGGTAATGTAGGAGTAGCTGCATACGGAGTTGTGGCTAATATTGCAATTGTAACAACCGCGGTATTTAACGGTGTTGCACAGGGTAGCCAGCCACTTATAAGCAGTTGTTTCGGAAGGGGAGACAAGGATGGATGTACACAGTTAAAAAGAATGGGATATACAACAGCATTTGTACTTGCGGCGGTTATGTACAGTATATTGTTTATATTTGCAGGACAGTTTGTCGCAGTGTTTAACAGTGAAGGTTCAGAAATGTTAAGGCTTTACGCAACAGAAGGTGTTAAGTTATATTTTATCGGAATATTCTTTGCGGGAATTAATATTGTAGGTGGCGGTGCATTCAGTGCAACAGAAGATGCATTTAAAGCGGCAGTTGTTTCTGTGGCAAGAGGATTTGTGCTGATTTTAGGTGCGGTTTTTGTGATGTCAGCACTTTTTGGAATGACAGGAGTATGGCTTGCGTATGCTGTTGCTGAGGGAATAACAACATTTATAATGCTTGTAATGGTGCTGAGAGTGTGATAGAATATTTGCGGACAAAATTATCCCAGAGATTGGGAAAATATGAAAGGAGTCTATATAATTATGAGCAATATTGCAGACAAATTTGAAGAACTTGGAGTAATTCCAGTAGTAGTATTGAATGATGCTAAAGATGCACTTCCATTAGCTAAGGCTTTAGTTGATGGTGGTCTTCCTTGTGCAGAGGTTACATTCCGTACAGCAGCAGCTGAGGAATCTATCCGTCTTATGCATGAAGCATATCCAGATATGGTACTTGCAGCAGGTACAGTACTTACAACAGAGCAGGTTGACAGAGCTGTAGCAGCTGGTGCTTCAGTTATCGTAAGCCCAGGATTTGATCCAGAAATCGTTGATTACTGTATTTCTAAGAACATTCCTGTTATGCCAGGTATCGTTACACCTTCAGAGCTTGCTCAGGCTGTTAAGAGAGGCCTTACAAGAGTTAAATTCTTCCCAGCTACAGCTGCAGGTGGAATTAAGATGATCAAGGCTATGTGCGCAGCTTACACTAATGTAAGAATCATGCCTACAGGTGGTATCAACACAGCTAACCTTGAGGAATTCTTATCATGCGATAAGATCTTCTGCTGTGGTGGATCATGGATGGTTAAGGGTGATATGATTAAGGCAGGAGAATTTGACAAGATTAAGGATATGACAGCAGAGGCTGTTGCTCTTGTTAAGAAGATCCGTGGCTAATCACCAGTGATTGTTAATATCAAAGATACATATAAACCCCGTATTCTGTTTTGCAGGATACGGGGTTTTGTACGTATATTATGTTTTTTAGTGAATTACAGATTAGAAAATATATTCTCAATTTCTTCATGGGGAAGTACAAGGGCAAATCTTACATGACCTTCTCCAAGGCTTCCGAAGCTGCTTCCAGGTGTACATAAAACGCCAGTCTTATTAAGAAGTTCCATAACATAATCAGCTGAACTGGTATAGCCGTCAGGAATGGCAGCCCATACAAACATTGTGCCTTTAACATCAGCAGGTTTAAGTCCAAGCTTCTTAATTCCAGCAACGAGAGCATTTCTTCTTAACTCATATTCAGCACGGTTGTCAGCGACATATCCTTGCGGACCGTTAAGTGCAGCAACAGCAGCTTTCTGATATATAAAACTTGTTCCATAGTCGAATTGTGAGCGGACAGTTTTGAATTTGCTTACGATTTCACGGTTTCCGATAAGAAATGAAAGGCGCAGACCAGTAAGATTATAAGTCTTAGAAAGAGAGTTGAATTCAACTCCGACTTCCATAGCACCTTCGTGGCTTAAGAAAGAACCACCAATCTGTCCGTCATATATAATCTCAGAATATGCGTTGTCGTGAATAATAATGATGTTATATTTCTTTGCAAAAGCGATGAGTTTATCGTAGAATTCATCAGGTGCAGTAGCACATACAGGATTCAGTGGATAAGATACAACCATCATTTTGGCTTTTTTTGCAGTATCTTCATCGATAGAATCAAAATCTATAAGATAATCATTCTCTGGGAGAAGATTGTAATAAGCAATCTGTGCGTCACACAGGAATGGTCCAATCTCGAATATAGGATATCCCGGATTAGGAACTAAGCATAAATCACCAGGGTTGCACAAAGCAAGGGCAATATGAGCCATGCCTTCCTGGGTTCCGAATACAGAGGCGACTTCATCAGGTGTGATAACGATGTTGTAACGGCGTTTGTACCATTTGCATACAGCGTCAAGCAATTCATCAGTATCACCAAGTGAGTACTTGTAATTCTCAGGGTCAAGTGCTGCCTCTGAAACAACCTTCATAACAGATTCATCAGGCTTGAAATCAGGAGTTCCTACAGTAAAGTTATATACCGGCTTTCCCTGTGCAAGTCTGTCATTCTTTTTCTGATTAAGTATATTAAAAATGTTGCTGCCAAAGCGGTCAGCTCTCTTAGAAAATTCAATATTCATATGTATACTCCATTTCTTTAAATGCGTATCTGCATGCATTTTATTCAGACCCGAAATATAGAAAAATTTCAAGCCTATCGAATAAGATACTAGCATAATTAACAAAAGTCAATTTTAAGGTGTATTTTTTGGTGAAAATGTGATAGTTTTATATATGTAAGTAGAAATAAATAAGATATGGCGGTTTGCAAATGTTACATACAGGAACATTAAAGGGTAGAATGCAGACAGAAAGGAAAGGTAAAAGATATGTCAGTACAGGATTATCTCAGTGCAGTAAAGATTGGTAAAAAAGAATATCATGCGTGTGTAAATAAGGGTACTTATCCATATCTTCCGGTTCTGGAGGATATTATTGATGAAAGCAGTATTGACAGAGAAGTCAGTCTTGGAAGTGACCAGATTCCATTAAGGCTGGTAGTAGGAACATGTACAGCGGGAAGAACTACAGCATTTGCAGACAACTTTATGCCTATACTTGACTGGGGAACAGAATTTTCGGCAAAGTGGGCTTCACTTAGTGACAGTCAGGTAAATGAGGGAATAAGAGACGATATTAAAGTATATGAGTACATGAATAAGTTCTATGTGCTTGAGGGTAATAAAAGAGTCAGTGTACTTAAGTATTTTAAGGCGGTGACAGTAAGTGCACAGGTTATAAGAAAGATACCTAAGTATAGTGATGATCCTGATGTTAAGATATATTATGAATTCATGGATTTTTATAAATCTACTAAGTTAAACGATATATATTTCAGCAAAGAGGGCAGTTTTACAACTCTTATGGAGCTGGTTGGAATTACACCAGGAGAACCAATGGATGAGGATGATAAGAAAGACCTTGTTTCGTGCTATCTTAATTTCAGGCTTGCTTATGAATCAAGAGGAGGGGATAAGTTCGATTTCCCGACGGGAGATTCATTTTTACGATTCATTCACATTCACGGATATGATGCTGTTAAGAGAATGACTAAGTCTGAGATGGCAAAGAATGTTGCCAAGACATGGGCTGAATTCGAGCTTATTGATGATAACAGCGAAGTGGAACTTAAGATGACACCAGCTGCAGCACCTAAGAAGAATATATTAAGTTATCTGCTTCCAATGGGAGGAGTTAAGAAGCTTAAGGTTGGATTTGTGTATGAAAAGACTCCGCAGGATTCAGAGTGGTGCTATGCACATGAGCTTGGAAGACAGTATATTGATGATACATTTGGTGACCAGATAGAGACATATGTTGAGGAGAATGTGATACCGGAGCAGAGTGATGAGGCGGCAATCAACAGACTTATAGAGAAAGGCTGTGACCTTATATTCCTTACATCTTCTGCAATGAATATGGCTGGACTTAAAGCTGCAATAGCACATCCGTCAGTAAAGATTCTTGATTGTTCTCTTAACATTTCACATAAATATATCAGGTCATATTATGCAAGAATGTTTGAAGCAAAATTTATAACAGGGATTATTGCAGGTTCACTGGCTGATGACGATAATGTTGGTTATATAGCTGATAATCCGGTTTATGGGGCATGTGCGAATATTAATGCATTTGCATTGGGAGTAAAGTTTGTTAATCCAAGAGCCAAGGTTTACCTTGAATGGAACAGTATTAAGGATAATGATTCAGAGGAAAATCTTGCTAAGAAGAATATAAGCATTATTTCTAATCAGGATATGATTACTCCGGGCAAGAGTAAGAGAAAGTTCGGGTTGTATAAAGCGAGTGATTCGGATAAGCACCTGGCTATGCCTGTATGGCACTGGGGAGTTTTTTATGAAAAGCTTATACAGAGCATTATGAGTGGTTCATGGAGTAAGGATGAGGACGGCGATAATGTAAAAGCACTTAATTACTGGTGGGGAATGTCAGCAGGAGTTGTTGATCTTATATATTCAGAGAGTCTGCCATCAGCAACTAAGAGACTTGTAAAGCTCTTTGAGAAAGAACTTAAGGAAGCAAGGTTCAGAGTGTTTGAGGGTGAATTAAAAGATCAGCAGGGTAATATAAGGGTTGAAGAAGGGAAGCTTATTGATCCGGAACATATAATTACTATGGACTGGCTGCTTGATAATGTGGTTGGCAGACTGCCTCGGTATGATGAACTTACAGATAATGCTAAATTAAAAATGGCACTTCAGGGTGTTGTCAAAGAAGAAGAATAGAAAGCATGCTGCCTGCAGTGGTGGCTGGGGAATTATTAATGAAAATACTTGTGTTAGCGGATGTTGAATCAAAGTACTTATGGGATTATTTCGAAAAGGAAAAATTGGAAGGTATAGATCTTATACTTTCAGCAGGGGATTTAAAGCCCCAGTATCTGTCGTTTCTTGCATCATTTTCAAAAGTACCTATTCTTTATGTGCATGGCAATCATGATGACTGTTATGATACACAGCCACCGGATGGATGCATTGATATAGAGAATAAGATATATGTGTATAAAGGTGTCCGTATTATGGGACTTGGTGGTTCTATACGCTATAAGAAGGGAAAGAACCAGTATACACAGAAAGAGATGAACCACAGGATTAATAAAATGTGGTTTTCGATAAAGAAAAATAAAGGTTTTGATATACTGCTTACACATTCTCCGGCTGCGGGAATAGGTGACGGACCTGACGAACCGCATAAGGGTTTTGAGGGCTTTAATTATCTGTTGGAAAAATATAAGCCTAAGTATTTCATCCATGGTCATATCCATAAGACCTACCAGATGAAGTTTAAGCAGGAATATGAGTATAATGAGAATACTAAGATAATTAATGGTTATGAGAGATATATATTGGAATATCCGGATGCTTAATCTACACCGTGGCATATTAGCTTAATAGCAAATGTGCTACGGTGTTTTACATATTTTTGACATATTTTCACATGAAATACATAAAAATTATGAATATGGTACCTATTTCCTACTTAACATACATGTACTTTTTGAGTAAAAGTTGCTAATATAACGACATAAACCCTTGCTGGTTAAAGCAAAATGCACAAAAAAATGTATTGAGGAGGAAAATCAAAACATGAAAGCTATTATTAGCAAAGCAGCTCGTAGAAAATGGGCATGGGTACTTGCATTGGTTATGATTGTGAGTATCGTGATTCCTACATCACTTCTTACAGCGAAGGCGGATGTTGGAACGGTTAAATTTATTGATGGTGCGGCAGGATGGTTAGAGTCAGCATATGCACAGTGGACCATTGATAATCAGGCAGAAGGATATACAGCATATATCAAGAAAGCCAGTCAGTCAGATTCTGCCTATGCAAGAATCGACAATGAACTTATCAGAAAGTATAAGAACTACTACAGGGTTGATGCAGTAGGACTTGCGGCAGGTGACTATGTTATTAAGGTAGTTCCTGTAAAGAACGGAAAGGAAGTTACTGACAAAGCACAGGTTACTAAGACACTCAATGTAAGTTCTTATGACAGATCCGGATTTGCATTTTCATCTGAATCAAAATATAAAACAGGTTCAGGTGCTTACAATGAGAATGGAACACTTAAGAAAGATGCAATTGTTCTTTATGTTACTAACGATAATGCAAAGACAATTAAGGCATCAGTAAAAGAGGCAAAGGGAGAGAAGGAATATACAGGTCTTCAGACAATAATTGATGCATATACAAAGAGTGCTAGCAAGGGGATAGAAACAAGAGCACTTGATGTTCGTGTAATCGGATGTGTTACAGATACTGCAATGGATAAGTTTTCAAGTTCATCTGAGGGAGTACAGATTAAAGGAGCTAGTGCTTATTCAAATCTTAATATGACAATAGAGGGTATCGGAAATGATGCAACAATCAATGGATTCGGTTTCCTCTTAAGAAATGCAGGAAATGTTGAGATGAGAAATTTTTCAATTATTAATTTCATGGATGATGGTATTTCTCTCGATACAGCAAACTGCAATGTATGGATTCACAATGTTGATCTGTACTATGGTAAAGCAGGTGGGGATGCTGACCAGGCAAAGGGTGATGGTTCAATTGACATTAAAGGTAATTCACAGTATATAACAGTTTCGTATGTACATTTTTATGATTCAGGTAAGTGCTCGTTATGTGGAATGAAGAGCGAGTCTGGTCCTAACTATATTACATATCATCATAACTGGTTTGATCATTCTGATTCAAGACATGCAAGAGTAAGAACAATGTCAGTGCATATGTATAACAACTACTATGATGGCAATGCAAAGTATGGTGCTGGTTCAACAATGGGTTCTTCATTATTCATACAGAATAACTATTTTAGAAACTGTAAGAATCCAATGCTTTCATCTAATCAGGGAACAGATGCACTTGGTGAGGGTACATTCTCAGGTGAGAACGGTGGTATCATTAAAGCATATGGAAATGTTATCGTAGGTGCACAGAAGATTATCTATGCAAATGCTGTTTCAGAAACAGGTGATTCTGCAAATGCAGCATCATTTGATGCATACCTTGCAAAGTCAGCAGATGAGAAAGTTCCATCTTCATATAAGACTGTAGCAGGTGCAACATCTTATGATAACTTTGATACAACTAAGGATCTCGGAGTTAAATCAGGAAGTCTTAATAATGCAGAAGATGTACCTTCAGTAGTAACATCTGCAAAGGGAGCAGGAAGCCTTGGTGGTGGAGTGATTTCATGGACATTCTCTGATAAAGATGATTCTGTATATGCCATAGATAAGGAATTAAAGGCAACAGTTACTAATTACAAGAATACAGACCTTGTTTCTGTAGGTGGTACTAATGCGAAGATTGTATCACCAGATCCAACAACAGAAGAGACTAAGGCAACAGAGAGTACAACAAAAGCAACACAGGCAACAACTAAGGAAACACAGACAACAACAAAAGCAACACAGGCAACAACTAAATCAACAGAGAGCGCAACAAAGGCAACTGAAAAGGAAACAGCGGGTTCAGATGCAACAACATCATATGATAAGACAAGTCTTTCTTATTCAGGCGCTTATACAGATATCAGTAAGAAGAAGGATTCAGATTTTAAGAATGCAAAATATGTATCATCTTCAAATGAGATTCTTAATGCAATCAGTTCAGCTAAGGCGGGCGATGTAATTATTGTAAAAGAGGGAACATATAAGTTCTCAGATACAATTGTAATTAATAATGCCATGAATGGAAAATCAGGCTCTTATATTATTGTAAAGGCTGAAAGTGGCAAGGAAGTTAAGTTTGATTTCTCTGCACAGAAGCTTGACGGAGCTAACAGAGGTGTAGTTGTAGATGGAGATTACTGGTATTTCCAGGGAATTAATTTCTATGGTGCTGGAGATAACGGAGTATTACTTGCTGGTAATAACAACATTTTTGAAAAATGTGTATTTGAAGCAAACAGGGATTCAGGACTCCAGATTTCTAGATATGACACAACAGCAGCTACTAAAGATTTATGGCCATCAAATAACCTGATTATTAACTGTACATCACATGATAACTGTGATTTCCCTGAACAGGGTGGTACAGGTGAGAATGCAGATGGATTTGCTGCAAAGCTTACATGCGGTGAAGGTAATGTGTTTGACGGATGTATATCATATAGCAACTCAGATGATGGATGGGATTTATTTGCAAAGAGTGCAACAGGTCCTATCGGTGTAATTACAATTAGAAACTGTGTTGCATTTAATAATGGAACATTATCTAATGGTGTTCACTATGCTAACGGAGATATGAATGGATTCAAGCTTGGAGGTTCAGGTGTTGGAACTCCACATAATGTAATGAATTGTCTGTCATTTGACAATGGTGCAACAGGATTTACAGATAATAATAACCCAACAGGTCTTACAATTGTAAATGTTACAGCATGGGGCAATGGAAAGTATGCTAAGAAGGGTAACTTCTTATGTTACAGAACATCAAGTTCAGCAATATTTAAGGGGCTTGTATCAGCAGGTGCAATTGATTCAGATAAGTTTACTGGTAAAATGGCTGATTCAATATATTACAACTCAGGTAAGTATTATAATCTTTCAGGCTCTTTGTTTACTTCTTTAGTAAGTGGAGATAAGAAGGGAACTGTTGTGACTGACCCTGCTAAGACAGCTGGAATGTTTAAGAACATTGTTAATGCAATCGATATGAGCAAAAATATAGATAAACAGCTTAGAAATTCTGATGGAACTGTTAATATGAACGGTCTCTATGAGACAATAGGAAGCTATGCTTCAATGGGAGCAAGATTCAATGTTGCTAATCAGATGATTAGTGTATCTTCAAAGAATTCATCATCTGAGGTAACTAAGCCAGAAGAGACAACAAAGGCTCAGGAAACAACTAAAGCTACTGAAGGTACAACAAAGGAGACACAAGCTCCAACTAAGGCGACAGAGGCAACAACAAAGGAGACACAGACTTCAACAAAGGCTACTGAAAGCACAACAAAGGAGACACAGGCTCCAACAAAAGCAACAGAAGCATCTTCAGTATCAACAAAGGGTGAAAAATTAATTCTTAATGCTAATGATGTTTCAACAGGAAAGATTAAGAGTTCAACTGTAGTTGATGGTCTTAAGATTGTTGCAACAAGCAAAAAGACTGTAACAGTTGATAAGAGTGATAAGGATTACAAGAATATCAGCTTTACAAAGAGAATCAAGCTTAGCGGTGCAGGAAGCGAATCTGCAAGAGCAATTGCATTTAAGACAGCAGGTGAATCTAAGGTAAAGATATATGCAACAAGCTCAGATACAGATACAAGCAGACTTATTAAGATTATTGATAAGAACGGTAATGATGTAACAAGTACAGCTAAGATACCTGGTTCTTCACTTAAGTCAGTATCATTCAGATTAGATGAGGCAGGTGAATATTATATTGTATCAGAATCTGGTGGAGTTAATATTTATTATGTAGAAGTATCTAATGGTATAGCGTATTAATATTTTGTGAATTTCCCCGCACATAGTGCGGGGATTTTTTTGTAAAAACATTTTATGGTAAAATATACACAAAGACTTGACCTTGACACTGGTTCATAGTTTACAATTTTAACAAATGAAAGAAAGGAATGGTCTTTGTTATGAAAAACAAAAATAGAAGACGAATCAGTTGTCTGCTTAGTGCAGTTCTTTTGCTTGTTATGAGTTTTGGATTTGGCACATTTGCAGGAGCTGAGGAATCAGATTCATCAAAGCCTGTTGTCTGGATTGTGGGAGATTCGACAGTCAGTGCTTTCACAGACAATTATTATTATCCTAGATATGGATGGGGAACACAGATTGATAAGTATCTGGATGGAACTTTTGAGGTAAAGAATATTGCTTTATCAGGAAGAAGTTCAACAAGCTATACAGCAGATAAGGAGTATGGTGAGCTTATAGCTGGAATGAAAAAGGGAGATTTTCTTCTTGTCGGTTTCGGCCACAATGATGAAAAAGCGGAGAGCGGAAGATATACTAACCCTAATGGAGATTATAAAACAGCAGGCTCATTTGCTAATTCTTTATATGAGAATTATATAAAGCCGGCACAGGCAGCAGGAACAACAGTTGTTTTATGTACACCGATTGTAAGAAGAACTGCTGATGGCAACTGGTCTGACAGTCAGCTTCATGTTACAGCTGCTTCAGGAGAGTTTGAAGGAGGAAGTTATCCACAGGCAATCATTAATCTTGGAAAAGATCTTAATGTTCCAGTGGTTGATATGACTTCTCTTACTAAGGAATTATACGATTCATTAGGAGCATCAGAGACAGTTAATTTACATGCATGGACATCATCAAAGCCAGAAAGTGTAGACAATACACATACTAATATCTGGGGCGGAACATATAATGCATATCTTGTTACTAAGACAATTAAGGAACTTAATGTAGCTGGACTTGCAGAGCATATTATTGATGCTAAAGCACCAACTAAGAGTGATGTTTTAAAGTCTAATCCTGATTATAAAGAGTCAGAATATTCAAATGATTTAAAAGACAGTGAATTATGGGCTAATGCAGGAATCTTTAAGGGAACTGTATTTGGAAATGTTGGCGGCAATGATAAGATAGCATCTAAATTCAAGCTTGAGAGTCTTGATAATGGTAATATCAATATTGCTGTTAACGGAGCAGGAAAGATAGCAAGTACAGCTGATGGAATTGCTATGTATTATTACAGAGTTCCAGCAAACAGTAATTTTACAATTACAGCAAAGGCGACTGTAAACAGTTTTACATCTAATGATCAGGTATCATTTGGTCTTATGGCAAGAGATGATATGTATATTGATCAGAATAATAATAATACTTTAGGTGATTATGTTGCAGCAGGTCCACTTAAGCTTACTAAGAAAGGTTCTGTATGGAACTGCTTTGCAAGAAAGAGTGGTGCTCTTACACAGGGCGGAACATGTACTAATGAGATTAAGGCTGGTGAAACATATAACCTTAAAATCGAAAGTAATACAGATGGTTATGCATGTACATTTGGTAATGAAGAAACTATTACAGGTGGTTTTGATTTTAAATTAACTTCTGTAGATTCAGAATATGTATATGTTGGAATGTATGTTGCAAGAAGTGCTGATGTGACATTTTCAGATGTTAAGCTTGTTGTTGATGGTAAGGAGATTACATCTGCAGGCGAACCAGAAAATCCAACACCGGGCGAACCAGAGAATCCAGCACCAGGTGAACCAGAGAATCCAACACCGGGCGAACCAGAGAATCCAGCACCGGGTGAACCAGAGAATCCAACACCAGCAGAACCAGCACCAGAGCAGCCTGTTAAACCAGAGACACCGGCAGAGCAGCCAGCTACAGAGCCAGTGGTATCAGATAATAATGGTGTTAAGACGGGTGATTCATACCATATGGTATGGTATATTGCTGCAATGACATTAACAGCAGGAATTGCATGTGTTGAATTAAAGAGAAAGAAGACATTCGATAAATAAGCTTATAAGAATTTACTTCTCCTAATATTTCCAGAAAAAGCTTCCGGTTAACTGCCGGGGCT
>OBWL01000106.1_pt1 | contig 100769 bp, 75 predicted proteins | sample 1538061 | NCBI WGS metagenome assembly OBWL01 (sample SAMEA2580085, study PRJEB22360) | human gut metagenome | biome: human gut; feature: human-associated habitat; material: faeces | place: Denmark | collected 2008/2010
GAATTTTAATAGGTTTGCACTATATTTGCGCATCTTGAAAAAACACTTTGTTTCAAGTAATGAAACACATTGTTTCAAAGCTTGGAACACTTTGTTTCAACCGATGAAACTGATCTTGGAACTACTTGTTTCGTTCTTTTCCTATAGGTACTATAAATCGGGCGTGTATATCTCCGCTAAATGGGCAAACTTAAAGTGACAATAAACGGGTGGATTTTTCTTATTGTCACTCTATTGTCACTTCCTATTATCACCTTTATTGTGTTGCAGGTCAATGTGTTAATGGCGAAAAGTGATAAGTGACAATAAGAACAGTCACTTTTTGCATGAGTAACGGTGAATAATTTTTGGATATCGATCTGTTTTTTGTAAGTCAGACAGAGTACTAAATGGATGTGTGCCCGTCCTAACTATAATAGCACATTGAGATAGTACCATGAAAAAGACTTTTACTGTTTTTGTTTTGATGGCTTCTTTGAGTATGTTTTCTATTCTTTTTGCTGGGGAGATTTACGTATCTCCTCGTGGAAATGACAAGAATGCAGGTACAAAAGAAGCTCCTTATCTTACCTTGAACCATGCCCTCAAGCAGGCTCGTGAATGGAGAAGGCTGAATGCTCCCGAAGTAGCCGGAGGAATTTCTATCCGGTTGGAAGACGGGATCTATGTACAGTCCGCTCCTTTGTTTATCAGGCCGGAAGATAGCGGTCGGCCCGATTCGCCGACACTCATAAGTGCAGTGGAGGATGCGCACCCGTTAATCAGTGGCGGAGTTGCAGTTACGGGATGGAAGCGGGGAAGCGAAGATCTGCGGATTGCCAGGGAATTAAGATCAAAAGTTTGGGTGGCAAAGGCACCTCTTGTCGGAAATAGAATGGTAGAAACCCGCCAGATGTGGGTGAATGGCAATAAAGCCCGGTGGGCGTCACAGTTCCCCGATGGAATGATGGAACGAATGATTGACTTTAATCCGGAAGAACAGACGATTACGATTCCTACCCATCAGATAGAGAAGTTGCAAAATGCAGGGCAACTGGAAATGATAGTCCATCAGCGTTGGGCAATTGCCATTCTGCGTGTGAAGAGTATAGACGTCAGAGGGGAACAGTCCGTTGTTTGTTTTCATCAGCCGGAGAGTCATCTGGAATTTGCCCATCCCTGGCCCCAACCTGTCATCGGAGAAGAAAAAGGAAATTCCTCGTTTTGCCTGACAAATGCTTTGGAACTGCTGGACCAGCCGGGAGAGTGGTTTCAGGAATATCCGTCGGGAACAATCTATTATTATCCCCGTTCGGGGGAAGACATGGAAACGGCTGAAGTTATCATTCCGGTTCTGGAAACATTGATGATTGCGGACGGTACGTTGGAACGTCCGATACGGCATATCCACCTGGAAGGAATCACCTTTGCCCATACCTCGTGGATGCGTCCTTCGTATCAGGGACATGTTACTTTGCAAGGGGGATTTCCGCTATTGGATGCTTATAAACTGCATGAACCGGGACTACCGGAAAAAGCGGAACTGGAAAATCAGGCATGGATTACCCGTCCCGAAACAGCAATACGTGTCAGGGGAGCCGAGTATTTTACGTTCAATCGCTGTACGTTTCAACATCTGGCGTCTACCGGACTGGATTATGAATGGGCGGTTTCGTCCTCCGGCGTAGAGAATTGTGTTTTTTCGGATGTCGGAGGTACAGGCATACTGGTGGGTGCATTTCCAGACGGAGGTTTCGAGACACATGTACCTTTTATCCCTTTGGACCAACGTGATTTATGCACGGATATCACTATTAAAAATAACCTGATAACGGATGTGACTAATGAAGATTGGGGGTGTGTGGGTATCGGTGCGGGATACGTGAGCGGTATCGATATTTCCCATAATGAAGTCTGCCACTTGAACTATTCGGGCATTTGTGTAGGGTGGGGATGGACCTCGCTGCAAAGCGGAATGAAAAATAACCGGATAGAAGCTAACTATGTACATCATTTTGCCCGTCGGCTGTATGATGCCGGAGGACTTTATACACTTTCCAGCCAACCGGGCTCTGTGATGCGGAATAACCGGATCGAGCATTTGGAAGAAGCACCTTATGCCACCAACGACAGGGCTTTTTATATCTATCTGGACGAAGCTACTGATGGATATACGATTGAAAACAACTGGTGTCCGGCTGAACGCTTCGACTCGAATCGCCCCGGTAACAGGAATGTATGGAGAAAAAATGGTCCGCAGGTGGCGGATGAGATAAAAAATAGTGCCGGAAGAATGAAATAGCACTTGAATCGATCAAGTAACTGAGATAGATCATAAATTAATAAGATAGATTGCAGATGAAACCTACTAATTACCATTTGTTTGATTTCCTTGATTTTGATACTGAGTTATCAAGGGATGAGTCGCTCTGGAAAGCATATAAACCGACAGCCGTTTATGAAAAGGACGGGGATGTCTGTGTGACAGTACCCTTTCAGAAACAGCAACTTGCCAATGATATGGCGGCGGATACCACTGTCCCCCAAGAGGAATATACATTAATAATACGTCAGTATAGTACAGGCATTACCCGTTTGTTTCTTGGGTTTGGTGAATATGAACTGACGGACCGGTCGGAAATGTTGCAATTCAGTGAGCGAATCCGGAAAGTACCTTTGTCTGTGGAGAAGCAGGAAGGTAAATGGGTTCTTTCGACCGAAGACGGAACGAAGCGTGCCGTTATCAATGTGGAACCATCGGTTCTGGACCGTTGGAGTGAGTTATTGCCCGACCCTCAGGAAACACTGGACATTACTTTATATCCTGACGGAAAGCGGGAAATCCGTCTGGCAGCTTATGACCATTTCTCACCTCCCCGCTACGACGGACTGCCCATTGCCTTCTGCAAACGGATGGGGAAAAAGGAACGTGCCACCCTCTCTTTCGAGAGCAAACCGGATGAGTGTTTTGCAGGGACCGGAGAACGTTTCTTCAAGATGGACTTAAGCGGACAGACACTTTTTCTGAAAAATCAGGATGGGCAGGGAGTAAACAACCGGCGTACCTATAAGAATATACCTTTCTATCTCTCCAGTCGGATGTACGGGACTTTCTATCATACGTGTGCCCACAGCAAACTTTCGCTGGCAGGACATTCCACCCGTTCCGTACAGTTCCTGAGCGATCAGGCTATGCTGGATGTATTTATCATAGCGGGTGATACGATGGAGGAGATACTTCGTGGCTATCGTGACCTGACCGGATATCCTTCGATGCCTCCTCTCTGGAGCTTCGGAGTGTGGATGAGCCGGATGACTTATTTCAGTGCCGATGAAGTAAATGAGATCTGCGACCGTATGCGCTCCGAACATTATCCTTGTGATGTCATTCATCTGGATACCGGTTGGTTCAGAACCGACTGGCTGTGCGAATGGAAGTTTAACGAGGAACGTTTTCCCGATCCGAAAGGATTCATACAGCGGTTGAAAAAGAATGGTTACCGTGTATCTCTATGGCAGTTGCCTTATGTTGCCGAAAATGCGGAACAGATCGGGGAAGCAAAAGCGAATGATTATATAGCTCCGCTGACCAGGCAGCAGGATACGGACGGCTCTAATTTTTCAGCTCTGGACTACGCGGGGACTATCGACTTTACTTATCCGAAGGCAACAGAATGGTATAAAGGACTGTTGAAGCAACTTCTGGATGTGGGAGTCACTTGTATTAAAACTGATTTCGGAGAAAATATCCACATGGATGCTGTCTACAAAGGTATGAAACCGGAACTGTTGAACAATCTGTATGCCTTGCTCTATCAGAAAGCGGCTTATGAAATAACGAAAGAGGTGACTGGAGATGGCATTGTCTGGGCACGTGCAGCCTGGGCAGGTTGCCAGCGTTATCCTTTGCATTGGGGAGGGGACTCTTGCAGTTCATGGGACGGCATGGCGGGTTCGCTCAAAGGAGGTTTACATTTTGGTCTGTCGGGGTTTGCTTTCTGGAGTCATGATGTCCCCGGATTCCATACCTTGCCCAACTTCATGAACTCAATCGTATCGGATGATGTCTATATGCGCTGGACACAGTTTGGAGTATTCACATCACACATCCGTTATCATGGAACCAACAAGCGGGAGCCTTGGCATTATCCGGCTATCGCCCCGCTGGTGAAGCAATGGTGGAAACTGCGTTATTCGCTGATTCCCTATATCTTAGAGCAAAGCAAACTGGCAATAGAGAGCGGCAGTCCGTTGTTGCAGGCACTGATCCTGCATCATCCGGAGGATAAGATCTGCTGGCATATCGACGATGAGTATTACTTCGGCAATGAGTTTCTGGTGGCTCCGGTGATGAATAGTGAGAACCGTCGTGACGTTTATCTTCCCGAAGGGCAATGGGTGAATTTCTTTACCGGAGAACGTCTGCAAGGTGGATGCTGGCTGAAAGATATATATGTGCCATTGGAAGAAATGCCGGTATATGTGCGCGAGAATGCCGTGATCCCGATTTATCCGGAAGAAGTGGATTGTACGGACGAAATGGATTTAAGCAAAAGTGTTGTTTTGCACATTGATCAGGATTACAAGGGATTTTGGAAGATATGAAATTGAACAATTAAAAAAGACTGGCAGAGTATGAAAACTTGGAAAACGAATTTAGAAGAGACTCAACAACGTTATATAAACTGGTGGAATCATAAAGGAATTATTCTCTCTATGTGGGAACACTTTCAGGAAGGTGTGAAACCGCATGCGGACATTGCTCCGCCTGCCCCGGCAAAAGACCTGGCGCAGAAGTGGTTTGATCCTCAGTGGCGGGCGGAATATCTGGATTGGTATGTCGCTCACAGTAGTCTGATGGCGGATATGCTCCCTGTTGCAAATACTCAGCTGGGACCCGGCTCTTTGGCTGCAATCCTGGGCGGAGTTTTTGAAGGAGGTGAAGATACGATCTGGATACATCCCGACCCGGACTTTAATGATGAGATTGTATTCAACCCGGAGCATCCCAACTGGATTTTGCATAAGGAACTTCTGAAAGCCTGCAAGGCTAAAGCCAACGGGAATTATTTTGTCGGTATGCCCGACCTGATGGAAGGACTGGATGTGCTGGCTGCTTTGAAGGGGACTGATATGGTATTGCTGGATACGGTCATGCAGCCCGAAGTACTGGAGCAGCAGATGCAGCAAATCAATGATATCTATTTTAAAGTATTTGATGAACTCTACGACATTATCCGCGAAGGAGATGAAATGGCATTCTGCTATTTCTCCTCATGGGCTCCGGGTAAAATGAGTAAGTTGCAGAGCGATATTTCTACCATGATCAGTCAGGATGATTATCGTCGTTTTGTACAGCCGTTTATTCGCGAACAGTGCCGGAAGATAGACTATACACTTTATCATCTGGATGGAGTAGGAGCGATGCATCATCTTCCTGCCCTGCTTGAAATTGAAGAGTTGAATGCGATCCAGTGGACGCCCGGTGTTGGTGAGCCGCAGGGAGGTTCTCCGAAATGGTATGATTTGTATAAGAAGATACTGGCAGGAGGTAAGAGCGTCATGGCTTGCTGGGTGACTCTGGATGAGTTGAAACCTTTATTGGATAATATCGGAGCGGACGGGGTGCATCTGGAAATGGACTTCCATAATGAAAGAGAAGTGGAACAGGCGATGAGGATTATAGAGGAATATACCGGTTCTTCTGTACCTGTGCCGGCGGATACGGATGGAATCCAACAAGAGGCAGGACAAAGTAATGTACAGGAAAGTATTCGGGTCAGAGAAGAAAAGAATCGGGAAGAGGACCAGCTGAAACCTTTGTATGATGCTATCGTAGCCGGAAAACTGGAACCGGCAGTTGAAGTCACCAGGAAAGCTATCGCTGACGGAGTAGTACCGCAGGATATCATCAATGGATATATGATAACAGCTATGGGAGAAGTCGGGCAACGCTTTCAGGACGGCAAGGCCTTTGTGCCGCAACTTTTAATGGCAGGGCGTGCCATGAAAGGGGCTTTGGAACTTCTGAAACCTTTGCTGGCTGGTAATGCATCAACCACAATCGGAAAAATTGTAATCGGTACTGTAAAGGGGGATCTGCATGATATTGGAAAGAATCTCGTAGCTTCCATGCTGGAAGGCTGTGGCTTTGAAGTGATCAATATCGGCATTGATGTTACCTGTGACAAGTTCGTTGAGGCAGTCAAGGAAAACAATGCTGATATTTTGTGTATGAGTGCCCTGCTGACTACTACCATGACTTATATGAAAGATGTGATTCAGGCATTGGAAGATGCAGGCATCCGCAGTCAGGTGAAAGTGATGATCGGAGGGGCTCCCGTCAGTCAGGGATTTGCCGATGAGATTGGCGCGGACGGATATAGTGATAATGCTAATACAGCGGTGGCAGTAGCTAAAGAGCTGATGGGAAATAAAAAATAACAGGCATGGATTATCTGGTTTTTAACTATATAGTTTATTAAAACCGTGAAATCAGTGTAATCCGTGCCTGAAAGAGAACTATAATTGAACTTACGTTACTTATTTAATACTTGAATTATGCATGTGAAATTTCTGGATACATTGGATTGGGGTATTCTGATTGCCTATTTTCTGATTCTTATCGCCATAGGTGTTTGGGCAAGTTCCAAACGAAAAAAAGGGAGCAGTCTCTTTTTGGCGGAACGTTCTTTGCGATGGCACCACATCGGATTCTCTATGTGGGGAACGAACGTGGGACCTTCCATGCTGATTGCATCTGCCAGTGCCGGGTTTACTACCGGTATTGTCTCGGGCAATTATGCTTGGTATGCGTTTGTCTTTATATGTCTGCTTGCCTTTGTTTTTGCTCCCCGTTATTTGGGAACCCGTGTTTCGACTCTGCCGGAGTTTATGGGAAAGCGGTTCGGGCAGTCTACCCGCAATATTCTGGCATGGTATACAATTGTTACGATATTGATTTCCTGGTTAGCATTGACTTTATTCGCAGGTGGTGTTCTGATTCGTCAGGTATTCGATATACCGATGTGGCAGTCCGCTTTGATCTTATTGATTATTTCGGCATTCTTCACAATGCTCGGAGGATTGAAGGCTGTTGCCTACACGAATGTCTATCAGATGATTCTGTTGATTCTTGTTTCAGCTACACTGGCTATCGTAGGAATCTGTAAGGTTGGAGGTATCTCTGCCTTGACAGATGCTGTTCCGGCAGACTTCTGGAATCTTTTCAGGCCGAATGATGATCCCGCTTTCCCGTGGCTGCCGATTATTCTGGGATATCCTGTGATGGGAGTATGGTTTTGGTGCACGGATCAGTCAATGGTACAGCCGGTATTGGCTGCTAAGAATTTGAAGGAAGGACAGTTGGGAACGAACTTTACCGGTTGGCTGAAAATATTAGATGTTCCTCTTTATATTCTTCCGGGTATCATCTGTCTGGCTTTGTTTCCGCAGTTAGAGAATCCCGATGAGGCGTATATGACTATGGTAACTCATTTATTCCCTGTTGGAATGGTCGGGTTGGTATTGGCTGTATTGACAGCTGCTCTTGTCAGTACTATCGGGTCGGCACTGAATGCTTTGAGTACTGTGTTTACGATGGATATTTATGTGAAGAAGATCAGACCACAGGCCAGGCAAAAGGAGATCATTCGGGTCGGACAGATAGTGACGGTAGTCGGTGCACTGATATCGGTGATTATAACGATAGCCATTGACAGCATTCATGGATTGAATTTATTTAATGTTTTCCAGTCTGTATTGGGGTTCATTGCACCTCCGATGGCAGCGGTTTTCCTTTTTGGCGTTTTCTGGAAGCGTACGACTACTTTGGCTGCTAATGCAGCCCTCACAGTTGGTACGGTATTCAGTATCGGAGTAGGTGTGTTGTATCTATGGGTATTTCCTGCCGACCAGTATGCTGCGTGGCCTCATTTTATGTTATTGTCTTTCTATCTGTTTGTTATTATCGGGATAGGAATGATGGTTATCAGTCTATTGGATAAAACCCCTCAGGCTGAGATATTGAATATGGAGAAGATAGAAGCAAAGCCTGCCCGGATAGTACTTGTCTTATGGGCATTGCTTATCGTGACTATGATAGGGCTTTATATCTTTTTTAATGGTCATTAAAGAAGAATTCTCCGGTAAAAGATGAATCATTCGGTAAAGAATAATAGCTTTATTGGTGTTTTCTTTTGCGATAGCAGTTTTCGTAGGTACACAGTCCGCAAGTATACTCAAGCTTGCGGACATCAGTACCTACACCGATTACACCGCTGACAGATTTGATAGGTATCATGAGGCTGGAATCTGTTAACCGAATGCCGCAAGGAGAAGTGACGGGAAACAATGGAAACAGTTTTTGTTGTTCCGAAACGTGCCATCCACAGTAGCCCGGACTATATCGGTTGGTGTGTTTCCAATTCTTGCTCTGTATATATTCCGCTAAAGCGACTTCCATACAATCAGCTGTCTTTTCTGCGATGACGCTTCCTAATGAATCTGCGATGTATATTTTGACCATATCTCCTTCTTGTTGCAATGTATGCTGGAATTCCTCAAACTCTATTCCGGCAGTAGCTGCAAAAAAAGCAAAAGCTTCTGAACCTCTTAATTGACGGGCGATGGTTTTACCGATAGAGAAAACGGTATCATGCGTATGCAGGGATTCTTTCTCTGTATCAACCGTACCTTCCGTAAGAAAGAAAGTGTATCGTGGACGAAGCCGGGGGATAATGCGTTTTAGCAACGTATGAGTTTCTTCTATCACCATTGGGTCCGGTATAGAATCTTTGTATCCCATCGCTTCATAAATTTCGGACGATGGGATATGTAAGTCTTGATAAGTGAGTTCTTGTTCAAACATCATTAAATAGCATTAGCCGGATTATAGGCTAATTCCGCATTGCATTGAATTCTTCCAATGCAGCATAAAAGGCGTCTATATTGGCTAATGGTGTATAGGGTGGCACATCGCAACCACTCGACAAGACGAAGTTTGGATGTGCGCTGGTAGCTTCCAGAAGTTGAAGAGTTGCTTGTCTCATTTCCTCGGGACTTGACATCTTGAAGAGACTGACCGGGTCAAGATTACCCATCGCAAGAGCATGAACAGGAACTTCTTTTAATGCTTCCTCCATTTTGATTTTATTACCGAAATGATAGGCTGCAGCACCGGTATATACCATAGCTTGCGTACAATTTCCGGTATTTCCGCAATTATGAAGTACAACGGTGAAATGATCATCCTGTACTTTCTCTACTATCTCTTTAACGAATACAGAAGAATATTGCAGGCAATCTTCGTTGGATAACAATCCGGCGGCAGGTTCCGCCATCACAACTCCGTTTACTCCGGTTGCTTTCAGAGCCATGCAATAACGGATAATGAAATCGGTACATTTTCGTAGTAAAGTATTGGCTGCTTCGGGATTGATATAAATCAGCATCATGATTTCGGACATATCATACAATCGTCCCGCTAATGAATAAGGACCGATGCAGCCTGCAAATACCGGACGATCTGTTATATTTCTTGCAGTCAGCATATTCGCTTTAAGGTATTGTGCGATGCGTCCTTTATTCAGTGCCGGTATTTCCAATGCCTCAATAGCTGTTTCGTCTGTCAGCAATCGACCGGATACACTTGGAACTTCATTCTCCGGAAATACGATTTCCGCTCCGAATGTCTCTGCTTCCACTGTTAAATCCATGATAACTGTTGCAGCAGCGGTAGGATATTTATCACAGAGTGCCTTAATCGCTTCATAATGGACTTGTCCGTTTGTTACTGCATCATGAACACTCTTTCCGATAAGCTCAATGCCCGGATGTGTCATGATAGGAATTGCGATCGTTTTTTTATTCTGGATCGTTTGGTCGATCCAGTCTTTCATATTCAGTTTGCCCATAACTTCTGTTTTTAACTTTGTCATATAATAAGACGATGCAATCGCTTTTTTGTAATCAGTATCTACAAATAAAGCTGTTCTCCGAGAAAGAAGAACAGCTTTATCTATATTTAAATTGTTATTAGGCCTTATTTAACAGGAATCTTATCAATACGATTCTGATGACGACCTCCTTCAAACTGTGTCGAGAAGAATTCAGTCAGTATCATGTCCGCTTCTTCTGTGCTGATAAAGCGTCCCGGCATCACAAGAATATTGGCGTCATTATGTTGACGGGCCAAGTGTGCAATCTCTGCATTCCAGCAAAGAGCAGCACGTATTCCCTGATGCTTGTTCAGAGTCATGTTGATTCCGTTTCCACTGCCGCAGATTGCAATACCGGGATAACATTCGCCCGATTCTACTGCGATAGCCAGCGGATGAGCATAATCCGGATAATCTACACTTGCGGTAGAATTAGTTCCGAAATCTTTGTAAGCCCAGCCTTTTACTTCCAGCCAGCCGCGAACATATTCCTTCAGTTCAAAACCGGCATGGTCGCATGCTAATCCGATTGTTTTCATTAAATCATTGCTTTTACCTGGTTATATACGTTCTCGGCAGTAAAACCAAGTTTTTCATCCAATACTGTGTAAGGAGCAGAGAAACCGAAAGACTCCAATCCCCAAATTTTACCGTGGCAACCTACCAAACCTTGAAGAGTAACAGGCAGACCGGCAGTAAGACCGAAAATCTTAGCGTCAGCCGGAAGAATAGATTCCTGATATTCTTTAGACTGGCTGCGGAACAGACCTTCTGATGGAGCAGATACGATACGAACTTTCACACCATCTTTGCGGAGCAGTTCCGTGCCGGCAACCAAAGTAGATACTTCGGAACCTGAAGCTACCAGGATCACATCCGGATTTTCATCAGAACCGGCTACGATATAAGCGCCCTTAGCTGCTTGTTCGTAATCAGTTCCAACCGGCAGGTTGGCGATATTCTGACGAGAGAAGATCAAGCCTGTAGGGGTAGACATATTTTCCATTGCAAGTTTCCATGCAATAGTTGTTTCTTCTGTATCAGCCGGACGAAGTACCAGCATAGAGTTGTGTCCCTTATGATTTTTCAGCTTTTCCATCAGGCGGATTTGAGCTTCCTGTTCTACCGGTTCATGAGTAGGACCATCTTCACCTACGCGGAATGCGTCGTGAGTCCAGATAAATTTCACAGGTTGTTCCATCAAGGCAGCCATACGTATAGCAGGTTTCATATAATCGGAGAATACGAAGAAAGTACCGCAAGCAGCGATCACACCACCGTGGAGTGACATACCGATGCAGATACAAGCCATCGATAATTCGGATACACCGGCTTGGAAGAATGCACCGCTGAAATCACCTTTCTTGAAAGAATGAGTTTTCTTAAGGAAACCGTCAGTCTTGTCAGAGTTGGAAAGGTCAGCAGAAGCAACGATCATATTTTCTACTTGTGTGGCAAGAGCTCCCAGAACGGTTGCAGAAGCAGCACGAGTAGCAGTACCTGCTTTTTGTTCGATAGCAGTCCAGTCTATTTTCGGAGCTTTGCCTGAGAAGAATAATTCCAGCTTAGCGGCCTGTTCCGGATTGGCTTTAGCCCATTCGGCTTTTGCTGCATATCTTTCAGCTACGATTTCTTTTAATTCTGCCGCGCGTTTAGCATACAGTTCGGCAACTTCCGGGAAAATTACGAACGGATTGGTAGGATCACCGCCCAAGTTCTTGATTGTATTTACATAAGCGTCGCCACCGAGCGGAGCACCGTGAGTAGCACAGTTAGCTTCATAGCTGCTGCCGTCTGCCTTGCGTGCGCCTTTGCCCATTACCGTTTTACCGATAATCAGTGTCGGACGTTCTTTTTCAGCCTGCGCTTCTTTGATAGCTGCACGGATTTCGTCCGGATCATTACCATTGATGCTGAGTACATTCCATCCCCATGCTTCATATTTCATGGCGGTATCTTCAACCGTTACATCTTTCGTTTCTGTAGAAAGCTGAATATCGTTGGAGTCGTAGAACATAATCAGGTTGTCGAGTCCCAATGCACCGGCAATACGTCCGGAACCCTGAGAGATTTCTTCCTGAATACCACCGTCGGAGATGTATGCATAAATTGTCTGATTCATTACCTCGTTGAAACGAGCTTTCAGGAATTTAGCTGCGATAGCGGCACCTACGGCGAAAGTATGTCCCTGTCCCAGCGGACCGGAAGTATTTTCAATGCCACGCATGATGTCTACTTCCGGATGTCCCGGAGTAGGGCTTCCCCATTGGCGGAATTCTTTCAGTTCGTCCAGAGTGAATTTACCGGTCAATGCCAAAGTTGAATAGAGCATCGGAGACATATGACCCGGATCAAGGAAGAAACGGTCACGACCTTCCCAACGCGGATTTTCAGGATCGTATACTAGAAACTCAGAGAAGAGTACATTTACAAAGTCAGCACCACCCATGGCGCCACCCGGGTGACCGGAATTGGCTTTCTCAACCATTGAAGCAGCAAGAATACGGATGTTATCCGCTGCACGATTCATAAGTTTATTATCGTTCATATCTTTAATAATTAATAGATTTGCTAGTCTGTCAATGTGCCAATTACTTGGCATATTTCTCATAATGTTGGCAAAGATAGCTCTTTATGTGTAATTAACCATCCAAAAGAGCTATCTTTTTTGTAGGCTTTTTAACAGCCTTCTTGTTTACAATACAGTAAGTATTTACTATTAGGTTACTGTAACTCTAAAGTAACAATTGACTTAGCCGGTAGTTTTACCTTCATAATTCCTTTATTGATTTTTACCTCTTTGAAGGAAGCCGGTTTTACAATATTAGGTTTTTCGAAAGAGTTGTAATCGGTCAGATTAGCAGAAGTCAGGATTTCTCCAATCGCTTTTTTGGCATTTACGTCCGGAAGATTGACTGTGATTTCCTGTGCGTTGTCTGCATCCACGTTGGAGAGAGAAATATGGATCACTCCGTTCTTGTCCTTAGAAGCTGTTGCGCTGACCATAGGAACTGTACGGTTATCGCGTACGTTCATTTTATCGCAAGTCAGGTCGAGTGGAAGATAGGTTGCATCCTGATGCACTTTGTACATCTTAAATACATAATAAGTAGGAGTAAGTACCATATCTTTGTCTTTAGTCAGGATCATAGATTGCAGAACGTTGACTATCTGAGCGATGTTCGTCATTTTCAGACGGTCGGTATATTTGTGGAATACATCGAGACTTAAAGAAGCAACAAAAGCATCACGCAATGTGTTTTGCTGATACAGATGACCTCTGACCGTTCCTGGTTCTTCGTCCCACCAAGTGCCCCATTCGTCAAGCAAAAGGGCAATCTTCTTGTCTTTATCATATTTGTCCATGATGGCACAATGTTTTTTGAGTACATCTTCCACTTCAAGACATTTGCCCATAGTCCAGTAATAATCGTCTTTGTTGAATTGGGTTGCCGCGCCTTTGCTGCCGCTCCATCCTGTAACTGTATAGTAGTGTAAGGATAGACCTTGCATCCGGTGACCGACACGATTCATCAGTACATCCGTCCAGTTATAGTCGTAATCACTGGCACCACTGGCTATCTTAAACAGATGATTACCGTCATAGTTACGGCAATAAGTAGAATAACGGCGATACAGATCGGCATAATATTCAGGGCGCATACTACCGCCACATCCCCAGCTTTCATTTCCTACGCCGAGATATTTTACTTTCCATGCCTTGTCACGACCATTCTTACGGCGCAGGTTTGCCATCGGAGAGTCACCGTCGGAAGTCATGTATTCCACCCATTTAGCAAGCTCTTCTACCGTACCGCTACCTACGTTTCCACTGATATATGGTTCACAGCCCAGCATTTCACAAAGATTCAGGAACTCGTGTGTTCCGAAACTGTTATCTTCAATCGTGCCTCCCCAGTTGTTGTTCACCATCTTCGGGCGATTTTCTTTGGGACCGATTCCGTCCATCCAGTGATATTCATCGGCGAAGCAGCCGCCCGGCCAGCGAAGAACAGGAACGGACAACTCTTTTAATGCATTGAATACGTCTGTCCGGTATCCTTTGATATTAGGAATATCCGAATTTTCGCCTACCCAAAGACCACCGTAGATACATGAGCCCAGGTGTTCGGCAAATTGACCGTAGATTTCCTTCGGGATGATTTCTTTGCCTTGGTCGGCATGTACAGTGATGGTAGCATTCTTTTGTGCAGAAAGAGATACGGAGGCTGCCAGAAAGGCCGTGCTGACTAATAGTTTTGCTTTCATAAATGGAATTTGTTTAAATGGTTATATAGATGTTTGATTTTTATAATGGTCATTTTCTCATTCTTACGCTTATTTCAACAGACGTACTTCGTAAATGGCAGAGGTCCACTCTGTACCATCCGGCTTCAAAAGAATCTCACAACTTCCTGCTTTTAATTTTTGAGGCAGAAGATAGTTGAGCGTGATAAAGCCGTCTTTGTCAGCTTTGCTGATAGTCGGAGTAAGGGTTAGTCTCTCGTTATTCAGTAAGATCATTGTCTTATTCCGATCCTCTTTTCGTATGGTCAGCATTAATTGACTTGCTTCTTTTTTTACTTTCAGATTGTAGCTGAACCACTTTTTAGCACGACGGAAATGGCGGTCTTTATGGGTTCCGGTCTCAGATTCTTCATATTGAATCCCATGATCGGATTCCGGTTGCTGTTCACCGGGGAAGATTAAGTCGACTGTCTGGTTAGCCAATTCTGTCGCCTTTCGCTCGGCTGTAGCCATTTCTTCCTGAATCGCCTTGAATTGCTCTTCACTGGTTTGGCGGAAATAAACAGCATAACGGGAATTATGCAGGCGGAAGAATGGAACAAGTTCTAATGGTTTACCCATCTGTGCCGGGTAAATATTACCATCATAGCTGAAAGCTAATTTGTTTCCGTTCAGTTTATGAAGAGAAGTACGGATAGAGACGGGATTTCCAATCAACATCGGAACCTCTTGCAAAGGAATCTGTTTGCCGTGAGCAATATGGCCGCCACGGCTGTCGTCTGCATAGATGCCGTCAAGATGTTCCGTTCCTGTAGAAGCTGCCAGAACGATGGGGCCATACAGGAAAGCATAGTAATCTTTCTTGTCCGGAATTTGTTCCAGGCTGACCTCCATCGGCAGATTGAAGGTGATCACATCTCCTTTTTTCCATTTACGATGGATGGGTAGGTAAGTACTGACTCCCGGACGTATGGCATACTTCTTTTTCTGACCGTTGATCGTGATTGCATAATCTTTAGAACTTCCTGCCCATCCTGGTATACGAATCATTAATGTCAGTTTCTTTTTAGATGCTTTATCTATTCGTAAGGTTACTTTTCCATCATCGGGAAAGAGGGTTTCCTGTGTTAATGTCACACCCTGTTCTTTCCAGTTCAGTTGTGAAGGAATAAAAAGATTGACGTAAAGTGTATCTTGCCGATGTGCATAAATAAACTCACCATACTTAGTGTGATTTTCCAGACCTGATCCTACACAGCACCACATCGATGTTTCCGGTTGCGAATAGACCCGGTAATGCCCGGGACGCATTGGAGTAAAGTAGACGAATCCGCCTTTATCCGGTTCTTGTGATGACAGGATATGATTGTAGAGTGCACGTTCATAATAATCTACATAACGTGGGTCCGGTTTGTTGGAGTTGTCAACGTCTCCGGAGTTCTGATAAAGCATTTTGGTCAGCCGGAGCATGTTGTAAGTATTGCAAGTCTCCGGTCCCTGAACGTCATTCAGCATAGACGTAAAGTTGTCCGATGGATGAAAATGTTCGCGTACGCTATTCCCGCCGATACACACGGAACGGTGATTGACTACGGTATTCCAAAAGAAACGGGCTGCATGATCCCATTCTGCTGCATGATTCCAGTCTTTGTCATCCTTTGAAACTTCGGCTACCCGTTTGTATCCGATTACTTTAGGAATTTGTGTGTTAGCATGCATTCCGTTTAACCTGTCTTCGTCTTTGATAAGCGGGTCGAGAATGACTTTATGAGAGAAACGGCGTGCCAGTTCCAGGTATTTCTTATCGCCTGTTATTTCCGCTACATCCGCAAACGTTTCATTTAAGCCGCCGTGTTCACTGCGGAGCATATCCTGCATTTGGCTGTCGCTAAGACCGGAAGTAATATCAATCATCCAGTCGGTGAGATCAATCAGCATCTGACGTGCCAGATCGCTGTGGGCATACAGGTAAGCGTCCCGCAGTCCGGCATACGTTTTGTGTATATTATAGAGGGGTACCCATTTGCCGTTTAAGCTGAAGCCTCCGGCACGAATGTCACCCGCTTTGATTTCTTTCCAAAGTTGGAGGCTACCGGGTGTTCCTCCGATAAATCCTGTGCCGACAGCTTGCTGTGCACGGTGTAGTTCGTTGAGCATATAGTTGAGACGGTGGTATATCGCCGTATCTCCGGTGGCGGCATACATCATGGAAAGTGCGGAAAGGTAATGTCCGCCGATGTGGCCGTCCAGTCCTGTATTCTCCCAGTTGGTATAGCTTGGGGCTTTGGGTGTCAGTCCGGCTTCGCGAAGGAAAGGAGCCGATAATCTGTCCGGATCGAGAGCTAAGATATAATGTAAATCAGTCTGTTGAGCTTGCAGAAAAGGACTGCTTAATAACTTCACATCTTGAAGGGAAAAGTAAGAGACCTGATGGTTCGTCTGGGCTTTTCCGATGGAGATGGATATAATAAGGGCAAGTATGAACGAGGTGGTTTTCATGATAATAGCTTCCCCCTGACCCCCTCCAAAAAGGAGAGGGAATGAGGATATTTATGTTAATACTAAATTCAGGGAAAGGGGGAGAAAGGTCTCCGTGAAGCCGCTTATTTGAATTTGACGGCTGCTTCTTCTATAGGCAAACCTGCCTTGTAGCTTTCGATGTATGTGTTGAAGCCGGCTACATCTTCGGGGGTGGGTGATACCTCGACACCAGCATCGCTGACAAATACACTTTCATCCAGGAAATCGGCAAGAGATTGACCCTTTTTATTGTTTACCAGGTAAGAACCCAGCAGGGCAATTCCCCATGCACCGCCTTCACCGGCTGTTTCCATAACAGATATGGGCGAGTTGATGGCTGCTGCAAGTACTCTTTGACCGACTCCTTTGGTTCTGAACAATCCTCCGTGGCCTGTGATTCTGTCGACTTTGATCTTTTCTTCGTTGAACAAGATGTCGTTGCCAATCTTGAGAACTCCGACTGAGGCGTACAAATGAGCCCGCATAAAGTTTGCAAGGTTGAACTTGTCATTGGCCGAACGTACGAACAAAGGTCTTCCTTCGGCAAGTCCCGTTACAGGTTCACCTGAAATGTAGTTGTAGGAGAGGAGACCACCGCAATCGGTATCACCGGTGAGGGCAATGTTATAAAGTTTGCCGTAGAGTTCATCCATATCTACAGGTATACCCAGAAGTTCCTGGTATTCTTTGAACAGGTTGACCCATGCGTTAAGATCCGAAGTACAGTTGTTGCAATGTACCATGGCTACGAGGTTTCCGTCGGGAGTGGTGACCATGTCGATCATTTCGTATGGCTTCGACAATTCTTTTTCCAATACGATCATAGAGAAAGAAGAAGTACCTGCCGATACGTTGCCGGTGCGTTGCTTGACGGCGTTGGTTGCTACCATGCCGGTGCCTGCGTCTCCTTCCGGCGGGCAGACCGGTATTCCTGCCTTCAGATAACCGGATGCATCAAGCTTTTTACAGCCTTCCGGTGTGAGGACACCGGCATTTTCACCAGCCGACAATACTTTGGGCAGAATGTCTTCCAGTTTCCAACTGTATTCTTTCGAAGCAATCAGATTGTCGAATTTGGCCACCATTTCGGCGGAATAGTTGTTGGTAGTCGGATCTATGGGGAGCATACCCGATGCGTCACCAATGCCCAACACCTTTTCGCCTGTTATCTGCCAATGTACATAACCTGCAAGAGTTGTCAGGAACTTGATGTCTTTGACGTGCGCTTCGTTGTCCAGAATAGCCTGGTACAAATGAGAAATGCTCCATCTCAAAGGGATGTTATAGACAAATAATTCGGATAATTCTGCCGCAGCACGGCCTGTATTGGTATTTCTCCAAGTGCGGAAAGGCACGAGGATTTCTTCTTTTTCATTGAAAGGCATGTAACCATGCATCATGGCGCTGACACCGATGGCTGCCAGAGTTTCGATCTCTGTGTCGTATAATTTCTTCACGTTGGAGCGGAGGTCGGCGTAGCAATCTTGCAGTCCGGACCAGATGGCATCAATGCTGTAAGTCCAAAGTCCGTTGACCAGTTGATTTTCCCATGTGTGGCTGCCTTGAGCGATAGGTTTGTTTTCCTGGTCAATCAGAACAGCTTTTATTCGTGTAGAACCGAGTTCTATGCCAAGGATGGCTTTACCTGTCTCTATGGTTGATTTTGCATCTAATTTCATGTTGAAACCGATATTTTAAGGTATAACAATAAGTGTGGAGAACAAAAACTGAGTCTGCTTTCAAAAGGCGGAAGTGTCTTTAACTCGGGTTGAATTAAAAGTCGCCAGTATCCATACTGTGTGTGACTAAAAAGTCGGTACCAATGGAGATGGTACCGATTTTTTTAAGTGGACTCAGTGATTGGTTTTTAGCAAAGCGCTTTGTTCAGCATGTAATATACTTCATTCATGCGAAGTTCTTTCTTGAAGCAGCTGATAGTCGTATCTTTATTGATATGTACCATTTCGATGCCTGCGATTTCTGCATAATCTTCCCAGTATTCTGCTGTCAGGTCGTATGAGAAGCAAGAGTGGTGAGTTCCACCGGCCAGAATCCATGCGCCTGCACCTACTTCGAGGTTAGGCATCGGAATCCAGAGTGCGGAAGCAACCGGCAATTTCGGAAGTGGTTTCGGTTCGATACATTCTACATCGTTTACGATCAGACGGAAACGGTTACCCATATCCACTACAGTTGCGGTGCAGCCTGTTCCTGTCTTTGAAGTGAACACAAGACGGGCAGTCTGGCTCTTACGGATACCTATGCCGAGGAAGTGTACTTCCAGACGAGGCTTGTTAGCTGCGATAAGCGGACAGATCTCCAACATATGTGACTGTAGGATAGAACTGTTGGCACCATCAAAGTTCAGTGTATAGTCTTCGAGGAATGAACAGCCTTTCGGAAGTCCTTGATTCATTACCCATACAGTACGATAAAGAGCAGCCGATTTCCAGTCGCCTTCAGCACCGAATCCGTAGCCTTCTGCCATCAGGCGTTGAGAAGCCAGTCCCGGAATCTGATCGAAATAGCTACCGTCAGTCTGACCCAGATCGTCAAAGTTGGTAGTGAATCCTTTGGCGCCTTTCGCTTTGAGGATAGCACGGAGAGCCAGTTCGGCTTTGGCAGCATTCCATACTTTCTGATAAGCTTCGGTTGATTTGTCTTCCAGAGAAGCGTCGTGATCGTAATCATTGAAGTAAGTAGCTACCAAAGCATCTACATCAGCATCTTTGATTTCTTTGTGATATTCCATCAGTTCGCTTGCCGGACAGTAATCCACATGATAGCCCATGCGTTGTTCTGCTTCTACCTTGTCACCATCGGTTACGGCTACATTATTCATCTGATCGCCGAAACGGATGATCAGCATATCCTGAGAGTCAGCCCAACCTGCGCAAACACGCATCCAGACAGCAATCTTATGCAATGTTTCTTCTTCTTTCCAGTAGCCTACCACTACTTTGCGACGGATGCGCATACGGGTACAGATATGTCCGAACTCGCGGTCGCCGTGAGCTGACTGGTTCAGATTCATAAAGTCCATATCCATTGTATCCCAAGGAATTTCCTTGTTGAACTGAGTATGCAGGTGCAGCAATGGTTTCTTTAATTGTTGCAGACCATGAATCCACATTTTAGCAGGAGAGAAAGTATGCATCCAAGTGATGACGCCTACACATTTGTCATCGTTGTTGGCTGCTTTGAATACAGCTTCCACCTCTTTAGAAGAGTTGGCCGTTCCTTTGTATACTACTTTAACAGGAAGTTTGCCCGATTCATTCAGACCGTTAACCATTTCGTTAGAGTGTGCGTCTACTGCGATTACTGCATCACCTCCGTACAAGAGCTGTGCTCCTGTTACGAACCATACTTCATACTGATCAAATACGTTATTCATAATTTATTGAATTGACAATTGACAATTGACAATTGACAATGAGAGAATGTCGAAAGTCAAATGGCAATTGCGGGTTATTATTAATAGTTTTTTGTTGTTTTAATTATAGATATTAATAATTTGTTTATTTCTGTGCTGTCATTATTGATGCTCTCATATTGTTCCCGAGTGATATACTCTGTTCTAATCAATAATTCCAGCCAATACTCTGTTTCGTTCGCTTCCTTAAGTGCTATATTCAACTTATTAATAAAATCAGCCCGACTTTGTGCTTGCTCAGCCTCACGAATATTGGCACCAATACTGGTCCCGGATCGCAATATTTGCTTACTCATCACAAACTCCTTTTGTTCATTTACTAAAAACTTATATAAATTCACAATCCGAACAGCGAACTCCAAACTTTTATCTTTTACTACATTATCCTTCATGTCCTCTCGCATTAATTGTCAATTGTCAACTGTCAATTGTCAATTATTTTATTGTCCGTAGTAAGCGTTCGGACCATGCTTGCGGCTGAAGTGTTTCTCTATCAGCAGCGGGTTCATTGTTAAATTCGGATTTACAGCATAGGCAATACTTGCCATTTTGGCAACTTGTTCCATCACTACTGCATTGTGTACTGCATCATGTGCATCTTTTCCCCAAGAGAAAGGCCCATGATTCTTGACCAATACTCCCGGTGTATGTACAGGGTTCAGGCCTTCGAAACGTTTTACGATCACGTTTCCGGTTTCCAGTTCATAGGCACCTTTTACTTCAGCTTCCGTCATGTCCGCTGTGCAAGGGATGGCATCATGGAAATAATCAGCGTGAGTTGTTCCGATATTAGGAATGTCACAACCGGCTTGCGCCCATGCGGTAGCATAAGTAGAGTGGGTGTGTACCACTCCGCCGATTTCGGGGAATGCTTTGTAGAGTACCACGTGAGTAGGAGTATCTGAGGATGGCTTCAGCCGTCCTTCGACGACTTTGCCATCCAGGTCCACTACTACCATATCTTCCGCTTTCATATCATCATAACTGACTCCACTGGGTTTGATGACTACCAGTCCCGTCTCGTGGTCGATGGCAGAAACATTTCCCCATGTGAAGATGACTAATCCATGCTTCACCAATTCGAGATTGGCATGAAATACTTTTTCTTTCAGTTCTTCCAGCATATTGATTATAATTTAAATTTCGGGTCCTTGCGGTAGGCTTTGCCGTTGAATTTATACAAGGCTGCACCCCGTTTGGAACCCAGTTTATCTATTTTATCCGTCTTTTCGATAAAGTCCATTTCTGCGACACGCTTGCGGAAATTCCGTTTGTCCATCGGTTCGCCGTAAATAGCTTCGTAGAGACTTTGCAGTTGGGACAGTGTGAACAGCTTCGGCAACAGGTTGAATCCGATAGGCTCGACAGATGCTTTCTGTTTCATCATCTCCCGTGCTTTATCGACCATCTCCGGATGGTCGAAAATCAGTGCGGGGAGTTCGTTGATGTTTACCCAGTAAGCATTGTGCTTCTGAACCAGTTCGCGGTCGTACTCATTGATGTTGATCAGCGCATAGTAGGCAATCGAAACTACCCTTTCGCCCGGATCGCGGTCGATGGCGCCGAAGGCTCCCACCTGTTCCATGTATACGTTTTCCAAACCTGTAAGTTCAGCTAGTACACGTTTGGCAGCATCGTCCACGCTTTCGTCTTTTTGCACGAATCCTCCCATCAGTGACCATTCGCCCATTGCCGGTTCGAAGTTTCTCTTCAGCAGCAGCAGGCTTATTTCGCCTTCATTAAAACCGAAGATGATGCAGTCGATACCGAGATAGAAGGTAGGATTCGAACTATAATAGTTTTTCATCGTTTGAATGAATTTATTTAATTACCAGAAATACCAGTAGAAAGCAGCAGTGATAGCAAGGATGATTGCTGTATGAATAATATCCCAGTGATCCCAGCTTGCACGGGTAGCTGCTTTTTGTTCTTTAGTAGCTGTGCCGAATACCAGTCCCTGAATCTTTTCCGCTGTCGGAGCTTCCGTGGCAAGGCTGACTACAATAACTACGATGATACAGAACAGGAACATCCATCCGCAGAAGAACAGCCAGTTCATATCGTAGAATAAATATTTGAAGGTAGAATCTGCCACTTCACCTGCGTTACTGTAATATACTTTGGCACCCAGACGAGTCAGACCGATGACCATACCGGCGATCAATCCCCACATACCACCTTGGGCAGAAGTACGTTTCCAGCAGATACCCAGCAGGAAGGCAGCGGCAATACCCGGAGCCAATACAGACTGAACATCCTGCAAATAAGTATAAAGTACGTCACCTACGCTACGCATGATAGGAATCCAGAGAATACCGAGGATTACGATCACTACAGTTGCTATCTGACCGATACCTACCAGTTTCTTTTCCGGAGTCTCCGGACGGAAGCGTTTGTAGAAGTCGATTGTAAACAACATGGCAGATGAGTTGAACAGTGAAGCCAGCGAACTCATCAAGGCAGCGAGGATACCGCATACTACCAGACCTTTCACACCGGCAGGAAGCAATTTAGCTACCAGGGTAGGGAAGGCGGCGTCAGCGTTGGCAGTACCATTGGCAAGCATCGGGAGGAAACCTTCGCCACCGGCACCGATATATTTTTGATGTAATGCGAAAGCAATCATACCCGGAATCAGGAACAGGAATACAGGCAACAGCTTCAGGTAAGCACCGAAGATAGTACCGCGACGGGCTTCTTTTTCATTCTTTCCCGAAAGTACACGCTGTACGATGAACTGGTCAGTACACCAATACCAGAAACCGATAATGGCAGAACCGATCAAAGCACCCAGCCAAGGGAAGTTCGCGTCATCATTGCTACGGATCAGGTTGGTCATGGCATCGCCGTAATCATTGACCGTAACGGCTCCGCAAACTCTCATCATTTCGTCCCAGCCTCCCAGTTCTTTGAAACCGAGAACAAGGATAATCAATGAGCCTAACAGAAGAATCGGAGTCTGAAGTACAGAAGTATAAAGTACCGACTTCATACCACCGAAGATCGTATATAGTGCAGTGAGAACAACCAGTCCGATGGCAGCAATCCAAAAGAAGTCAATTCCCCAGAGTTCTTTGATACCGAATACTTGCTGGAATACCAGACCTCCGGCATATACTGTAACCGCTACTTTGGTCAATACGTAACTTACCAGAGAAATGACCGATAAGATGGTACGTGACTGAGGATTGTAACGGCGTTCCAGAAATTCCGGCATCGTGTATACCATGCTTCGTGAATAGAAAGGTACGAATACCCATCCCAGAATCAGGATCATCCATCCCTGAATTTCCCAGTGAGCCATCGCCATACCGCTTGAAGCTCCTGCTCCCGCCAGGCCGATCAAGTGTTCCGAACCGATGTTTGATGCGAAGATAGAGGCACCGATCGCAAGCCATGTTGCGTCACGTCCGCCTAAGAAATAATCTGCCGAGTCATTTTGTTTTTGTCTGACTACCCAAACAATAATACCTATCAGAGCCAAAAAGAAGACTCCAATTACTAGCCAATCTAATGCTTCCACAATAAATTTGATTTATAAGTTAATATTATTTCTCTATCGAGAATTTAAAGATACATTCGCTGTTGTACGTTTGTCCCGGTTCCAGCACAACGGACGGCCAGTCGGCTTTGTTGGGGCTGTCGGGGTAGTGTTGTGTTTCGAGGCAGACAGAAGCACGTTGGTTGTAAACGATACCTTTCTTTCCGCTTACGGTTCCGTCGAGGAAGTTACCTGTGTATACCTGAATACCCGGTTCGTTGGTATATACTTCCAGTGTGATTCCGGTTTCGGGAGACGTCAGTCTGGCAGCTACCTGAGAGATGTCACCCTTGGTGTTGAGCACCCAGTTGTGGTCGTATCCGTTGCCGTTCTTCAGTTGGACGAAGTCGTAGTTGTTGATATCTTTGCCTACCGCTTTCGGAGTAGTGAAGTCCATCGGAGTATCTTTGACCGGAGCGATTTCGCCGGTTGTCATGAAGGTGCTGTCTACCGGAGTATAGTAATCTGCATTTACATACATGATGTTGTCTGTCGATGTTTTTGACGGATCACCAGCCAGATTGAAGTAAGAGTGGTTGGTCATGTTGATGATTGTCTTTTTGTCGGTAGTAGCGCTGTATTTGATATCGATGGCATTGTCATCTGTCAGTTGATAGGTTACTTTAGCAGTCACATTTCCGGGGAAATTCGCGTCACCGTCCGGAGAGATAAGAGTCAGTTCCAATGTTGCCGGATCGATAAGGTTGGCTTCGTATACTTGGTATTGCCATCCTTTCGGACCTCCGTGCAGACAGTGGCCAAAGTTGTTTTGCGGCAGTTGGATGGTATCTCCGTCCAGTACAAAACGCCCTTGGTTGATGCGGTTGGCGTAACGGCCGATAGAAGCACCGAAATCACTGGGTACATTAATATAATCAGCAATGCTGTCAAAACCTAAAACTACATCCTGCATCTTACCGTTTTTGTCGGGCACCATGATGGATACGATACGTCCGCCAAAGTTAGTGATGCATACTTCCATACCCGCCTTATTCTTTAAGGTATAAAGAGCTGTTTGGGCATTGTTCACTTCTGTTTGAAATTTTGCCGGGTCAAGACCGGATAAAGTCAGCTCGGAAGCCGGCTTGTTATTGCACGCGGCAAGCATCAGCGCGGCAATTCCTGCAAGTAGAAAATGTTTTTTCATGGTTTTATTTTTAATGTAAATGAGATGCTTATCTTATTTTGGGTGTAAAAGTAACACTTTTGTTTGGTGTATCAAATACACTTGTATATGTTGTGCAACATAAAAGGATAAGAACTTTACTGTTACGTATAAAACTATCGCATGTTCCCATCTTCGGAGCGGGATCGTTGTATTGCATTTTCTCTTTCTATATAGAGCTGGATAGTTTCTAGGGCTTGGAACCAGAGTTTCACCAGCTTGAAACTAAAGTTTCTTCAGCTTGAAACTAAAGTTTCCTCTGCTTGAAACTAGAGTTTCATCCGCTTGGAACCGTTGGTTCCGGCATATGGAAACGAATGGACCTACGCATGACCTGTCGGCAAAGTCCGGTAGATATAGCAGCACTGTGACGGCAAAAATTGCCATCACAGTGCTGTCACTGGTTGCTGTCACAGCTTTACTTCTTCATTATAAGCGAGTTATGCTCTGTTTTGTGACGGTGACAGCAAAACACATATTTATTTTTCTATAGAGAGTTATTGGAGTTTCTTCCCCCAATATGTCTTTTGATTACCTTGGGCCGCATACACAATCGTATGTGTCCGCGGACTGGCTTCCCAGTCGACTTCGCGTTGCAGATAGAGTACTACTCCGGCGCTTGTCGTGATGGTTTGAGTCGCTGCATCAAATGTCCATGTAGCATTTTTCCAGCTGCCGGAAGTTATCTTATGCGTGTCGAGATCATAGGTCATCGTTTCGGAAGTCCGTTGGGTGCCTGTATTGTTGGTCAATGCCAGATGTTCCCAGTCTCCCGCTATTTCATTTTCCGTGATAGGTGCTTGCGGAACGGCTCCGTAACGTTCGGGCATAACGAGAGGCCATCCGTTGGCATCCCAGCGGATGCTGCGTACATGTCCCATCATGATGGCGTTGGAGTATTCATTGCCGCCTACGTTCACGGGGAAACGTCCTTGTGAAGTATAGAACCAGTTGCCGGCTCCGTCATCGAAGATGCCGCAATGGGAAATTCCTACCCAGCCGTAGCTGTTGTCGAACCGGTAAGGAGCAGTCAGTATCGGATATAGTTGCGCGCTTCCCATAGCGGAATTTCCGTGTATGTCTACATAAGGACCGTCGATGTTTCTGGAACGGCAGACACGTGTGTTGTATTCTACCGACAGTGAACCGTAAGCCAGGAACAGATAGTAATAACCGTCCCGATAGATCACTTCGGGACCTTCGGATGCCTGCCAGCGGCTGGTGCCACGTGTGGCGATTATCTTTCCATAACCCGAATTGTCTTCCCCTGTGATGTTCCAGGGATTTCCCAAAGCATTCAACGGCTTGCCGTCTTCCGGATTTACCTGCAGGGCAGCGATACCGCTGTGCCATGAACCATAGATCAGCCAGTGTTCGCCATTTTCCGTTATTATATAAGTAGGGTCTATCGCATTGATTTTAAAATACCCTTCCCAGTCATTGATGCTGCTGCGCCCATAATCCGTCTTTCCCTTATCGCTGGCAGAGCAGACAACGAATCCTTTGTCTTCCCATATATTACTTGCTGGATCGGAAGTTTCCATCAGTCCGATAAACGCGCGTTCGGTCCATGAACCGTCAAAGTTGCCGTTGTTCTCAATTTCCGGTTTTCCGGTTTGGATGTAGTTCGTGATTATGATGGAATAATACATACGGTATTTTCCGTTCGATACTTTTCGTGCAACAGGTGCCCAGTATCCGTAAGACGGATTGTCAATCGGTTCCAGTCCCATCTCCTGACGGTAGGCATTCAGCTTTTCTTTGATCCATGTCGGGGGTGTTTCACTCATAGTTGCTCCCAGGTACTCCCAGTTTACGAGGTCTTTGGAACGCCTTGCGTGGAAGTGTCCGTTTCCGCTGTGCGCGTTTCCGTAAGAAGCGTCTGTCTGATACATATAGTAATATCCGTCATCGGCTTTCATTACCGTAGGGTCGTGTACGTTGGCAAGGTTCCAGTCATAACGGTTGCTCCAGGCTGAGAAACTTGTGTAGTCGTCTACATACGTGGGTGCTTCGTACGCTGCCAGTTCATCGCTCAGTGTCTCGGCGGGAGTCGTGAAAGAAGTTTCCTCCGAGTATCTGGGCTCTTCGTTGTAAAGGGTGACAAAGGCTCTTACGTAATACGTCGTCTGTGGAGTCAGGCCGGTCAGGGTCGTACTGATTTCCGATCCTCTGACTTCGGAGGTCGTGTCATAAATGTCCGGATGGGATGCCGTGCCATAACAGAATCCCCGTTTGACGATATTCACTCCTTCCGTTCCGCTGATATTGGCGGATAAGGTTGCTTTGTTGTACCCCACATTCGTATATGCCGGCGTTGTGATGCTTAAAGCTCCTGATGCGGAGTTTTCATCATCGTCACTGCACGCTGCCAGAGCGAGCGTGCAACAGAGTAGAAGATAGATGGTCTTTAAGTATTTCATATCTCAGTCTTTCTTTTTTTAGATTGTTTTGATGTTTATTCGTTAGAAGCGCTTCCGGTGTCCCATCCCGGATTCTGTCCCAGATTGGGTGCCCGTTTCACTTCGTTGGCAGGTATCGGGAAGTAGTAACTCTTGGGATTGACAAACGTGCGTGAATTGACCGTTTCTGCCAGTCCGAAGGTATAGGAGGGAGTATCTGCGCTGCCGGTGACTTTCACTCCATAAAGATTCAGCAACTGGTTGTAACGGGGCTTTCCGGTTTCTCCCGTAGAGGTTACATTGTCATATAGTTTCCAGCGGCGTACATCGAAGAAACGATGATCTTCGAAAGCCAGTTCGATGCGTCTTTCGTTGCGGATACGTTCGCGGAGTTCACTTTGCGACATATCTGCGTAGGCCGGCATACCGGCACGGGCGCGTATCTCATTGATATAACTGTATGCCTTGGCAGGACCTTCCGCTTCATTATAGGCTTCGGCGGCATTCAGCAGAATTTCGCCATAACGGAAAATCATCCATGCGTGAGGATAGGTGGCCGGTTCTTTGCAGGATATGTTATTCACGTACTTTTTCAGATAGTATCCGGTGTAGGTACCTCCCATGGCTGAGGTGTAATCCACTCCTTTGTCCGCATCCGAGTTGTAGCGTACGTCGATGGCACGTCTTTCTTCTTTGTCGGCACGTCCCCACATCATGCCTTGATAGAAGATGGTTTGTGCCAGACGCGGGTCACGGTCTTTATACGGATTGGCGGCATCGTAGGTACTGCCGTTCTCATCGATCCGTTTGCCGTTGCTCATTTCGTAAGCGTCCACCAGATTCTGTGTCGGGTTGGTACGTCCGTTTCCGGAGAAAGAACCGGTAAAGCCTACCGGCAGGAATACTTTTTCTACCTGATTGGTATTCCATACGGAGCGTGCAAGGATAATTTCATTGTTGTATACCGGATTGGTCGTGAAACATTCGTAATAGTCATTCTCCGGATTTCCCGTATTGTACAGTCGGTAAGGATAACTTTGCTTGTTATTCTGAGTGATGAAGTCGGCTGCTGCCTGCGCCGCATTCGCCCAGTATGCGGTGTTGCCGTCCGGATTGTTCAGTTTGGAAGCACGGTAGAGCAGGGCTCTTGCCTTTAAAGCATAAGCGGCGGCTCCGTTGACACGTCCCCAGTTGGATGCTTCATCGCTGTAGCGGAAGGGAAGCTGGTTTTTGATCTGGTCGCATTGGTCGGCTACCCATTCAAGTGCTTCGGCAGCGGGAGTACGGGACATGTTCATTGCCGAAGGATCGGACAAGTCGAAGATGATCGGTTCGCCGGATTCATCTTCCGCAATGACAGGGGCAGCGCCGAACCAGCAGATTAAGTCGAAATGGAAGATAGCGCGAAGCAGTCTGGCTTCTGCGCAGTAACGGTCGTAAAGGCGGTTGTCGTCGCCGTCCTTCACCGTATTTCCTACTACGGATGCCTTGGCGTTCTTCAGAAACATATTACATTTCCGAATCCCGTATAAGTCGGTGTTCCAGAAGCCCAGCAGGGGATGGTCGCCGGCGGTGTATCCGTCGCTGCCGATCTTTGTATAATAATGAAGTCCCCAGCAGGTCACTGCATTGTCCGTCATACAGTCACGTGAAGCACCTGTGAACTGGTCGTCCGACAATGGCGCCAGCCCATCCGGCAGATTCGTGTAGATGTTGGCGAGGAACTCGCGTGTCAGGTTCTGGTTATTGAACACTTTCTTCTCAGACAAGGAGGCATCGTACTCTTTGTCGAGGTAGTCGCTGCACGAACTGCCTGCGAGTGCGAGGACCAGAGTAGCTATATAAGTTGATATTCTTTTCATAATTCTTTGCTGTTTTATTGAATGATTAGAATCCGATATTCACACCGAACGTAAATGAACGTGTCTTGGGATATGCCCAGATATAGTTGGTCGGGTTTTCCGGATCAAAGCCTTTAGGCAGATGGCTCCAGTTGCACAGGTTGTAACCGCTGAAGTAAAGACGGCATTTCGTCATATTGACTTTAGAAATCAGTCGTGCAGGAAGCGAGTAGCCGACTTCCACATTCCGCAATGACAGGAAATCTCCGTTGACTACCCAGATGGTAGACTCATTGTACGGATAGTTCCGGTCGAGGTCACTGAAGGAAGTAGACAGACGCGGATATTTGGCGTTGATATTGCGCGGGTCTGTCGGATCATCGGTATAATATCCCCATGTGTTGGTGATTTCATGAGTGGAAGTACCTCCCCAGCCGAAACCATAGTCCATATTCTCGCGACAGGGAACGGTGCGGTTCAGATAAGCCGTCAGCACGGCACGTGCATCGAACCCTTTCCAGCTAAAACCTAAACGGATGGTCGGGATTAATTCCGGAATATTCGTGTATCCGGTCGGTACTTTGTCGTAGCTGTCTATTTTACGGTCGCCGTTCGTATCCTGGAATACGGCATTGCCGAGCTTGTATTTACCGGCAGCGTTCCACGGATATTTCTGAGGATTGGCAACAGCGTCTTCATAAGACTCCGGAATCAGGTCGGGATTACTTGCCCATTGTTTCCAGATCAGGAGCTGGCTCTGGTCGATACGGTTGCCGGTTCTTGTCTGATAAGCGTAATCGGGAGTCAGTTCATCCATTTCGGTGATCTTGTTGGTGTTGAAAGTCAGCATACCGTCGATATAGTATTCGAAATCACCGATCCGGTTGCTGTGTCCTAAAGTGACTTCGAAACCTTTCGTTTCGGCCTTGCCGTAAGAGTCTTGCGGAGCATTTACACCGAATAAGCCGGGCACGGTGGAACGGGATACCAGAATATTGGAACGCCATTCCTTGAAGAAGTCCACGGAACCGTAGATTTTCTTGTTCCACAAGTCGAAGTCAACGCCGAAGTTTGCCATGTCCGAGATTTCCCATTTGATATTCTTGTTGCCGGCTGTCGATTCATATACACCTTCCGTGTAAGATTGGGAAGTACCGAAATTATATCCGCCTCCTTCGGTGAATGTACCTTGGTACGGGTAGCGGCTGACGCCTGTCACAGCTTGTCCCGCCCGTCCGTAAGAAGCACGGAGTTTCAGGAGATTCACGAACGAGTTCTTCAGCCATGATTCTTCGGAAAGTACCCATCCCACGGAACCGCCGGGGAATGTTCCGAAGCGTTCGCCGTCGGCATAATTATCACTGCCCATACGGGAGATATTGCCGGAAAGGATATACCGGTTGTTATATACATAGGTAGCTTGCGCGTTATAAGAAAGGTAGCGGTTGGATGATTCCTGTCCGCGTACCACATTCTGATAAGTACGGATGAAAGCCTGAGCATTGACGGCATGTTTGCCGAAGGTATGTTCGTATGCCAGTCCTCCGTTCATATTGAGATTATAGTAATAGTCACGTGGAGAAGTGGTGGCATTGGGCAGTGCTTTGTATGTTCTCATGCGTTGGTATGTATATTCCGACGGGTCGTTGACATTAGCCATATAGTTATAGTAGTAGACATTGACATCGGCTTGCTGCACCTTCTGGAATGTTTCGTAAGAGTCGAAACTGAACGTCATCTTGGCTTTCAGTCCGGGAACGAGGGCATCCAGGTTTCCGGTAGCCGTTACGGTTGTATAGAGGTTACGGCGGCGGTTCTGTTCCACACCACGTCCGGCGATTTGTGCGGCACCGTTTTTACTGTCGCTGCTGGTCGGCATAAAGAATTCACCGTTCGGGCAGAATACGGGATACACCGGAAGGTTTTCGCCGGCTCCCCAGGTAAAGAGGTTCCATACGTCAATGCCCGGTTGGGAGATATTGTCGATACGTCCGCCCAAGTCCATCGATACATTCAGGAACTTGTTTACATCGATGTCGATGTTCGAACGCAGGTTATAGCGGTTCAATACTTCCTGTGTGCTGTAGCCTTCGTTCCATTCCGTCCATTTGGTGTCGAACAAACCTTCCTGGCGGAGATAAGAGAAGGAGACATAGTAGCGTGCACGTGCGTTACCGCCGCTGACAGACAGGTTGGTACGGTATTGCGGAGCTGCATCCCGCAGCATGGTGTCGTGCCAATTCGTATTGAAGTATTTGTATTTGGCCATTCCTTCCAACTGCTCACCGTTGCAGACACGACGGTAGTATTCCAAGTCTTCATCGGAATATTCGGGACTTAATCCGTCCAGGTATCGTGCCTGATTACGGCTCAGCGCATAGTTATAAGAATTCTGGCTTTCGGGGATTCCGGCAATAGTCTGGAAGCCGACTTCTTGTGTGAAGTTGATTTTAGTCTTACCGGTTTCTCCACGTTTGGTCGTTACGAGTACTGCGCCGTTGGCTCCACGCATTCCATAGATAGCGGTGGCGGCGGCATCCTTCAATATCGTAATCGATTCAATAGGGTAGGCATCGAGGAATGAGAGGTCACGTTCCACATTGTCGACGATGATCAGTGGACTGCGTGCGCTGGCATTCATGGTACGGATGCCACGGATATACATAGCCGTTTCACTCCATCCCGGTTCGGATTGCGCTTCATACGTCTCTACACCGGTGACAGTGGAGGTAAACGCATTCTGCAAAACGGTTACCGGATGTTTTTCCAGTTCTTCTCCGGTGACGATGGAGGTGGACTCTGTCACAAACTTCTTGGGTTTGCGGTTGAAAGGAAGCGGAGTTGTATGAGCATATTCATCCAGGTCGGCATCCATGACAATCTTGAAATTCTCTTCGAAGTCGGCAATGGCCGTTGTCGGCAGATAACCTACGCTGCTTACATAAAGTTCGTCGGCAGGTTTTACATTCTTCAAAGTGAAGAAACCGTCCTTGTCCGAGAGTGCGATGCGGCTTGCTTCCGCTACGTTGACCACCGCACCTGCGATAGGTTCACCCTCTGCATTTACGATTCGTCCTTTCAGGACTTTAGCATCTTGCGCCCATCCGTTGCCCAGCATGAAAGCTGTGGCTACGGTGAGCAGGATTCTTTTGAATCCTGTCTGTATGTTATTTAATTTCATCGGTTGCATATTCATTCAGTTAATTGTTCCAACCCGGGTTGTTTTCGATATTCGTTTTCCATACTTCTCCTTCCGGTATCGGGTAGAGATACATTTTCTCCGTAAATACCCGGTTCTGGGCAACTTTACGTGTATAGACAAACTTTCCGTTTTCCTTGGTAACCTCCATTCCGTAGACAGGACGTGCCAATGCTTTTTCCGCTACATTCCAGCGACGTACGTCCCATGCGCGATGATCTTCAAAAGCGAGTTCGACGGTACGTTCCTTGCGGATGAAGTTACGGCGGTCGGCAATGGTCTGAAGATCGCTGCGGTCTGTGAGTTTGGCAGTCATCCCTACACGGTCGCGGAGAGGCTGGATGGCATTCAGTACGTCGGCACGTGACCCGCCGGCTTCATTCAAGGCTTCTGCATAGTTCAATAAGATTTCCGCATAGCGGATGATAATCCAGTTACGGTAGTTGCTGCCGGTATGGTTATTGTTCAGGATCACTTCCGGAATATACTTGCGGGTATAGTATCCGGTCGGCGTTGCATTTGCATTTCCTTGCGGGTTATCCCGTTGTCCTTTGAGTACATTAATTATGCCATTACCCCAGTTCACACCGTTGTAGAGTACGGTAGCTGCCAGACGCGGGTCGCGGTTGCTGTAAGGATCATTGCTCTTGTATCCGCTGGTGTTGTTGATGGCGGGAGTGGCTGTTCCATTATAAACAGGGGCACCGGTTTCATCATAACTGCTGAAAGGAGACTGCCCGTTTGCCATATCGTACATATCCACTAAATTCTGTGACGGGCACAAACCTCCGTTGCCGCCTTCGCCTACCGGCGTATCGTTATAGATCGCTCCCCATCCTACAGCCACATCATTACGCCAGAAAATCGTTTCGTTATTTTTCTCGTCATGTGCGTTCTTCAGAATAGCATTGGTGTAGCAGGTCTTCGGATCGGTGTCGGTCGTGTAAAGTCCGTAGAGCGTTCCGTAATCCGTCATGAAGCTTTGCGCTGCATCGGCGGCTTGCTGCCAGCTGATACCCGATTCGCTTCTGAAACGGTCGCTTGCCATGTAAAGCATAATGCGGGAATACAGTGCACGAGCCATTGGCTGGCTGATACGTCCGGGGTTGCCCGATTCGGCAGAAGTAGCTTTATCCATCAATCCTTCTTCGCAATCTTTCAGTTCTTTCAGAATGAAGTCAACTACATATTCTTTCAGGGAAGGGCGGGTGGTATAGTTGCTCAGCAAGTCCCCGTCCGGATCGAGTACATCTGTCACCAGAGGGACGGGGCCGTAGCGGAGAAACATTTCCCAGTAGAAATAAGCGCGGAGGAAATGAGCTTCCGCCTTGTATTGTTTCACATAGGTAGCGTGTGCTTCTTCCGAGTCGTCCGTAGCTTTGGGCACGTCGTCGATATTCTTTAACAGCATATTGCATTTGCGGATACCCCGGTAATAGTGTTCCCATGTGTCGGTGAGTTCAGTGGCGGCACTGCTGGCATAATAGTTACCGATGTTGAAACTTGTACGCGTGCCGCCGCTGGCGTAGCTGGTTTCGGCTAAGTCGGTGGCTGCATCCATCCATGAGTTGTTGATGCGGCAGGCACCGTGGCGCAGGAAGTTGTAAGTATCGAAATGGAACTCGCGGGTAGTAGTCCACTGGCTGAATACCTCTTCTTCTGTCAGTTCGTTGCTGGGCTGTTTGTCCAGAAAACCACCGAATATATCTTCACAGGAAGTCAGGGCGATTCCGGCGGTTGCCAACCAAAAGGCGGTATATATGATTGTCTTTTTCATGTCTTATATCTGTTAGAATTTAATGTTTACACCAAAGTTTACCGTCTTCATAATCGGGTAACGGTTGGAACCTTCACTTTCCGGATCGCAAAGACCATCCAGTTTATCCCATGTGATGAGATTGTTTGCATTCACATAGACGCGGCATTCGTTCATGGCTACTTTTCTGATCCATCGGGCCGGAAGCGAGTAGCTTAGTTCGATATTCTTCAGACGGAGGAAGTTACCGTTTTTCAGGAAGAACGAGTTTTTACGCTGGTTATGGTCACCGTAGCTGTCATAATGGAGCAGCGGATAGCTGGCATTGGCAAGGTTGTATGCTTCCGACTGGTTGGGATTCCAGCGGTTCAGATGATGTTCTTTTATCTTACCGCCATTCACGAAAGCGTACATTGCCTCTGCATCATAATATCTGGAAACATGATCTACTCCCTGAAACATGATGCTGAATCCGATGCCTTTGTATTCGCATCCCAGAGACAAGGCGTAAGTGTTTTCGGGAACATCGCTATAGCCGATAAATGTTTCATCACGGCTGTCGATAAATCCGTCTCCGTTCATATCACGGTATTTCAGGTCGCCTGCCTGTACGTTGCCGAAAGTAGAAACCGGAAAATCGGGGTTGTTCAGGTCGGCTTGGGTCACAAAACCATCGCACACCAGACCGAAGTATTGGTTGATCGGATGACCTTCCTGTTTGCGATATGCTGTCTTTGTGGCGGGTTCGTCCATGTTCCGGATTTCATTGCGGGCGTGTGAGAAAGTCAGACTTGCATTATAGGTAAAGTCCTTTCCGATATGGTTCGCATGTTTCAGTTCGATTTCGAAGCCCTTGTTGTTGGTCTCTCCCAGATTGCCGGCAGCCATATTGACGCCTACCCATTGCGGACGGGTGAGGTAAGGAGTCAGGATATCGTTTCTCTTTTCGTAGAATACGTCGATATTACCGTTCAACAGTCCGTTCCATAAACCAAATTCCAGTCCCAGGTTGTATTTGTGAGCACGCTCCCAAGTCACTGCATAGTTAGGGTACTGGCTTTCATAGATACCGGTATATCCGGTTGTTCCGAAGTGATAGTCGTTGGCTATCTGTGTCCACACTGCCTGATACAGGAAACGTTGTTTTACGCCATTCACTTTGTATACATCGTTACCTACTTCACCATAGGATGCACGGATTTTCAGATTGTTCAGCCAGTCTTCCGTTCCTTTCATGAAAGCTTCGTTGCTGATTCTCCATCCTACGGAGAAAGAAGGGAAGAAACCGAAGCGTCTGCCTCGCATGAAGTTTTCCGAACCGTTATAGCCGAAGTTGACTTCTGCCAGGTAACGGTCGTCGTAGCCGTATGTGGCACGCCCTACCAGTCCTTGGTAGCGTTCGGCAAGGTCTGCCTGATAACGGTAGTCATTCTGGTTGTACAGTGCCATAGCGGTGATATCATGTTTCCCGAATTTGCGTGCCCAGTTCAGCTGGAATTCCATATAAAGTTTATAAGTAGTAGTCTGGTTATTGCCCAGATAAGCAAGTTCCGTATCTGTATTGAACTGGGTATAAGCGTCTATTGAATTATAATTAGTACGGTCATTCAGCTCATAAGTGGCAAAGTCGGCATTGAAAGCACGCATATAGTAAGCGTCGTAGTCGAAAGATACCATTCCTTTTGCTGCCAGCCCTTTGGTGAGCCAGTCCATCTTATAATCCACAATGAAATTTGTTTCATTGATCGTATTGGTGGAGCGGTAGAAACCGGCTTTGGCTAAACGTGCTACGATATTATTCTGATATTGTGAGCTGCCGCTATATAATGTCTTTTGGTCTTCGCCTTCACCCACGGTGTAGGATACCGGGAACAACCATCCCGGAGTATGATTCATTTCGTAAAAAGCCTGACTGTAGGATCCGTCCCTCGCTTCATTCGAGTTCGGGCCTCTGCGTTCTTCGAAACGTGTTCCGAAGTTGACTGAAAGAGTCAGGTCTTTGGTCATCAGAAAGTCGAGATTGGCACGGAAAGCGAAACGCTTGAAGCTTGAGTTCGACTTGTTTCCGTATTCGTCCTGACTGAATTCCTTGAACAATCCCTGTTGGTTGTAATATTCGGCAGAAGTAAAGTAACGCATACGTTTGGTACCGCCCTGTATGTTGACATTGTAGCGTTGTGCCGGTGCACTGTTGCGCAAAACGGTGTCATACCAGTCTACATTCGGGTAGAGGAGGGCATCGATTCCGCTAAGTTGTCCGGCTGAGGCTCTTTTATACATTTCGATATCGGATGCCGAATATTGAGAAGGTAGTCCGTCATTAGCCAGCGCTTCTTCCAATAATACAACCGAATTGTAAGAATCCAGATAAGTATCCTGGCGGGTAGGGGACTGTATTTGCCAGTTGGCGGTCAGGCTGACGGTCGGTTTCTGTTCCTTACCACGCTTCGTTGTAATCAGCATCACACCGTTTGCACCACGTACACCATATACGGCAGTAGCGGAAGCATCTTTCAACGTAGAGATCGATTCGATATCATCCGGAGCAATCTGTGAGAACTCGCGTTCTACGCCGTCTACCAGAATCAACGGTTGGTTGTCTCCTGCGAAAGAAGCACGGCCACGGATATAAATCTTCATATCGTCAGCCCCCGGCGCACCGGAAGTCTGAGAAGTGATTACACCCGAAATCTTACCGGCAATCGCCTGTGAAATATTGGCTGCCGGAGATTTCAACAGTTCTTTGGAAGAAACCTGCGAGATGGCACCTACCACACTCTCTTTCTTCTGTGCACCGTAGCCGACTACTACGACTTCATCCAGCACTTCCGTGTCTTCCTCCATAGTGATATTCAGTTTCGTCTTGTTGGCTACAGGAATTTCCTGTGTCTTATAGCCGATATAACTGATTTGTAACACGGCTTTCGGTCCGACCGTCAGTTTGAAGTTACCGTCAAAGTCGGTAATGGTTCCGTTCGTAGTTCCTTTTTCAAGTATGCTTGCACCAATGGCGGCTTCGCCTTTGGTATCAACTACCCGTCCGGTGATCTGCTTGTTCTGCGCATACACCCATTGGCTGAATGTAGCGAGGCAGAGTATCAGTATAAAATTCTTCATGTATACTAAACTTTAAGGTTTAATTCTTTTTCTTTTTCATAATAGCCTGTATCTCATCGATTGTCAGTGCTTTGTTGTAGATAGCGATGTCGTCGAACATAAATCCGGGATCCGGATCGCCCCATGTCCATGCCTGATTTCCGCCCAATGAGATGTATTTCAAGTCTGCACCGTTGGTGAATATTCCGGAGATGGTATTGCCGTCACCGCTGCCTGATACTGTCCATGAATTAGCGACTTCTCCGTCGAGGTAGATTTTGCAGGTGGTAGTCGTGAGAACAGCTGTGTAAAGATGCCATTCATGATCCTTCAGCCAGTCTTCCTCACAAACGATTCCATCTGCTGCATATTCCGAACAATAAACGGTGTTGACACCTTTCTCGTTCTGTGCGGCGGTGAAGTCTGTCCATCCGTTACAGTTTATTTGGGCGAGTCCGCGGGATTGCAGGACAAACAATGGCCATATATTCTCTGATCCTGCTGACGGCTCATTTCCGTACGCTGTGAACAGCGGTGAATAACGGTAATCATCCGACCCTCCGGCATTCTTGGCATTCACCCATACACTGATACTCACTTCCTGAGATTCTACGGAGTGGGAAAGAGCATCCTGAGGCAACATCAGATAATTAGTGCCTTTAGAGCCGGCTACGTTCTGGAATATTTGTCCGAAACCTTTGTCTTCCACTGAAACTATTTTGCCCGAACCTACGATTTTTGCATCTCCGGCTCCTTCTTCAAAGGTATTGATGTAGACGGGAGTCGGCAGAGCCAATGTCTTGTCTTCCATAATCTGCTTGATCTGTTCCGGAGACAATTCTTTGTTATAGACTGCGAAGTCGTCAAACATGAATCCCGGATCGGGATCGCCCCAGTCGAACGCCTGATTTCCGCCTAAAGTGATGTATTTGTAGTTGGCACCATAAATGAATGCACCTTCAATTGTATTGTTATCTCCGGTACCTGCTACCTGCCATTCGTTCTTCAGTTCGCCATCCATATATACTTTGGCGGAAGTAGCGGTGAGAGTTACTGTATAGTAATGCCACCCATGATCGGCTAACCAGTCAGTGGCGTCATGATATAGAGCATTGGTACCATTTACATTCTGTGCATCATCAAAGTTGCACCATCCGGCATTATTCAGTTGTAATGTTCCTCTTACATACAATGCAAACATAGGCCAGTTGTCTGTATTGGCAGTACCTGCTATGCCCGGTGCCTGTCCGTGAGCGCTGAATAATGGTGACCACATATAAGTGGATGAGATTCCGGCATCCTTCGCATTCACCCACATACCGATAGACATTTCCTTCGTTTCGGCAGAATGTGACATAACATCTTCCGGAAGCAACAAGTAATTCTGACGCATTCCTCCGGGGATATTCTTGAATACGGTTCCGAAGGCGCTATTATCATCTGTAACAAAGCTGCCACCGCCAATGATCTGTAGTCCGGTAGTCGTTTCGAAAGTAGCTTGATAAACAGGATCCGGCACATATACTCCGCCACCGATATTCGGTCCCTGAGCATCGCTGTCCGAGAAGGTATTTGTCCAGATCTTCAGATCATCGTAATAGGCTTCGGCTGTTTCCGTATCCGAACCATAGCCTAAATATATATAGGTGGCAGATGACAATAAATCGATCATATTGGAATAATCGAAGTCACCTACGCTCACAGCCCTTGTCTTTCCGGAACTGATGCTGGCATGGTTGTTGGTATCGTATTTCTTGGTGCCATCGATATAAATGGCGTATCCTTTCCCTGTGAAAGTCAAGGCAACATAATGCCATGTCCCGTAAGGTATTGCGTTCGTTACACTGACTTCCGGATCATTTACGTCCAGATAGCCTCCTGTGCCGGTATAGCTCAGAAAAGCATTTGCAGTGAAATACAGTTTGTTCGTTCCATCACTGAAAGAGATCAGTGCACCTGTATGGTCTGTTTTAGTCGGCTTTACGAAAAAACTGAATGAGACTCCTGTCTGGATATCTGCACCGATAAGAGGGTTGGGAATGCGGAGATATCCGCCGTTGGCGTGCATAACTCCACTTTCTCTTTCGTCATCCTGTACGATTTCCGGTATCTCCTGATCTGCACTGTATGCAAAACCTTCTCCCGATACAGGTGTTTCGCCTTCGGTGGCAGTAGAGTTGAAATCTTCGTCAAATGTAAATTCAGCTATTAATTTAGCGGAGGTATCCGGCTTTGCCGGAAGTTTTTGATTTCCTGCCGGTGGATCGGCTTCTCCCCAATCCTGACAAGAACTCATGCTGAGAACGGTAAGAATTGCCATAAGTAGTAACGGCCATTTCCTTGTCTTCATAGATATTGATATTAATGGTTCAACAATAATTCTACTCGTTGTAGTGTCGCAAAAATACAACCGATGAGTATATTAAAGGTGGACAAATGAATTTTCGAGGTGGATAAACGACTATATAAGTGTCTTTTTTACACTTCGAGTATAATCTCGGATGGATGTCTCTTAAAATCAGCTCATTTAAAGACGAAGGGCTGCTATCATTGTTTCATAATAGCAACCCTTATATCAGTTATTCTTCGTTATTCAGCAGTGCGCTTGGTGTCACATTGAAATGTTTCGTGAAGCATCTTGTAAAATATTTGGGATCATTGAATCCTACTTCGTAGGCAACTTCCGCTATATTCATATTCTTTGTTTCCCGATTCTTCAGAATCAATTCCCGTGCGATGTTCAGTCTGTAATTCCGGATGAACTGTCCGGCGGACTGACCGATTAAGTTTTGCAGTTTTTTGTTCAGCAGGCTTTTGCTTACCCCGACGGCTTCACAAAAATCGCTGACTTCGAAATACGAGTTTTTGTAGTTCTCTTTGATAACCTCCATTATCTGATTGAGGAACTTCTTATCACCGGATTCTTCTTCCATATTGAGTATGTCCACGTCCATATCAAGTGTAAATTTACGCTGATATCGTTTCCGGTTCTCCAGAATATTTTGAATACGGGTCAATAATAATGTTTCATCAAAAGGTTTCAGCAGATATTCGTCCACTCCCATACGATAGCTTTCCAGTCGGGCTTCTTGTGAGGTTTTGGCAGTCAGCATCAGGAAAGGAATATGCGAAATGGCAAATGTTTCCTTTACCTTTCGGGACAGCTCGATTCCGTCCATGACAGGCATCATCAAATCACTGATAATAAAGTCTATTGGATTACTGTTAAGTATATGTAGCGCTTCTTCGCCATTTGCAGCTTCCAGCACATGATACTGTTCACGAAGAATAGAGCGGATATATCCCCGCATATCAGCATTATCCTCCACAACCAGCATATTTAAAGCTTCTTTCTCTTTGGGAGAGCCGTAATCCTGAACAGGGATTGAGGACGAATCGTTGTGATCAATAATGATTGTCTTTTCGTCTTTTCCTTCTTCCCGTTGCAAGGGGAGGAGGATGCGGAAAGAGCATCCTGCATGACGGTTATTGAATGCTTTGATCTCTCCGCCGTGCATTTGTACAATCCGCTTGCAGAGGTATAAACCGATGCCAGTGCCTGCTTGTCCGTATACCGGATATTTCACTTGATTCTGCGACTGGTAGAAACGGTTGAAAATTCGGTTGAGGTCTTCTTCAGGGATGCCCGAACCACTGTCTTTGACGCAAATATACAGAGTCTCCTTTTCACTGTCTTTGGCGAAAAAAGCAGATAGGTAGAGAGACACAGTTCCCCCGTTCGGAGTAAACTTGATAGCGTTACTCAACAGATTGGTGACCACCTTACGCATTGCTTCCTCATCGTACAAAATCTCCGGCATCTCCATCCGGTAATAGCGTTTGAGCACAATGTTCCGCTCTTGGGCGAATACTTCAAACGGAGTGATCAGTGAATCGATAAATTTCAGAAAATTTCCCCGAGTCTTCACAATCTCCAGTTTGCCGGACTCTACCTTCCGGAAATCCATCAACTGATTGACGAGAGACAATAGATATTTGGAATTGCGTTCTACGAAGTTTAATTGCTCAATGACTTGCGGATTGTAGCTTAATTTCAATGCACGTTCGATAGGACCGATAATGAGAGTAATCGGCGTGCGGAATTCGTGGGTAATATTCGTAAAGAATGAAATCTTGTCAAGCGTCAATTCCTGCACTTTGCGGGACATACGAATCAGTTGTGCCTTCTGCCTCGTGATTTTCTCATTCTGCTGAATCAGCATCTGATTTTGGCGCGACAGTTCTTCCGTTTGATTCTCTAACAGATGCTTCTGCTGTTCCAGTTCATGAGTGCGCTCTTCTACCGTGCGGTGCAGATATTCTTTCTGCCGTTTCAGATTGCGGATGCGCCATTGATAGAATTGCCATACACTGACAGACAACAATGCGATGGTGAGTAGAATGAACCATACAGTTTTATAGAAATAAGGTACAATCGTAATCTTCAGTTCCGTTATGTTTTCTCCTTCGTTTTCACCGTCAGGAGTATATCTGACTTGTAAAGCATATGAACCGGGAGGTAAATTCGTATAACTGGCAAAACGCCGGTTCCCCGGAACCTGTACCCATTTATCGTCAAAACCGACCAGACGATAACTGTATATGGCTGTATTGTTTGACTCAAAGTTGAGCGCTGCAAATTCGAGTGAGAAAGATTTTTCTTTTTCATGCAGCCTCAGTTCCGTCGTTATGGCAATGTCTTCCGACAGGTATTCGCTGCCCGGCAATATTTCTTCATTACCTATCCGCAGGCGGGTGAAACGGACTTTGGCAGCCGGAAGAGACGCCGCCGGACGATTGCTTTCGATTGCAACCAATCCGCCTACACTGCCGAAATAGAGTAAGTCATGAGAAGAACCGCATGAGGCGTTCCAATAAAACTGTGTGTCAATCAGACCATCCTGTATGGTATAGTTAATGAAGCGATTCTCTGCCTGATGATAACAGGAGAGTCCATTATTGGTGCTGATCCATAAGTTACCGTTGTTATCTTCCAGTATTCCCCGAACACTGTTGTTCGGTAGTCCTTGCGCTGTGCTATAAGAGATAAACTGTTCTTTTCCTTGAGCATCGATTTTTCGTTGATAAATGCCATATCCGTTACTGCCTAGCCATAAAGTACCGTCCTTACCTTCATAAAAGCAGGTTATTTTCTCAATCAGGCGGGAGGACGGATCGTCCAGTTTGTAGTTCAGGTGCCTGTACTGGAATTCTCCTTTGGAGGAACGGGAATGCAAATCGATGATATAAACCCCTTCCAGACAACCGACCCAGAGTTTACCCTCCTTATCGATGATAGAACCGATACAGCCATGGATATTTTCAGCAATCTTATCCGGTAATGGAGCAGTTATCTCTTTTTTTATCGGATCATAAAAATAGAGTCCTTGATTGGCGCCTATCCATATACCTTTATTAATAGGGTCATAATTCAATACCCCAATAAAATTAATCGGAAAGCCTCCGCTGGTCTGTGAGGAAATCACCTCCTGTATCTGTCGGGGAGCTTTCAGATCAAGCAGGTTGAGACCTCCTCCCCATGTGCCAATCCATAGGTGGTTGTCGGCATCGGAAGTCAGGGCACTGACGGAATTGTGACTCAGTCCTCCGTGTTCACGTGTATAATGGGTAAAATCTTCGCTGTTCCGTTCTTTTCTGTTCAGTCCGCCTTCCACTGTCCCTACCCATAAGGTTCCGTATGCATCTTCATAAATTGCATTGACAGGATTATAGGATAGACTTGACGGGTTTTCCTTGTCATGTCGGTAGCTCCGTATCGATAGTTGTCGTGGATTTAACAGATTGATACCTCCGGTTTCCGTACCGAACCAGATATGCTCTCCATCAGTCAATATGCAATTAATAAAGTTGCTGTTCAGCAGATTGGTACCGCCATTCGGAAGGTCACAGGCTATACGTTCAAAATTATCCGTCATCGGGTTGTAGATATTAATGCCACGTAGCGTCGCGACGATTAACTGTTTGTCGCTGGTGATAGCTAAACTTGTCAGGTAATTTTGCGATAGCGAATAGGAATTGCCGGAATCATGCTCATATCGTTTTATCACATTGCCGCTTTTATTATAACGGAATAGTCCGCGGTCACTGGAGATCCAGACTTCATTCTCTTTGCAGAGGAAATCCGAAATATAAGTTCCCGTTTCGAACTTCAGGCAGTCGGCTATGGGGATGGTTATCAGTCTCTTTTGCGGACTTAATGCCACTTTTCGTATTTCTCCATTGTTTCCCATCCATATTTTTCCATCCTCGTCAATGTCTTTCAGAGCAATGTCCGGACCATTCAGATAGACGGGACTGAGGGTAGACAGGATTTGCACTTCTCCTTTGTCATTGAATTCGATACGGTGAAGGGCATTGTCGCAATGAAGCCAGATACAGCCTTGCGTATCTTTCATGATACGGGTAGCCGGTAGTTCCAGTATCTTTGGAAGTATCCCTTTCGGGTCACGGGGGATAATCGGTTTTAAAGTGGATAAGTCAATAATATCCGTTCCCCCTTCGGAGACGATCCAAAGGCGTTGGAAGGCGTCTTCACAGACATTGCGTATAAAGTTGCTTTTTAGTTTGCATTGGTGATTATTGGGAGTGTAGTTTACAAACTCATAGCCATCATAACGGGAAAGCCCGCCTCCGGCAGTCGAAATCCACATAAATCCCCGGCTGTCTTTGTACAGATCGTCGATAAAATTATGTGGAAGCCCCTCGTTCATGGTCACATACGTAATATTATAGCGGTCGGCAAAACGTTCCTGTGCCCGAACCTGCCCGGCCAGTGAACAGATACTATATATTATAAGGTATATAAGTAGGTGTTTTTTCATATATGTACGTATTAATAAGGGCAAAGTTAGAAGAATCTCTTCAATCACAAAAATGAGAAGAACTTCTTTTCAGCAGATTATCGGATTGTCCACCAATCGTGTTCGTATGTCCACCTTTCATAGGGGAAACGGGACGTATTTTTGTAGCATAATTGATGAACGAATACACAGATATTATGAAAAACTTGTTTTTGCCAGTTCTTTTAGTAGCAGGCAGCTTCTTTGCAAGTTGCACTTCTGCCGTGTTTACTCCGACTCCTTCTGCTAATCCTTGGGATGATAATTATTTATCAGTAGCCAAAATGGAAGATTACCGTCAATGGGGAACATACAATGTACACGATCCGTCCTGCCGGAAGTTGGGCGACTATTACTATATGTATTCTACAGATGCAATTTTCGGTGAAAACCGGAAAGAGGCGAGAGAGAAAGGCGTGCCGTTGGGATTTATCCAGATGCGCCGTTCCAAGGATCTGGTACACTGGGAGTTTCTGGGATGGGCATTTCCGGAAATACCGGAAGAAGCTGTCCAATGGGTACAATCTCATGCGAATGGGCAGGGAGCAACTAATATCTGGGCACCATATATCATTCCTTATAAAGATAAATACCGCCTCTATTATTGCGTATCCGCATTCGGACGTAAGACATCCTATATCGGACTTGCCGAATCAACTTCTCCCGAAGGGCCGTGGACGCAGAAGGGCTGTATCGTTAAAACAGATGATTCTACCGCGATGAATGCCATCGATCCAAGTGTTATAGCTGACGAGAGTACCGGTAAATGGTGGATGCACTACGGCTCCTTCTTCGGTGGTCTGTATTGCGTCGAACTGAATCCGGAAACCGGATTGGTTTTAAACGAAGGCGATTGGGGCCACCTTGTAGCACGACGTGCCAACTATCGGAAGGATAATCTCGAAGCACCGGAAATTATCTATCATCCGGAGCTGAAACAATATTATCTTTTCACTTCCTATGATCCGCTGATGACGACTTATAATGTACGTGTCAGCCGTTCGGATGCCGCCGAAGGTCCGTTTACAGACTATTTCGGTAAGGCAGTGAAGGATACAACCAATAATTTTCCGATACTGACCGCACCATACCGTTTTGAGAATCATACCGGATGGGCGGGTACTGCACATTGTGCTGTCTTTTCAGATAATGAGGGAAACTATTTTATGGCGCATCAGGGACGTCTGTCACCGCAAAATCAGTTAATGGTGTTGCATATACGGCAGTTGTTCTTCACTCCCGAAGGCTGGCCAGTCGCTTCTCCCGAGAGATATGCAGGGACTGCTTCGCGTCAATTCAGCAAAGAAGATCTGGTCGGTGAATGGGAAATCATACGAGTGCAGGAACCGGCATACGAACGTCAGCTGGAAGCCGGACAGATTTTATGGGGAGAAGGAGAACTGAAAGAGAAGGAGTGGAACCTGTCCACCCGAATGACTTTGGCAAAAGACGGCACGTGCAAAGGGCAGATGACCGATAACGAATGGAATATAGTTCAAATGAATGGAAAATGGTCCTTTTTGACCGAAAAACATCTATTAATGGTAGATTTGAACTCGGAGAAGATTGAGAATCTGGTTATCTTTGCAGGACACGATTGGGAGAACGAAACCGAAACAATTCTCTTTACCGGACTCGATAGCCGGGGACGTTCTGTCTGGGGAAAAAGAATCAAATAACTATATATAATTTTATTGAAAACCATGAGAAGATACACAGAATTACTGGCTGCATTAGCCTTATCTACCGGCATGGCACTTCATGCACAAACCAATGAAATGGTGATCCAGGCTAAGAAGTTGGGTGCTGAAATCCAGCCGACAATGTACGGACTCTTTTTTGAAGACATCAATTATGCTGCCGATGGCGGACTTTATGCCGAACTGGTAAAGAACCGTTCATTCGAATTTCCCCAGCGTCTGATGGGATGGAAGACTTATGGAAAGGTGACTTTGCAGGATGACGGTCCTTTTGAACGCAATCCGCATTATGTGCGTCTTGATAATCCGGGACATGCCCACAAGCATACCGGACTGGATAATGAAGGCTTCTTCGGCATCGGGGTTAAGCAAGGTGAAGAATACCGCTTCTCTGTGTGGGCACGTCTGCCGCACGGAGGTACAGGTGAAAAGATACGTGTGGAACTTGTAGATACCAAATCTATGGGCGAACATCAGGCTTTTGCCTCTCAGACACTGACCATTGATTCCAAAGACTGGAAGAAGTATCAGGTAATCTTAAAAGCGGGTGTTACCAATCCCAAAGCAACGCTTCGTATTTTCCTTGCTTCCCAGGGTACGGTAGACTTGGAGCATATTTCCCTTTTTCCTGTCGATACTTGGAAGGGACATGAGAACGGTCTTCGCAAAGACCTTGCACAGGCTTTGGCGGATATTCATCCGGGAGTCTTCCGTTTCCCCGGTGGTTGCATCGTTGAAGGTACGGATCTCGAAACCCGTTATGACTGGAAGAAATCCGTGGGGCCGGTAGAAAACCGTCCATTGAACGAAAATCGTTGGCAATATACCTTTACCCATCGTTTCTATCCGGATTATTATCAAAGCTACGGACTGGGATTCTATGAATATTTTCTTCTTTCTGAAGAAATGGGAGCGGCACCGCTTCCGATCCTGAACTGCGGACTTGCCTGTCAGTATCAGAACAATGAAGAAAAAGCTCACGTAGCAGTTTGCGACCTGGACAGCTATATTCAGGATGCACTCGATCTGATCGAATTTGCCAATGGAGACGTGAACACGACTTGGGGGAAAGTACGTGCCGATATGGGACATCCGGCATCTTTTAATTTGAAATATCTGGGCATCGGTAATGAACAGTGGGGAAAAGAGTATCCCGAACGTCTCGAACCGTTTATCAAGGCTCTTCGCAAGGCGCATCCGGAAATCATGATTGTAGGCAGTTCCGGCCCGAACTCCGAAGGAAAAGAATTCGATTACCTGTGGCCTGAGATGAAACGTCTGAAAGCTGATCTGGTAGACGAACACTTCTACCGTCCCGAAAGCTGGTTCCTCAGTCAGGGAGCACGCTATGATAACTATGACCGCAAAGGACCGAAAGTATTTGCCGGCGAATATGCTTGTCACGGAAAAGGAAAGAAATGGAACCACTTCCATGCTGCCTTGCTCGAAGCAGCCTTCATGACCGGATTGGAACGCAATGCCGATATCGTACATATGGCTACTTATGCGCCGCTTTTCGCTCATGTGGAGGGATGGCAATGGCGTCCGGACATGATTTGGTTTGATAATCTTAACTCGGTGCGTACCGTAAGTTATTATGTGCAGCAGCTGTACGCACAGAACAAAGGAACGAATGTACTTCCTCTCACTATGAACAAGAAACCGGTAACGGGGGCGGAAGGACAAAACGGACTTTTTGCCAGTGCAGTCTATGATAAGGATAAGAACGAACTGATTGTCAAAGTAGCTAATACTTCCGATAAGACACAGCCTGTATCCTTGACTTTCGAAGGTCTGAAAAAGCAGGATGTATTGTCCGAAGGACGTTGCATCACTCTTAGCTCACTCGATCAGGACAAAGATAATACGCTTGAACAACCGTTTGCCATCACTCCGCAGGAGACACCGGTAACGATCAATGGTCATGCGTTAACCACCGAACTCGGACCGAACACGTTTGCAGTTTATAAATTCACGAAAAAATAAAATGAATAGCGTTAAACTAGTTATGATTTCATGCGCATTGGCAGCCTTTTCCGGGCTGTCTGCGCAGAATGACACTACTTTTGTAGCCAATGGCAATCCCATCATAAAATATAAATATACAGCTGATCCGGGTGCTATGGTGCATGACGGTAAGGTGTACATTTATGCCGGACATGATGAATGTCCTCCTCCCAGAGAACATTACCAGTTGAATGAATGGTGTGTATTCTCGTCTCCCGATATGAAGACATGGACGGAGCATCCTGTACCTTTGAAAGCCAAAGATTTTAGTTGGGCAAAAGGGGAAGCATGGGCTAGTCAGGTGATAGAACGTGACGGAAAGTTCTATTGGTATGTGACAGTAGAACACGGCACTATTCACGGAAAATCCATCGGTGTAGCCGTATCTGATTCGCCTGTCGGTCCTTTTGTGGATGCCCGTGGTTCCGCACTGATCACCAATGATATGACGACCGAATTTACCAAGATCTCTTGGGAAGATATCGATCCGACTGTTTTTATTGACGACGACGGACAGGCATATCTTTATTGGGGGAATACCCAATGCTACTATGTCAAACTAAAAAAGAATATGATCGAGCTGGATGGTCCTATCGTACCGGTTCATCTGCCCCGATATACGGAAGCTCCGTGGATACATAAGCGTGGAGACTGGTACTACCTTTCATATGCTTCTGAATTTCCGGAAAAGATATGCTACGCCATGAGCCGTAGCATTACCGGACCTTGGGAATACAAAGGCATCCTTAATGAGATAGCCGGCAATTCCAATACCAATCATCAGGCTATTATCGAGTTCAAGGGCGACTGGTATTTCATTTATCATAATGGAAGCATCAATACAGCCGGAGGCAGTTTCCGTCGTTCTGTCTGCATAGACCGCTTGTATTATAACGAGGATGGTACCATGAAACGCATTCAGATGACAACGGAAGGCGTACAATAAACAGTAAATTATAGGGTTAGGTTAGATAATAGGTTTTAGCTTTTTTGTTAATTGAAAAGTAAGGGCGTCCTTCCATTCCGGAAAGACGCCCTGCTTATTTAATTCTGATGAATAATAACTTATTCTACTCTGCGTGAACCGTCACCGATTACTACATCATATACTTTCGGGCTTCTGCCGAATTTAGCTTTGAAAGCTTCTTTTGTCTTTTCAACGAAGTTGTCATACAGTTCGTTCTTGACAAGGTTGATAGTACAACCACCGAAGCCGCCACCCATTACGCGTGAACCGGTTACACCATATTCTTTAGCGCAATCGTTCAGGAAGTCAAGTTCTTCGCAGCTCACTTCGTACAATTTGCTCATACCGTGGTGAGTTTCGTACATCTTCTGACCTACTGTTTCGTAATCGTCTTTTTCCAGCGCATCGCAAACATCAAGTACGCGTTGGATTTCTTCGATTACATATTCGGCACGCATATAATCTTCAGCGCTGATATCAGCTTTCGCTTCTTCCAGCATATCCATTGTACAGTCACGCAGGAATTCTACATGCGGATGTTTTTTCTGGATAGCAGCAACAGCAGCCTCACAGCTCTGACGACGCTTGTTGTAAGCAGAAGAAGCCAGTTCGTGTTTCACTACTGAATCCATCAATACCAGACGATAACCTTCCGGATGGAATGGGAAATATTGATATTCCAGTGAACGGCAGTCCAGACGGATCAAGCTGCCAGCTTTACCGAATACAGAAGCGAACTGGTCCATGATACCGCAGTTTACACCGCAGTAGTTGTGTTCAGTAGCCTGACCTACTTTAGCCAATTCAAATTTGTCGATTTTACCTTCACCGAACAGTTCATTCAATGCGAAAGCATATGTACTTTCCAAAGCAGCTGAAGAAGACATACCGGCACCCAGAGGCACATCACCGGAGAAAGCAGTATTGAATCCTTTCACGTCTACGCCACGTTTGATCATTTCACGGCATACACCGAAAATGTATCTTGCCCAGCTTGCGCGGGGAGCATCCTCTTCGTTCAGGCCAAATTCTACATAATCTTTCAGGTCGATAGAATAAGCTCTTACTTTGTCAGTGCCGTTCGGTTTGATTTCAGCAAGCATACCTTTGTCCACAGCTCCGGGGAATACGAATCCACCGTTGTAGTCAGTATGTTCGCCAATCAGGTTGATGCGACCCGGAGAGGCATATATAAATCCTGTAGTTCCATCAAAATGCTTAATGAAGCGACTTCTTACGTGTTCTATATCCATGATAAATCAATTTTATAAGGTGAATAAATTAAATTCAGAGTTTTATTCTACTGGAATATCTTTATTTACATTTTTGCAACCTACCAGACCATAGTACAGCAAGTATGCCAGAGCAATGATGATTACCCAGTAACTTGGCATGAAACCGGCAACGTCAGCTACCCATCCCTGGATAACAGGCAGGATACCTCCACCACATACCAGTACCATAAACAGACCGGAAGCAGCAGCAAGATATTTACCCAATCCTTCTACAGCAAGGTTGAAGATACCACCCCACATGATAGAAGTACAGAAACCGACTAATACTAAGTACATAGCGTTGATGGGCACTTCTGCAAAACCGAATGACAAACCGCCGGTTGCACTTTGTTGAAGTACAGGCAGATTAACCAATGTTCCTGTAGAAGAGAAGATGGCAAGGAATACTAAAATCAATCCCAGTCCAGATGTAAATGTAAGCATCGCTTTACTGGAAACTTTTGCACCGAGTGAAGCACCGGCCAGACGACCGATCAACATCAGGAACCAATAAGTTCCTACTACGAAACCGGAGATAGTAGAAGCGATACCGGCACCGCCTTTTTCTACAGGGTCAGTAAGGAACAGGTTCAGAGTACCCGGTACACCTACTTCAATACCTACATATACAAAGATAGCGATAGCACCTAATACAAAGTGACGGAACTTCAAAGCACCTTTCATCAGTGTGCTGATCGGTTCAGTTGTAGTAGCAGCGTTGGGTTCCGGAATACGTACAAACAAAAGTACGAAGAAAGCGAAAGCGAACACAGCCATTGCAGTGTACATTACAGGGAAAATCTGAGAAATAGTAGCTTTTTCGATAGATCCGGCGATCAAGATACCAACGAACATCGGAGTAATGGTAGCCATTACTGAGTTGAAAGAGCCGCCCACCTGGATAAGCTGGTTACCTTTGTTACCTTCGCCACCCAGTTTGTTCAACATCGGGTTTACTACAGTGTTAAGCAAACACATAGAGAAACCTGCTACGAATGCACCAATCAAATAAACGGCAAATGCCATTTCCGGGCTTGAATGACCGGATAAGAATTGGATACCTACACCAATGAAACCGATAGCTACTGCGATCAGTGCTGTTTTCTTATAACCCACGCGTTGCAACAGGATACCGCTCGGAATACCCATTACTGCGTATGCAATAAAGTTTCCGAAGTTTCCCAGCATACCTAATGCGTTTGATACGTCAAACTGGTTTTTCAACACGATACCCATAGGAGCAGCGAGGTTGGTAACAAATGAAATCATACCAAAAAGGAAAATCATCGTAATGATTGCAATGATTTTACCGTTCTTTTTTTCTTGTGTCATGGTTCAAAAAAAATGTTAGTTTATAAAATTAGGTTAGTTATTTTTTCAAATCTTATTCTTCTACTGCAAACTTGTAGACAGTGATCTGTTGGTATTCATCACCCGGCAGCAAAGTAGCCGATGGGAAATGCGGTTTGTTCGGGGTATCCGGGAAACACTGTGCTTCAAAGCAGATAGCGCTTCTTGCAGGGAATGTAGCTCCGTGTGCGCCTTCAAATCCATTCAGCCAGTTGCCTGTATAGAGTTGCACGCCGGCTTCGGTGGTATACACTTCCATGATACGGCCGCTTTTCGGGTCTTTGCAAGTAGCAGCTAGGTCGAGTGAGCCGCTCTCTATCTTGTTCAGTACATAGCAGTGGTCGTAACCGGCACCGAAAATCAGTTGCTGGAATTTGTCATTGATACGTTCGCCTACGGTATGCGGAGTACGGAAATCCATCGGAGTACCCTCTACTTTGGCAATTTCGCCTGTTGGGATAGAAATTTCGTCGATAGGCGTATAGAAATCAGCGTTGATAGTAACGATGTGGTCGTTGACGGTAGGAGTAGGAGTGGAGATACCGGCGAGGTTGAAGAAACCGTGGTTAGTCAGATTTACGACTGTGGCTTTGTCGGTTGTTGCGCGGTATTCGATAGTCAGTGCGTTTACTTCGTTTTCCAGGCGGTAGGTCATTTCTACTTCCAGGTTGCCGGGGAATCCTTCTTCGCCATCGGCAGAAACATAGTTGAATTGCACTGTGCTCTCGTCAAGTTGTATAGCGTCCCATACACGAGCGTGGAAACCGGTAGGTCCTCCGTGCAGGGAGTTAGGTCCGTTGTTGATTGTGAGTTCATGTTCTTCGCCGAACAGAGTGAATTTTCCTTTGGCGATGCGGTTGCCGTAGCGTCCGATAGTAGTGCTTAGGAAAGGTTCCGGGCTGTTGATGACGTGGTCGATGCTGTCGTGTCCGAGGATTACATTGGCATACTTACCGTTTTTGTCCGGTACCATGATAGAAAGAATGGCGCATCCGTAATTGGTTACAGCTACTTCCATTCCCTTTGTATTTTTGAGGATAAATAAATCAGTTTTCTTATCATTTATATCCTTTTGGAAATCTTTCCGGCTGAGCCCTGATAGATTCCCTTCTGTTGGGAATGTGTTATTCATGTCTGGTATTATTAAAAATTTCCTGCAAATAAAGGGAAATTCTTTCTTTCTCACAAATTATTCCGACTAAATATAACAGGTGCTTTAGGAAAGTTTAGCTTTATTACTTCATGTTTTTTTCGGAAATGACAAAAGTCTTGCCGTTGATACAGAATTGGAATTGAAAAATATTCGATATATAAACGAAAGAATCTTTCTTAAATGAATTTTCATCCTTCTTTTCTTAAAAAGTGAACAATTTTTTGTATGTTTGTTCCCGGATTGTAACAATCCGAGCGAATTTAATCTAAGTTTATAACAAGAAAAACTAAAATGTATCCATTAAAATTCGAACCTATTCTGAAGCAGACGCTTTGGGGGGGCGACAAAATTATTCCGTTCAAGCATTTGAACTCAGACTTGAAAGGAGTAGGAGAAAGCTGGGAGATTTCCGGCGTAGAGGACAATGAATCTGTTGTGGCTAATGGCCCGGACAAAGGTTTAACCTTGGCTGATATGGTGAGAAAATATCGCGAGGAACTGGTTGGCGAAGCGAATTATGCTCGTTTTGGTAACAAATTCCCGTTGCTTATTAAATTCATCGATGCGAAGCAGGACCTGTCTATCCAGGTGCATCCGGCGGATGATCTGGCAAAGAAGAGACACAACTCAATGGGTAAAACGGAAATGTGGTATGTAGTGGATGCTGATAAAGGAGCGAAGCTGCGTTCAGGCTTTTCCGAGCAAATCACCCCGAAAGAATATAAAGAGCGTGTGTTGAACAATACGATCACCGATGTGTTGCAGGAGTATGAGATTAAGCCGGGAGATGTATTCTTCCTTCCTGCCGGACGTGTTCACAGTATTGGTGCCGGTGCGTTTATTGCCGAAATTCAGCAGACTTCGGACATCACTTACCGTATCTATGACTTCAACCGTAAGGATGCAAACGGAAAGACTCGTGAATTGCATACCGACCTGGCGCGTGAGGCCATCAATTACGAGGTGCTGGATGATTACCGTACCAAATACGAGGCAGTGAAAGATGAGCCGGTGGAACTTGTAGCTTGTCCGTACTTCACTACTTCCGTGTATGATATGACCGAAGAAATCAGCTGTGATTATTCAGAACTCGATTCATTCGTGATCTTCATTTGTATGGAAGGTGCATGCAGGATAAAAGACAATGAAGGTAATGAACTGAAAGTAGGTGCCGGAGAATCTATTCTGCTTCCTGCTACCACACAGGATGTAACAATTACTCCGGAAGCTGGAAACGTAAAATTGCTGGAAACATACGTATAAATAATAGACAATATTATTGATAAAAGTATAGACCGGGCAGGCGAGAAAAACTTTCTCGCCTGCTTTGCGTTATAGAAAGAAAGGTGTGCTGAAGAAGCCATCAAACAGATTAATGAAAAGCATTATGCACTTCCTTAGTTTGCTATTTTATGGTATTAGCCGGATTTTACCTCCACTTTATTTTTGATATTTTTTGGAAAGGTTTAAAAATCTGTTGTTAAATCGCTTTTTTCGTCTTATACTTGTATAAAATTACTAGTGATTATATAAGATGAATAAAAATGGATTTAGCCGTTGTGCAGAGTTGTATATCGGTCGTTTACGAAAAGAAGGGCGCTATTCTACTGCCCATGTTTACAAGAATGCCCTTTTCTCTTTTACCAAGTTTTGTGGCACAAAAAGTATAGCTTTCAGACACATCACCCGCGAGCGTTTGCGGCGTTATGGGGAGTATCTTTATGAAGCCGGTTTAAAGCCCAACACCGTTTCTACCTATATGCGTATGCTTCGGAGCATTTACAATCGGGGGGTGGAAGCCGGTAGTGCTCCATATGTGCACCGTTTGTTTCATGAGGTGTATACGGGTGTGGATGTTCGTCAGAAGAAGGCATTGCCTGTAGGTGAGCTTCGCAGACTTCTCTATGAAGATCCCAAGTCAGATTATCTGCGGAATACGCAAATGATTGCTGCTTTGATGTTTCAGTTTTGCGGAATGTCTTTTGCCGATCTGGCTCATCTGGAGAAATCATCTTTAGAACAGAATGTCATTCGATACAATCGCGTCAAGACCAAAACGCCTATAAGCGTAGAAATCCTGGATACAGCTAAAGATATGATTAATCAGCTTCGCAATCGTCAGCCTCCTCATCCGAATTGTCCCGACTACCTATTTAATATCCTCTCGGGAGATAAGAAGCGTAAAGATGAGAGTGGCTACCGCGAATATCAGTCTGCTCTCCGTCGATTTAATAATCGGCTGAAAGGGCTTGCGAAGGCCTTGCGCCTTACTTCTCCCGTGACTTCTTATACGCTTCGTCATTCTTGGGCTACTACGGCAAAATATCGGGGAGTTTCCATTGAAATGATTAGCGAGTTGTTGGGGCATAAATCAATAAAGACGACACAAATCTACTTGAAGGGTTTTGAACTGCGGGAGCGCACGGAAGTAAATCGAATGAATTTATATTACGTGAGGAGTGCTCCGAATTCTCGGGTGTAAATATTCAAAGTTTTAATAATCAACACTAAAGTATGTATGTTACTTCTTAGGTAACGGAATTGATTTTGACGCAAAGATAGACAAAAACATAAATAGAGAACAAATAAAACCACATTTTTTTTAGTTTTATCCGAAATATAAGGCAAAAATATATTGTGACATGAAAAATGCTTATTTTTATGTCCAGCCACTTATATACCTAATTTCCACTGGAATATACCCCTTCTCTTAGGGTGTACACGCCCTCATTCATTTATTTGTCTTTGTTTTTAACTTTTCTCTTTTGGTACAGTATAGTTATGATTTTTTCCGTTACCTAAGAAGTAACGGAAACATATGGGGTAAAAAAACATGATTCTAACAAAAGAGAAATCAGCCATCCTCGGAACCAAAAATGGGACAGGGGAGGGCGTAGCATGCTTAAAACGCTGGTATGTGGCACATGTTCGCATACATCACGAAAAAAAAGTAGCTGAGTATTTGGGGAAAATGGGAATTGAGACTTTTGTTCCTGTCCAGCAAGAAATTCATCAATGGAGTGATCGCCGCAAATTAGTCGAGACCGTTCTTCTTCCGATGATGGTATTTGTTCATGCTGATCCTAAAGAACGCATGGCTGCTCTGACTCTTTCTACCGTAAGCCGTTATATGGTGTTGCGTGGTGAGGGGAAGCCTGCTGTGATTCCTGATGAACAGATGGCTCGTTTCCGTTTTATGCTCGATTATTCGGAAGAAGCAATCTGTATGAGTTATTCTCCGTTGGCCCGTGGTAAAAAGGTTCGTGTTATCAAAGGACCTTTGACGGGACTTGTAGGGGAACTTGTTGCATTAGATGGCAAAAACAAAATAGCAGTTCGTTTGGATATGCTGGGATGCGCTTGTGTTGATATGCCTGTCGGATATGTAGAGCAAATTGACGAGAGAAATTAAGTGGGTGATGGGGACCTTCACTAGTATACAGGGGAAAATAGATAAACTTCAAAAAACAGTTGATACTTTGCTCCATATGGGTGAGAATGCGAGCTGTATATGTGTCGACGATCTAGCACTACTCAATAAGGAAATTCATGAACAGATCAATGATCTGTATCTTTATCATGGTGAAACAACCGAGCAGGAAGCTGCTTTATGTTTATCTCTTTTGATGGGATATAGTGTATCTATGTATGCTAATCCTGAAGATGAGATAAAAAAACAAACCATTCTTATTCGTTCTCAAAAGATTATACAAAATCTATTCTCCTCACCATTGAAAAATCGGTTACACACCATTTACAATGAACTACTATCATAGTATGTCTATGAATTACGTTTTATAAAGACTTTATAATTTATTGGGGTATTTAATTATGAAACACGCATTTGACCGTTTTGTTCAATACTTGCAGAAAAATTACTTTAGTTATTGGATTGTATTGGGAATTGATACATTCATAGCTTTGGTTTGTACCTGGGTGTCATTTATCGGCATTCATTATATTACGGAAACTCCCAAGGAAATTACCGCGTTATTTTATATTCTGGCAATTTCAGTTGTATCCAGTATTTTAGGTTCCGTTTTATTTCATACCTATCGCAATACGATCCGTTTTTCCCAGTTGAAGGAATTGTGGCGACTGGCGGGGAGTGCACTGATAAAGGCCGTCTGCTTAGCAATTGCCATCTGGTTCCTTCTGTCTCAAACGGGCTTGCACAACAGTCAGAAAATAGTCTTTGTACTGTTCGATGGCATGCTTACTTTTATTGTTATGGTAGGGTTCCGTATCCAGTTGATTCTGGTTTATGAGTTCTTGCTGAATTTGCTGAATAAGAAGAATATGCATATTCTGATCTATGGTATTGATGATAAGAGTGTGGCATTGAAAGTCCGTCTAATGAATAGCTCCCACTATAAAGTTGTAGGTTTTTGCATTTATGGAACAGGAGATTCTATCCGGCGTGTGGCTGACCTTCCCGTTTATTCTTTTAAGGATGAAGAATGTTTCAACAAACTGATTCATAAGAAATGTATCGGAGGCATCCTGTTTGCCCGCTATGAAAATACCCGTGAAGAGGAAGACCGCCTGCTCCAGTATTGCAAAAGAAGCGGATTGAAGACACTAATATCTCCAAGTATTAGTGAGGCCGATGAGAACGGAAGTTTCCATCAATGGGTACGTCCTATCAAAATTGAGGATTTACTAGGCCGTTCAGAGATTCATATTAATATGGAGGAAGTGATGACCGAGTTCTGTGGCAAGGTCGTGTTGGTAACGGGAGCTGCTGGTAGTATTGGTAGCGAGCTTTGCCGGCAACTGGCTCAGATGAATATTAAGAAACTGATTATGTTTGACTCCGCTGAGTCTCCTTTGCATAATGTCCGTTTGGAATTTGAGAAGAATTATCCCGGTCTTGATTTTGTTCCTGTCATTGGAGATGTCCGCGTGAAAGAACGTCTTCGTATGGTGTTCGATATCTATCAGCCTCAGATAATCTTTCACGCCGCTGCTTATAAGCATGTTCCGTTAATGGAGGAAAATCCCTGTGAAGCTGTATTGGTCAATGTTGTCGGTTCCCGTCAGGTTGCTGATATGGCAGTTGAATACGGAGCTGAGAAGATGATCATGGTTTCTACCGATAAGGCTGTGAATCCTACTAATGTCATGGGATGCTCGAAACGATTAGCCGAAATCTATGTACAGAGTCTGGGATGTGCTATCCGTGAGGGCAAAGTGAAAGGCCATACCAAATTTATCACTACCCGCTTTGGCAATGTATTGGGTAGTAACGGTTCTGTAATTCCCCGTTTTAAAGAACAGATCGAGAATGGTGGTCCCGTCACAGTGACTCATCCTGATATCATCCGTTTCTTTATGACTATTCCCGAAGCTTGCCGTCTGGTAATGGAGGCTGCTACGATGGGTGAAGGCAATGAGATTTTTGTTTTTGAGATGGGAAAGGCCGTGAAGATTGTTGATTTGGCTACCCGTATGATCGAACTTGCCGGTTATCGTCCGGGTGAAGATATTGAGATCAAGTTTACTGGCTTGCGTCCGGGTGAGAAGCTTTATGAAGAAGTCCTGAGTGATAAGGAGAATACGATTCCTACCGAGAATAAGAAGATAATGATAGCTAAGGTACGTCACTATGAATATGCTGATATCCTTGATACTTATACAGAGTTTGAGAAGCTATCCCGTACGGTAAAGATCATGGATACAGTGAAGCTGATGAAGAAAGTGGTACCTGAGTTTAAATCCAAGAATTCACCTCGATTTGAAGTTCTGGATAAGCAACCGGAATAATCTATAACACTAACATAAATCAACAATGGATACAAAAGATTTGAAGATTGCTGTTGCAGGTACCGGCTATGTTGGTCTTAGCATAGCAACGCTTTTGTCGCAACATCACCAGGTGACGGCAGTCGATGTGATTCCTGAGAAAGTAGATATGCTCAATCGTAAACAATCACCTATTCAGGATGAGTATATAGAGAAGTATTTGTCTGAAAAGGCATTGAATCTAACCGCCACGCTTGACGGTGCCAAGGCATACAGTGACGCTGATTTTGTGGTCATTGCGGCTCCTACTAACTATGATCCTGTGAAGAATTATTTCGATACCCATCATATAGAGGATGTCATTGACCTGGTTTTAAGTGTCAATCCTGATGCGGTAATGGTAATCAAGTCTACTATTCCTGTTGGATATTGCCGGGGACTTTATTTGAAGTATGCCCGTAAGGGAGTCAGGAAGCTTAACCTGCTTTTTTCTCCGGAGTTTCTTCGTGAGAGTATGGCTCTTTATGATAACTTATATCCAAGTCGTATCATTGTTGGCTATCCAAAACTGATTGATGGCGAGCAGTTTGACGAGGAAAACGAAGCAATTAAGTCCATTGCTGATGTTCCCGCCCTAGAGAAAGCTGCGCATACTTTCGCAGCATTGCTTCAGGAAGGTGCAATCAAGGAAGATATTCCTACACTTTTTATGGGAATAAAGGAGGCGGAAGCTGTCAAACTGTTTGCTAATACCTATCTCGCTTTGCGTGTCAGTTATTTTAATGAATTGGATACTTACGCAGAGATAAAAGGTCTGGATTCTCAGTCAATCATACAGGGTGTTGGTCTTGATCCTCGTATTGGAACACATTATAATAATCCATCGTTTGGTTATGGCGGTTATTGTCTGCCTAAAGACACGAAACAACTCTTGGCTAACTATCAGGATGTACCTCAGAACATGATGAGTGCTATTGTCGAAAGTAACCGTACAAGAAAAGACTTCATAGCAGATCAAGTGCTGCGTAAAGCGGGGTATTATACTGCCTCCTGTTCATGGGATGCCCAGAAAGAGCAAAAAATAACCATTGGTGTATATCGTCTGACCATGAAGTCCAATTCTGACAACTTCCGTCAAAGTGCCATTCAGGGGATTATGAAACGTATCAAGGCGAAGGGCGCTACTATTGTAATTTACGAGCCTGCTATGCAGGATGGTGAAACATTCTTTGGTAGCCAAGTGGTCAATAACCTGATCAAATTCAAGGAAATAAGTCAGGCCATCATCGCCAACCGCTACGATTCTTGTCTGGATGATGTGAAAGACAAGGTATATACCCGTGACATTTTCCAAAGAGATTAACTTTATGGTGACATACAATGTTAGTTTAGCGAATAAAGTGGTTTTGGTGACTGGTGCAGCCGGTTTTATCGGAGCCAATTTGGTAAAACGCTTGCTGAATGAATTTGATAGCGTGAAGGTTATCGGTATTGATAGTATTACCGAATACTATGATGTACGTTTAAAATATGAACGCTTGCAAGAATTGTCTGCTTATGGTGACAGATTTGTTTTCATTAAAGACAGCATTGCTAAAAAGGGAGTTGTTGACTCCATCTTCACTGACCACCACCCACAGGTAGTCGTGAATCTTGCTGCTCAAGCCGGTGTGCGTTATAGCATCACTAACCCTGATGCCTATATTGAAAGTAACCTTATTGGATTTTATAACATCTTAGAAGCCTGTCGTCATTATGGTGTCGAGCACTTGGTATATGCATCTTCCAGTAGTGTATATGGAAGTAATAAGAAAGTGCCTTATAGTACCGATGATAAGGTGGATAATCCTGTATCACTCTATGCTGCTACTAAAAAGAGTAATGAACTAATGGCTCACGCTTACAGTAAGCTTTACAACATACCAAGTACAGGTTTGCGGTTCTTTACGGTATATGGCCCTGCCGGTCGTCCCGACATGGCATACTTCGGTTTCACCAACCAACTCCGTGAAGGCAAGACTATTCGGATCTTTAATTACGGTAACTGCAAACGAGATTTCACCTACGTTGATGACATTGTGGAAGGCGTTGTTCGGATCATGCGACATGCACCTGAGAAACAGAATGGCGATGACGGACTTCCAATTCCACCATACAAGGTATATAATATTGGTAACAACTCACCCGAGAATCTTCTTGATTTTGTGACCATTCTTCAGGAAGAGCTCATAGCAGCCAAGGTACTTCCTGATGATTACGATTTTGAGACGCACAAAGAATTGGTACCGATGCAACCTGGGGATGTGCCTGTGACATATGCTGATACGACCCCTTTGGAACAAGATTTTGGATTTAAACCGTCAACATCACTACGTGAGGGATTGAGAAAGTTTGCGGGGTGGTATGCTAAGTATTATGGCACATTTAAATAACATCCATAAATCGATTATATAAAAATAAAAAGATAAAATCATTATGAGCATTTTTGCAGGTAAAACCCTTATGATTACTGGTGGAACAGGTTCTTTCGGCAATGCGGTTTTGAATCGTTTCCTCCGTACCGACATCGGTGAAATCCGTATTTTTTCACGGGATGAAAAGAAGCAGGATGATATGCGTCACGAATATCAGGTAAAGTATCCTGATGTGGCACATAAAATCAAGTTTTTTATTGGCGATGTACGTAATTTACAGTCATGTAAGAATGCAATGCCTGGAGTTGACTATATCTTTCATGCTGCGGCTTTAAAGCAGGTTCCAAGTTGTGAGTTTTTCCCCATGGAGGCAGTGAAAACCAATGTAATCGGTACTGATAACGTTTTGACAGCTGCTATTGAGGCTGGCGTCGGTGCTGTGATATGTCTATCTACGGATAAGGCTGCCTATCCTATCAATGCTATGGGTATCACGAAAGCTGTTGAGGAGAAGATTGCTGTAGCTAAGAGCCGCTACTCAGGCAACACCAAGATTTGCTGTACGCGTTATGGCAATGTGATGTGTTCTCGTGGTTCTGTAATCCCTCTGTGGATAGAGCAAATTCGCAGTGGCAATCCTGTCACTTTGACTGAGCCTACGATGACTCGCTTTATCATGTCGTTGGAAGAGGCGGTAGACCTTGTATTGTTCGCATTCGAACATGGGCAGAACGGTGACATCCTCGTACAGAAAGCTCCGGCTTGTACAATTCAGACTCAGGCGGAGGCTGTTTGTGAATTATTTGGAGGCAAGAAAGAAGATATCAAGGTTATCGGTATCCGTCATGGTGAGAAGATGTATGAGACATTGCTTACCAATGAGGAATGTGCCAAGGCTGAAGATATGGGCAATTTCTATCGCGTTCCTGCAGATAATCGTGGATTGAACTATGATAAATTCTTCAAAGAAGGTGAAACGGAACGTAATACACTTACGGAGTTTAATTCTAATAATACTTATATATTGAATGTAGAAGAGACCAAGGCTAAAATAGCCGCCCTTGATTATATCAAAAAGGAATTGAGTGGCGAGGGTAATTTCGTACAATAATAGAATTATGAATATTTTAGTTACCGGTGCCAGAGGTTTTGTTGGTAGAAATCTTTGTGCCCAACTTAATAATATCAAAAACGGAAAGGCTCGTTGTTATGGTGATCTGAAGATTGATGAAGTCTTTGAGTACGATCTCGATTCCACTTCCGAACAATTAGATGTCTGGTGTCAGAAAGCCGGCTTTGTGTTCAACCTTGCCGGAGTGAACCGTCCCAAAGACAATGAGGAGTTCATGAAAGGTAATTTCGGTTTTGCAGGCACATTGCTTGATACACTGAAGAAACATCATAATACTTGTCCTGTCATGCTCTCTTCCAGTGCACAAGCTTCTCTGACAGGTCGTTTTGGCAACAGCGAATACGGTCGCAGCAAAAAGGCTGGTGAAGATTTATTTCTACAGTACGGTAAAGATACGGGAGCCAAAGTGCTGGTTTATCGTTTTCCGAACCTTTACGGCAAATGGTGTCGTCCCAACTACAACAGTGCTGTCGCTACATTCTGCAACAACATCGCTAACGACCTTCCGATACAAGTCAATGACCCACGTGTAGAACTGGAGCTGCTTTACATTGACGATCTCGTAGACGAGATGATTCATGCCTTGAAAGGCGAGGAACATCGTTGCGAGTTTGAAGGTCTTGACGTATTCCCATTGGTGGATGGCAGATACTGTTATTGTCCGGTTACCCATAAGGTTACATTAGGTGAAATAGTTGATTTGCTGCATCAGTTTGCAGAAATGCCAAAGACGCTGATGATCCCTGAAATCCCGGCAGACTCGTTTGCCAAAAGATTGTATAGCACTTATCTGAGTTATTTGCCCAAAGAAAAAGCAATTTTTGATCTGAAGATGAATGTAGATCAGCGTGGTTCATTTACAGAACTTGTACATACCTTGAACTGTGGCCAGGTAAGCATAAATATCTCCAAACCGGGGGTTACTAAGGGTGAACATTGGCACAATACCAAATGGGAACAGTTTATTGTTGTCAGCGGTCATGGGCTCATCCAACTCCGCAAGGAAGGTACAGACGAAGTACTGAACTACGAGGTAAGTGGTGACAAAATACAATCCGTTATCATGCTTCCCGGATATACCCATAACATCATCAATCTCTCCGATACGGAAGACCTGGTAACGGTTATGTACTGCAATGAGATATTCAACCCGGATAAACCGGATACATACTTTGATAAAGTGAAAAAATGATCATGGAAAAACAACCCAAATTCGATTATTCAGATATAAAGTTCAAGGATAATGGTAAGTTGAAGCTTATCATCGTAGTGGGTACTCGTCCCGAGATTATCCGCTTAGCGGCAGTAATTAATAAATGTCGCCAGTATTTTGATGTTATTCTTGCCCATACAGGTCAGAACTATGACTATAACTTAAATGGAATCTTTTTCAAAGATTTGAAACTGGCAGAGCCTGAAGTATATATGGATGCTGTGGGCGATGATTTGGGAGCCACTTGTGGCAATATTATTAACTGTTCTTACAAACTCTTTGTACAGACAAAGCCTGATGGTGTGCTTGTGCTAGGCGATACTAATTCGTGTCTCAGTGTTATTGGAGCTAAACGCTTGCACATTCCTATCTTTCACATGGAAGCTGGAAACCGTTGTAAAGACGAATGTCTTCCAGAGGAGACCAACCGCCGTATCGTTGATATCATCAGTGATGTAAATATGGCATACTCAGAGCATGCAAGAAGATATCTGGCTGACTGCGGACTTCCTAAAGAGAGAACCTATGTCACAGGTTCTCCTATGGCAGAAGTGCTTCGCAATAATCTTGCTGAGATAGAGGTTAGTGATGTTCACCAAAGACTTGCTTTGGAGAAAGGTAAATACATTTTGCTCTCAGCACATAGAGAGGAAAATATAGATACCGAGAAGAATTTCTTCTCACTTTTCACTGCTATCAACGCTATGGCAGATAAGTATGATATGCCAATTCTTTATAGTTGTCACCCGCGCTCTCGCAATCGCTTGCAGGCTTCTGGTTTCCAACTTGATTTTCGGGTACAGGTACAACAGCCACTTGGCTTCCATGATTACAATTGCCTCCAGATGAATGCTTTCTGCGTAGTCAGTGATAGTGGTACACTTCCAGAGGAATCTTCGTTTTATGCATCTATCGGCAAGCCAATCTCTGCAGTATGTATCCGTACGAGTACAGAACGTCCGGAAGCTCTTGATAAGGCATGTTTCATTCTTTCTGGTATTGACACTAAGGGACTTCTCCAGTCGGTTGATCTTGCTGTTCAAATGACAAAAGATGGTAACCATGGTATTCCTGTTCCTAACTACACAGACGATGTATCTAATAAGGTCGTTAAGATTATTCAGTCGTATGTTGGAGTTGTCAACAAGATGGTTTGGCGTAAGGAGATTTAAACTCTTGTAAACAGTATTTTCCAATATACACGATTGCAAATTCAGACCACAACGGTATATATACAATGTTTTCCGTTGGATAAAAAATACTGCGGATGCCTTTATATCTTTTTTCCTCTATAAATGACAGCTACTAGTTGCTGTCTCATGAGGCAAATTTATGAATGATTTGTTGGATAATTTAGAAAGAACAGTTATAGGTCTAAAGTGCTACTTGAAAAAGAGAAATTGATTTCTGAATCAATTGAAATTATATGTACTTTCAATATGCAATATTCGATCAGACGATTCATCAAATTAACAATTAACAAATTCTCTCGGCGACGTAGGAGACACTTTTACAAAGCTAACGTGACTAAAAAAATATTTAATTAATGTCAGATACATCAGCAAACAACAAACGAAATCTTGATGAAGTTTCTTTCATCAGACCTATCTTGATAGTGCTTTTGGTTTTTGTACATTGTTTTACAGTGTTCAATGGTGGCTGGCCTCCATTTGAAGGCTATAAGGATTGTACTGGCTATATGTGGTTCTCTAGAACTTGCTACAGTTTTATGTTGGAGACATTCATTTTTGTCTCTGGGTATGTTTGGGCTTATCAGGTTATAGATTTACAGAAGCGAAGTTCTCTTGGGATACTGAAGAAAAAGGCTGAAAGGCTCATTTTGCCTTCTGTTGTGTTTAGTTTGGTATATTGGCAGCTGTTTAATGGTGATATTACGGATCTTGTAGGGGGAGGTAAAATAGTAATATCAGTATTATCTGGAGTAGGTCATCTCTGGTACTTGCCGGTTCTTTTTTGGTGTTTTGTATCATTGTGGATTGTGGAAAAATTAAAGATAAGCGATAAAGTAAAGCTATTCATCTTGTTAGTTTTGGCTTTACTACCTTATCCATATATCCCGTTCCAACTCTCAAGGCTCCCATATTATTTTCTATTCTTCTTTGCTGGATTCAAGGTATGGCAATATGGCGGATTGTTTAGGACAAATATCAGTAGTAAGAAGGTTCTTGCATCTTGGCTGCTCTTTGTCGTATCGTTTGTTGTACTTCGAATGCTGAAAAGTCATGTTGTAGAATTGTACTCAACAGCACCACTTGTAACAAAGGCAGGATTAAAGATTGTATCAACAATATGTCAGATAGGGTATTCGTCACTTGGTGTCATAGCAATATATTCAATGGCTGTATTGTTTACTAATACCCATAATCTCCCCAAATGTTATATAAATGCTGGTAGCTTGTGCTTCGGAGTATATGTATTTCAAGAATTTATTATCAAGTATTTATACTACTACACAGAACTCCCTGTGAAAGTTGGATATTTAGCACTTCCGTGGATTGCGTTTATAATCACATTAGTGTTGTCATTGTTACTATCTAAAACGACTAAATCTCTATAGAATGTCCTCTGTTAACTCAAAACAAATAGCCAAAAATACAATTTTCTTGTATATTAGAATGCTGCTTCTTTTGGCAGTTTCTTTATATACTTCACGAGTCATTCTCAAGGTGTTGGGAATTGACGATTATGGTATTTATAATCTCATTGCCGGATTTGTAATGTTCCTTGCTTTTATCAGTAATGCATTGGTTTCTGCAATGCAGCGGTATTTTAATGTTGCACTAGGAAAGAAAGATTTTCAGAATTATAAAGATGTATTCTCCATGAGCATTAACATACTTTTAGGGCTCTCATGTTTAATATTAATTTTGGGTGAATCTATAGGATTGTGGTTCGTAATGACTAGACTCAATATTCCTTCAGATCGATTTGAGGCTGCAATATGGGTATATCAGATTTCACTATTTACATTTGTTGCAAATACATTACGCACTCCATTCCATGCATCTATTATCGCTCATGAAAAGATGTCGTTCTATGCGTATGTAAGTTTGTTTGAAGTTTTTGTACGACTTGGTATGGTATTCTTGTTGATGATTATTCAAGGAGATCATCTTATCATGTATGCATTGCTGTATTTGGTGGTAATAGTATTAGTGAACACCATTTATATGCTATACTGTCGTAATAATTTCCAAGAATGTCGCTATTCGTTAAAAAAAGACAAAGCACTATTTAAGGACTTAATTGGCTTCTCAGGTTGGACTTTGTTGGGGCAAGCTTCCGTTGTGGTAAAGAATCAGGGAGAAGCTATTTTTGTTAATAAATTCTTTACAGTAGCTACCAATGCTGCTATGGGAGTGGCTGCTCAGGTTGCAAATGCACTTGAAATGTTTGTCTCTAATTTTCAGACTGCATTTAACCCACAACTGATTCAGAGCCATGCTTCAAAGGATTATATAGCTCACAGAGATCTATTGTTTAGAGCTTCAAAGTTTTCTTATTTCCTATTGTTGATAATGTTGGTTCCTATTGTTTCAAACATTGATTTTATTTTGAATTTATGGCTTGCTGAAGTTCCGGAATACACAAATTATTTTATTGTCTTCATTTTGATATCATACCTGTTTAATGCTTTGAGTACTCCATTTGTAACGTCTATATTTGCCACAGGCAATATAAAAGGTTATCAAATTGCACTAACAGTAATATTTGTGTGTGGGCTTATTACTACGTTTTCCGTGTTACAAATGGGGGCAAAACCTTATTCTGTATCAATCGTCTCAGTTTTTATTCAGTTCGCATTGTTGTTATGTAGGCTTTATTATGCGCATAACCATGTTGGTGTGTCGTTTAGACGATTTATTTCCGATGTTGGTGTTCCGATAAGTTTGGTAACTATTTTGTCAATAATTCCACCTTGTTTTTTATATAGTTGGCAGGATAATGTGCTAAAAGTAATTTTTGCAATAGGAATGGAAATATGTTACATCGGATTGCTCATTTTTTTTATTGGTATGAAAAAAAGTGAAAGAAAATATATTATTAACACATTAAAAAACAAACTTGTATGACATTTATTGGATATATAATAAGAGAATGTGGGCGTATTCTTCTAAAAGAAGGTTACAGAGAGCATTCTGATCTGCTCTGGGGAATTCGGTTATACAAAATTACCCCCTCCTATTTAAAGAAGTCTCAAGTTGGATGTTTTTTAGAAGTCGTGCACCTATTTAGATATTGGAGTGCATTCCCTGATACATATTTTCGTTTTGAGATGTTTATGAAAGACTACACCGATATAGATAAAATGAAGTCTTTCATTCCTCAGGAGGTATATAATTTTTATTCTACAGATAAAGACTCTCGTTATCACTTACTGATTGATGATAAAATTCTTTTCCACGACTTTTGTTGTATTATGGCCTTCCCGTTCCTACTCGCTTTTTTATTTTTAGGAATGGACAATTTAGGAATGGGACTGAGTTATTGACGGATAATGATGTAGATCGTATAATATCTAGTATTACTGATGACAGAATATTTGTGAAGAGATTTACTGGAGGTGTTGCTTTTGGAATTTCAATCTTCAAAAAAATAGAGAATGGCATTTATTCTGATTCTGATGGCGAAAAAGTATGCGCGTCTCTAATCCGCAGGAAATTTCAGGGACAAGATTATATTTTTGAGAAACAGATTGTTTAGGAGCCAATTCTCAGTAAGTTTAACCCAGATACCATCAACACTATTCGTGTACTTACATATAAGAGTAGAATAATATCTGCAACTGTTCGTTTTGGCGGAAAAGGTGAGTTTGTGGACAACGTATCTGTAAATGGTGTAGCTGTAAGTCTTGATATAGAAACGGGAAAATTAGGCGAGTATGAAATGAAGATGGATTCTACAGTAGAACACTTCTTTGAACATCCAGGTAGCCATTTGCGCATCAAAGATACGTGCGTAACTCAATGGATAGAGGCAAGAAAAATCGTTAACAAAACTTTGGAATATTTGCTATGTTTTGATAGATTTGGTTTTGATATAGCAACGACCTCCTGCGGACCAGTAATTTTGGAAGTTAATATAGGAGCTGGTGTTAACCTTTCTCAAATGGGCGGAGATTATGGCATAGCAAAATTCTTTATTTCATAAAAAAAAACTAAATGAAAAGAAATAATCAATACTTGTACAAAAAATGAACTTTATAGATAATAATACAATGAATTGTTATGAATGTGGCTGTAGTATTTGGAAATGACCACACTAATAGTGTGGGTGTCATCCAATCTTTAGGAAAAGCTGGATATAAGTCAATAGGATTATTGTTTGGAGGTAAATCAGATTTTGTAATTAGTAGTAAATATACCAGCGGAATAATAACAGCTAAAGATCCGCAGGCGTGCATTGATAAATTATTTGCAAATATTCCTGTTAGCGACTTGAAAATTCCTATCATTGCATGTTGCGACATGGCAGCTTTGACTTTGGAGCGTAATAAGGACAGGTTGAAGGAATATTTTGTATTTGAACACTCTACTCACTATTCTCTTGAATATCTTGCAAAGAAAGAAAATCAAGTTCGAATGGCAACTGAAGCAGGATTCAATGTGCCGAAGTCATGGAACCTTCAGGATAGTAAAGAAATTCCAGTAGATGTTTGCTATCCATGCTTGATTAAGCCTCTTATTAGTTGTGAGGGTGCAAAGAGTGATATTCGTGTATGCCGTACAAGAGAAGAATTAGAGCAGAATCTTAATAGTCTTGAGTACACTAAGAATGTACTTCTTCAGCAGTATATTGAGCGAGATTATGAGATAAGTATCTTAGGATGTGGGTTGTCATCGGGAAAGTGCATTATTCCTGCAGTGGAGAATAAACTCACACTTTATCCCAAGTATGTAGGTTTGGAGTGTTTGGCCAACATACAGTCTCTTGAAGAAGGCCCAATCAAAGCGAGTATTGAGAATCTGATCGCTACTACAGGTTATGTTGGCTTGTTCTCAGTTGAGATGATGCATTGTAAAAATGACGATAAATTCTACTTTACAGAAATCAACCTCCGCAATGATGGGGCAGAAGCATTAGTTACTAAGTATGGTGCAAATCTTCCGCTCAACCATGTTGAGGATTTGATGGGATTACCGCTTACGGAACAGACAGAATATCACCCAGGATATTATATTTGGGATATGCACCATTTTTTGTCCCTAATACATCGCGATATTAACATTATTACATGGATCAAAGATATTAAGAAGTCTAATGGCTTTATGCTTTATTTCAAGGAAGACAAAAAGCCATTCTTTAAGCAATACTCAAACTGGATTTTGTCGAAACTTCATTTAAGAAAGAATGAATCATATAAGTAAAACAATAATAATTGGAACGAATCACCACAATACGCTCGGCATGGTGAGAAGTTTTGGAGAGGAAGGCCAGAAGGTTGTTCTTTACATATATGGAGCCCATAGCAGTTATATTGCAAGTTCTGTTTATGTAGAGAGTGTATCATACTTTGCTACGGTATCCGAGGCTATTGATGCTGTTGCATTATATGAAGATAGGTCTGGTAAGAAACAATTAGTAATAGCTTGTTCCGATGAGGTGTCTTCATTAATGGACTCTCGTTATGAAGAGATGATTGCAAAATGTTATTTTTTTAACGCAGGTGAAGCAGGACGAATTACTTCCTTTATGGATAAACAGAAGCAGCTTAATTTGGCTAAGGACTGTGGATTCTCGGTTCCGTCTTCAATAGATGCATTTCCTAAGGATGTTAATTTTAAGGCAGTTAATTATCCTTGTTTTGTAAAACCTCGAGCCAGCATTTATGGTGGAAAAAAAATTAGCGTTTGTCATTCACAAGAAGAACTCAAGGACGCTCTTACCCAGTATAATCCTGAATATAATGTCCTTGTGCAAGATTATATTCGTAAAGAATACGAAATAGTGATACTGGGGTTATCAATAGGAGATAAGATTCTTATTCCTGGCTTTATCCAAAAACATAGAGAGGAAAGGGGAGGTACAACTTATTCAACGGTAAGGCCAATCTCAGAATTGAACAAAAAGGTTGTTGAAGCATGCAGGCAGATGGTTATGAATATTGACTACCAAGGATTGTGGGGAATTGAATGTATTAAGCAAGGTAATGATTATTTCTTCCTTGAAATCAACATGCGTAATGATGCAACAACATACGCAATGAAAGTAGCAGGAGTCAACCTACCATACTTGTTCCAGCAGATGATAGAGCATCCAAATAGAGATCCAAATATCAAGCTTGTTAGAACTATCAGTTCAATGGTTGAATTCAATGATTTCAACTTTGTGTTGAAAAGAAAGGTCGGTTTGTTCAAATGGACTGACGAGTTCAAAGGAGCAGAATGCAAATATTTCCATTCAAATGCAGATCCGAAGCCTTGTAAACTGATGAAGGCTGATTATATAAAATTTCTACGAAAGCGAATACTGAAATTCTAATATGGGCATTTTTAGAAATATTAAAGAGTCGCTAGTCCATTATACTTGGGATTTAGCATACTTTGAATACAATAGTGAGATTATTACTCATGGGGTAGATTTTCGCAAAATCCATATTGTTAAGAATCCATATAATAAAAAATGGTTTGCTGACCCATTTATACTGCGAGATACTGAACGGGAATTGGCTCTCTTGGTAGAGGAATTCGATTCGACTGTGAAGAGAGGAAGAATTGCTCTAGTTGTGATTGACAAAACCAAGGATTTAATTATATCTTGCGATATTATTCTGGATTTGCCAACTCATTTATCTTTTCCTGTAATATATCGAATAGATGATAAGGTGATCGTACATCCAGAAAACTCTGCCTCAGGAGCCTCATATATGTATGAGTTCGACGAATCTTTAAATAAGTTAGATAATCCTGTCAAGGTGTTGAACGAACCTATTACAGACGCGGTCATTATTAGAAAGGAAGATGAGTACAAGATGTTTGCAACCCGAGTTCCTGAGTCTAATGGCTGCAATCTAAGAATGTATGTGGCAAAGGAGTTTATGGGGCCATATTCTGCAAAAGATGTAGAAGAATATCCTCACTGCCGAGCTCGAATGGCAGGTCAATTCGTTACAAATAATGGAAAGGTAATCAGGCCTGCACAAGACTGCGAAGGTGCTTATGGTAAGGCTGTTATCTTCTATGATGATCATAAAGAACTAGGAGAAATACGGCCATCAACCTACAAATATGCAGGTGTTCATACTTTTAACAAACTTAATAATACATGTATCATTGATATTAAGCGATTTGATTATCCATTGTTTGTGTATTTGAAAGACAAGATAAAGGGACTGATATGGGCAAGATAATCAATAATGATTACACATTTCTTAATTATGCACTAGCATTGTTTTTCTTGGCATCTCCAATAGAATCTATCGCGTTGTCTGAGGGATTCTCTATTGCAAAATTCTCTGCATTGATGGTTCTCCTGGGATGGGCTACACAGGGATTTAAGACTAAACAGTCATTGATGATTCGAAGTTTTGTGATGCTGGCTATATATGCTTCTTTGACAATATTATGGTCTATAGAAAAGTCTAACTCAACTAATCAAGTGTTGATGTTTCTTTGGCCAAGCATTATTGTTGCTGTGGCTATGAATTATTCCATTCGATGTAATGAAGACATATATTTGTATCTTAAAGCCTATATTATGGGTTGTCTTATCTCGACGGTTTCAACTTTTATGTTTAGAGATGTGGCCTTAGCAGCAGCAGAATTTGCAGGTCAGGAGCGCCTTACGGCTTTTGGGCAGGATCAGAACACTTTGGCATTTCTCCTATGTGTCGGATTTACTATTGTTTTAGATTATTTTCGCAGATCTCAGAATGTAAAGTACAGATACGCATGTTTAGTATTCTTGGTTGCTTTCGTTGTGGTTATATTATCCACAGGATCTAGAACCGGCCTTCTCCTTACTGCCTTTGTTTTTAGTTTGTATTTTCTATCAAGTGGGAGTGTGAGAAATTTTATACTGATGATCCTATTGATTCTTTTACTCTCTCCTGTGATATACAATTATATACCAGAATCAATTTGGAATCGTTTTTTAGAAACTAATGATTTGATTGAAAATGGAAATTTTTCAGATAGAGGAGATATTTGGTCTTCTGGATTGTCTGCACTTTTAGAAGAGAATTTTGTCTTAGGTGTAGGGTACTCGAATTTCAGCACAATGCTAAGGCAGCATTTCGGTTGGCAGATGGCTTCTCACAATACATATCTTTCATACTTAGCAGACTTTGGAATTATTGGCTTTTCAATATTTCTGACTGTGCTTTATCGATTGTTTAAAATAGTATGGGGTATATATAAGTCAAACAAGGATATTTATATTCTTGCCTATATTATTCCCTTTTTTGTTGTAATGTTTGTCTTGGAAACAGAGTACAAACGCTGGTTATTTATTTATGGAGTAATATTAGAGTCATACTATAATTTGAATTATATAAATAATTATTCAAACAAATGAAGATACTGCAAGTATTACCGACTTTAGGTTCAGGTGGTGCAGAACACTTTACTGTTGGATTAGTCAACGAATTGATTCACCAAGGTTACGAATGTGATATTGTTACTCTGTTTGATGTAGACAAGGATAACTACCTGTTGAAAGAGCTTAGTTCTAAGTCGCATCACAGTTCACTTCATAAGAAAGCAGGCTTTGATTGGGAATGCTATCATAGACTGTATAAGTTTATCAAGAAGGGTGGTTATGAGGTGGTTCATGCCCATGTGGGATCCATTCCTTACATACTCTTATCCGCAATGCTCCTCAGGAAGGTGAAATTTGTGGCAACTATTCATTCTGAGGCAAGAAGGGAGGCTGGCAGAAACATTATGAAGTGGAGCCGCTTCATAATGTTCCAGCATCATAAGTGTACACCTGTGACTATTTCTGACGAGTCCAAGGTGTCTTTCGATGAATATTACAAGATGGATGCTCCAATGGTGTATAATGGCGTTCCTCAATATTCAGCCAAGTGTATGGCTCCGTTGGTAGATAATAATGATCAGTTGCTATTCATTCATCCTGCAAGTTGTCAGAAGGTGAAGAATCAGGAACTCTTGATAAAGGCTTTTGCAAAGTTGGTGAAGGACTATCCTAATGTGAAGATGCTTTGGTTGGGCAGTAATGAAACCTTCAAGTCATTGTATGATACGCTGGTGCCTGATATGGTTTCGCAATTTAAGTATGTGGGAACAGTTCCTAATGTGCGCGACTACCTTGCTCAGGCCGATGCAATGTGCTTATCATCGAAAATGGAAGGTATGCCAATGACCATTATTGAGGCATTCTCAGTAGGGTGTCCTGCGCTTTGTACTCCAGTAGGAGGAATCCTAAATATGATTGAAGATGGAAAAAATGGAATGTTGTCAGCAAGTCTTTCTGTGGAAGACTATTATTTAATGTTGAAACGATTTTGTAAACTACCATCAGAGCAGAAGAAACAGATGCGACTTCAGGCAAAGGAATCTTTTGCGAAGTATTCTATAGATAATACGGCAAAGGGATATTTGGAAGTGTATAAAAAGTAAGTAACATGAAGATAATTGGTTTATTCCCCCTAACTGGTAATGGTGGTATTGCTTCTTGGACAAAGAAGTTTACAAAGACTTTTCCTGATGAAGCGCATCAGTTCACCTTCGTGGATGTTTCGCCTTCTGTGCCAAGAGCAGGCGGATTGAGTGAGACTTTCCTGTTTCGTGCCTTCTCGGGTTTAACTGCAATGTTTAGAATACTCAGAGAATTGAAAGGTGTACTGAAGAAGGATAAGTATGACATCATGCATACCACCACCAGCGGCAATATCGGCTCTCTTCGTGACTATTGTGTGGCAAAGCTTTGCAAGAAATATGATGTGAAGAGTATCATGCATTGTCGGTACGGCTGTATCACAGAGGATATTCAGTCAAGTGCTCTTGTAGGCAAGTTGCTTCGTAAGTCGATGAATGAGTTTGACCAGATATGGGTACTCGACTCGCGCTCGTACAATACGCTCAAAGGTATCGAAAATTTAAAGGATAAGGTATATCTCACGCCAAACTCTATAGATGTAACTGAAGAAATGAATCCTGCACCTAAGAAGTATAAGCGTGTGGCTTTTATCGGTAACCTTTATCCAACGAAAGGTCTCTACGAATTGGTGGATGCTTGTAGGCTTACTGATGTGAGGCTAGATATTATTGGACCTGGATCGGATGAGGTGGTTGCCAATGTCAAGAAGATGGCTGGCGAGAAGTTGGATAAGTCCATCTTCATTCATGGTCGATTATCTAATCTAGAGGCAGTAAAATTCATGCACGATGTAGATATTGTGGCCTTGCCTACTTACTATCCTTGGGAGGCATTTCCTATTTCTATTATTGAGGCGATGAGTCTTACTAGGATGGTAATCTCTTGTCCTCGTGCTGCTGTTAAGGATATGCTTACCGACCTCGAAGGCAAGCCTTGTGGTATGTTGGTAGAACCGAAATCTACTGTTGCTATTGTAGAGGCTATCAACTGGTGCCAGACCTACAAAGAGGAAGCAGACAAAATGTGCCAGAAGGCATACGAGAAAGTGAATACCTGCTATAGGAAAGAAGTGGTTTACGATCTCTACAGGTCGCTATATGCTAAACTGGTATGATAAGGACAAGAGAAGATCTGAAGTTTTACCTTCAGGAGGATGCTAAGGCTAACCGTATGGACGTATGCTCCCTGTTGAAGTATTGGGTGCGCCTGTTCATCGGTAGTGAGTCGGCTCATGTGTATAAGTATCTAAAGGTATTGCGCTATTGTGAGTATCATTGTAACAATAGTGGTTTCTTCCACAAGATGCTATATAGGTATTATAAGGTACGTTTGCATAGATTGGGCTTTAAGTACAATATCCGTATTCCTGAGAATGTATGTGGATATGGATTGAGTATACTGCATATTGCTGGCTGTGGTGGCTGTCTGGTCAATGCCAAGAAAGTTGGTAACTATGTTAAATTGCAGACAGGTGTACTTTTCGGCAACACCAACCACTCTGAGGACGAGAAACCGATTATTGGTAATAATGTTGGTTTTGGACCGGGAGTAAAGGTATTAGGTAAAGTTACTATTGGTGATAACTGCTTCATTGCAGCTAATGCTGTAGTGGTGAAGGATATGCCGGCAAATGCTATTGTGGGTGGTGTGCCAGCAAAGATTATTAAAATGATAGAGTTAAAATGAGCATGTTGTCAAAACTGAAAAATAATTCATTTTTAAGGGGCTTATGCTTTTCGATGAGAACTATAGAAACTTCTTTGTAATATGCAAAAAAAACACTCAATGTGTTGATAATATGATTGTTATCTTCCATTTCTGTGCGTAGGTAATTACAAGAATGTATATCTTGGCGAAAAGGTTTGCATTGGTGCAAATGCCTATATTTCCGTCCTCAATGCCTGATTTATCTGCAAAGGCAATTGTGCGATAGCAGAGAACTTGACGATTCACACCGGCAATCATGCGCAAGTGGTCGGAACCTTTGTAAGTGATATTACAGAATCCACCAAACCAAAAAGCTTGGATGAAGATGTCATTGGGGAAGAGGATGTTTGGATTGGATGTAATGTTACACTCCTCTCTGGAGTTACCATTGGCAGAGAATCGACCATAGCCGTTGGTGCTGTAGTTGCTAAAACAATGCCTCCTTATTGCTGGTATACCAGCCAAAGTCATTAGGTTCTATTGGGCGATAGAACAGATTCTGGAGCATGAGGCAAAGTTGTACGAAGAAAGCCAAAGATATACGCGTGAGCAAATAGAAGAAATCTTTAGAATTTATAACAAATAGCGGTCAGTGCTTATATTGTGCTGGTCGCGATAAAACAAGTACAATATGAGCGTGATAAGCAAAATTAAGCAAAATCCGACTGTTCGAGGATTTATAAGCCTCTATCGAGAGTATTTCGGAATTAAAAAAAGCAAGTTTGGCTATGTAGGTGAAAGAGTTGTAATGATTCCACCTATCAACATTACAAATTTTTCGAATGTCTATCTCTTGGGTAATAATAAAATAGAGCATTGTACTATTTCTGCATCCATGGCGAAATTTGTCATGAAGAAAGGTGCTGGTACGGCAGAAGGTCTTTGCGTGCATACTGGTAACCATCTTCGTGAGGTAGGAAAATTTTATCGAGATATTACTAATGCGGACAAGCAGGCTTCCGGTCAGGTGCTTGATAAAGACGTAGTCGTAGAAGAGGATGTATGGGTTGGCTGCAATGTCACCTTATTGGCAGGTGTTACCATAGGAAGAGGTTCAACTGTAGCTGCAGGTGCTGTTGTTTCAAAGTCTATGCCTCCATATTGCATCTGTGGAGGTATACCTGCCAAGTTTATTAAGTTCTATTGGACAATAGATCAAATCTTGGAACATGAGGCAAAACTGTATTCTGAAGAGGAAAGATATAATCGTGAACAGCTGGAAGATATTTTTGTCAAGTGGCAGAAGAGGTAAAAGGAAACACTGCAGAAACTCATTATGATATACTTCATGGCAGACGTGTTCGCTGGTCCGACCTACGCAGATATGTTTCCGATGGTCGATCTCGTAGTCTTGGCTTGCGGCACGACAACGATAACGTATCGCACAGATGGATCACTAGAAGCACATTACTTTCTGAATGAGGTATGGACACTAATATGGGTGTTGTACCACTGGCGCTGGAAGCAAATAGTAACAATAAGAATGAAATAAGAAAATTACAATATATGAGGGATAAAAAGACAATTCTGTTTGTGTGTCAGTATTTCTATCCAGAGGTGTTTCGTGGCAACGATATCGCCTTTCATTGGGCAGAACATGGGCATGACGTGCATGTGGTGACGGGCATCCCTAACTATCCAGATGGGGTGTTTCATAAAAGTTATGGGTTCTTCAAGAGACGTCACGAAGTGGTGAATGGTGTGTGCGTGACACGTCTACCTATCTTCCCTCGCGGAAACAGCAAAGTCATGCTGATGTTGAACTATTTCAGTTACTATATTGTGGCATGGGTGTATATTCTGTTTCATGCTATTGATCATAAGTATGACTTTGTGTTTGTACAGCAACTGTCGCCGGTGATGATGTCGGCTCCAGGTGTGCTGTACAAAAAACTGCGGAAGGTACCTCTTTATACTTGGGTGTTAGATTTGTGGCCTGAGAGTCTGTCGGCTGCGGGGGGGATCAACAATAAGTATATTTTGGGGGGCTTTAAACGTTTTGTGAAGAGCGAGTATAAGTACTCGGATAAGATATTAACGAGTTCGAAGAGCTTTGATCAGAGTATCATGGAATATGGGGAATACAGGGATAAAATTGTATATTTTCCGCAGTGGAGCGATGGTAGTTCGGTGAGTTCGGGAAACGGTATAATCAAGGATAACATGAATCTGACGAATATCTTGAAACAGAAGGGTATTGACGAAGCTAAGGTTTTTGATAAAGATAGTTTCAAGGTGATGTTTGCTGGTGCAGTGGGGGAGGCTCATGGTATGGAGTGCAATCTGCAGGCGGCTTTGTTGACTAAGAAGCGTAAGGATATCAAGTGGGTGATTGTAGGCGATGGTCGAAAGCTACCTTGGGTACAGCAGTTTGTAAAGGATAATGGTTTGGAGGATACAGTTTATCTTTTGGGACGATTCCCTTCGGAGACGATGCCTCTGTTCTTCGAGACGGCCGATGTGATGCTTGTGTCACTTACCGATTCGCTTCTATTCAACCTCTATGCTCCGGCAAAAATCAGTAGCTATATGGCTTCGGGTAAGCCTATCATCTCATGTTTGAATGGCGAAGGTGCAGAGGTGGTAAAGACTGCCGAATGTGGTTGGCATGTGCCAGCTGGCGATGCGGAGAAACTTGCAGCCCTTGTTCTATATCTTGCAGATATCGACAAAGCAATTCTTGCTTCAAAAGGTCAGAATGGACTTCGGTTCTATAAGGAGAACTTCCAGAAAGAGAAGTGCCTGTGGAAGCTGGATGAAATCGTGGGACTGAAATAGAAGAAACAGATAGAGTTATGAATACATGCTTAATCTACGGAATCATTTTTGTGATTCTGCTTGCATTAGAATTGGCATACTTCAAGATTGCCAACAAGTTTAATATCATAGATAAGCCCAATGAGCGTTCAAGCCACTCGACCATTGTGCTGAGAGGAGGTGGAATTATTTTTCTATTGTCGCTTTGGATATGGTCGGCCTTTTTTGGTTTTCAATATTTGTGGGCATTGTTGGCTGTATCATTGATTGCTGGGGTGAGCTTCATAGATGATATTCGCTCGCTGCCAGACAGTGTGCGACTGGTAGCTCAGTTCATTGCTATGGCGATGATGTTTTATCAGTTGGATATCCTGCATTGGGATATGTGGTGGATTGTTTTCCTTGCGCTCATTGTTTGTGTGGGAGCATCAAATGTTATCAATTTCATGGATGGAGTAAATGGCATCACGGGAGTGTACGCGATGGTATCGTTGATTCCGTTGGCTATATTGAATTCAAATGCTAACTTAGGCTCAAATTTGCTGGGAGGATTTATTGACCAGAGTTTAGTTTATGTAGTGATATTGGCAGATTTAGTGTTCTGCCTGTTCAACTTCCGTCCGAAGGGTAAAGCTAAGTGCTTTGCTGGCGATGTGGGGTCGATTGGTGTGGCGTATATCCTGCTTTTCATGATCGGCTCGCTGATTCTTACGACAGGAGACGTAACTTACCTAATCTTCCTGCTGGTGTATGGAGTGGACGGATGCTTGACGATTATTCACCGTATTATGTTGCATGAGAATCTGGGTGAGGCTCATCGTAAGCATGCCTATCAGTTGATGGCTAATGAACTGAAGATTGGTCATGTAAAGGTGGCGACCCTGTATGCTTTGCTTCAGTTAGCTATATCACTTGGTTTTATATACCTGTGTCCGAATACGGTTGTAGCCCACTGGATTTACCTCGTCTTTGCCATTGTAATTCTTGCCATGACTTATGTATTGTTTATGTTGAAATACTATCACTTACATGAAGAGTATTTGGCAGATATTAAAAAACATTGAACCATGATACAGATAGACAAAAAACTGATTTCTGAACTATTCGATAAAGCGTTGGTTAATCCGCGTCTCCGTATGAATTATGACCTGCGTACAAGTTCTAACGATGGTGGTCAGCGTATGTTGAATGCCTTGATGCCCGGAACAGTCGTACCAATCCATCATCATCCCCACAGTAATGAGAATGTCATTCTTCTGTGTGGTAATTTGGTAGAGATATTGTATGATGAAGAGGGTAATGAAATAGAGCGTGTACATCTCAATCCAACGGTCGGTAAATTCGGTTGTGTAGTTCCTGTCGGAGTATGGCATACAGTTGAAGTCTTTGAACCGTCAGTCATCTATGAAGCAAAAGACGGCCAATATGGCAGGGATGGAAGTGAAACTTTTGATGAGTATATGACAAAGAAGTCATCTGAACCATCAGAAGCATTTACCTTCTCAAACTCTCTTGGTGACCTCAAGAAGAAGATTGAGTATCTTATTGGTATGGAGCGTCAATCCGGTGCTATGGATGTAATCTCTCCTCTCTACGTTTCTCGCATGCTGAATGTGCCCTTCGATCAGGTAGAGTCTGCAATGAAAGAGATAGGAGTATACTAATGTCAACAAAGATGATTTTACGTACATTTCCCATGAAAAAATGATGAGTATTATGTCGTTTACATACTGTAGTAGTTGGATTTAGTTCATAAAGAGTCACTTTCGTGTGATCGCCTTCTGTGATAATTTAAGAGATATGTCTCAGAAAAATATCATTCCCGAATTAGTATACTTAACTCTTGAATAGGATAAAATTTGTCATCGGAAGATCAATTGAAACATGCTGGAAGAGTGAAAATTGAAAATGTCCCTTGACATAGCGGAGATGAGAGACAGAGATGAACACACCAGAGGGCGAAAGAAGGAAGTGTAGGATGATTAGTAAGGGTACCTTGTGCCTTGTTTATCCGATTACGATATAAAAAAAATACCCAAGAATTTCAATATTATACTCTACTGACTGAGCGAAATGGGGGCTCGGTTTTGTTAAGAATTGTATAACCCTACTAAGAAAGAAATATATGAAACGATTGAAACAATTATTCTATTGCGTATTGGCGGCATTTATGTTTACTGCCTGTCAGTCTTATAAAAAAGTACCTTACCTGCAGGATGCTGAAGTGGTATTGTATAGTACTCAGAATGAGCAACTATATGATGCAAAGATTATGCCTAAAGATTTGTTGACGATTGTAGTGTCGTGTACTAGTCCTGAATTGGCGGCACCTTTCAATCTAACAGTGGCTACACAGAATAATGCAGCTTTGAGTTATGCCACTACTCAACCTGTTCTGCAGCAATATCTGGTGGATAATGAAGGTAATATAAACTTTCCGGTATTGGGCGAACTTCATGTGGGCGGATTGACCAAGAAGGCGACTGAACAGATGATTGTGGAAAAACTGAAACCTTATATAACAGAGATGCCTATTGTAACGGTACGTATGGTGAATTATAAGATTTCCGTGATTGGTGAAGTTGCCCGTCCCGGTACATTCACGATTTCCAATGAGAAGGTGAATGTTTTGGAAGCTTTGGCCATGGCAGGAGACATGACTGTATATGGTTTGCGTGATGATGTTAAGCTGATACGGGAGAATGCTAATGGTAAACAGGAAATTATCCCTTTGGATCTGAATAAGGCGGAGACTATTCTTTCTCCTTATTACTATTTGCAGCAGAATGATATTATCTATGTGACTCCCAATAAGGCAAAAGCCCGAAATTCAGACGTGGGAAATAGTACAAGCTTATGGTTCTCTGCTACTTCGATCCTTGTTTCTATTGCCAGTTTGTTGTTTAATATCCTGAAATAAAAGAAAGAGTTATGAAAGAAGCAAATCAAAACAGTAAGGAACGTGAAATAGCTGAGGAACAGATCGATTTCCGGGCACTGCTTTTTAAATATATTATTCACTGGCCTTGGTTTGTAGGGGCGGTGTTGCTATGCCTTGTTGGTGCGTGGTTTTATCTGCATTGGGCTACGCCTATTTATAATATTTCAGCCACCGTGCTTATGAAAGATGAGAAGAAAGGTGGAGGTGCAGGACTCTCTTCGGAGCTGGAGGATATGGGATTAAGCGGTCTTATGACTTCCTCCAAGAATATTGATAATGAGTTGGAAGTTTTGCGTTCGAAAACGCTCGTTAAAGAGGTGGTTAATCAGTTGGGGCTGTATATAACTTATGTAGATGAGGATGAATTTCCTGCTAAAGGTTTGTATAAGACATCTCCAGTCCAAGTGAGTTTGACACCTCAGGAGGCTGAGAAACTAAGCTCTCCGATGGTAGTGGAAATGACCTTACAGCCTAAAGGTAGTATGGATGTGAACGTGACTGTAGGTGAGAAAGGATATCAGAAGCACTTTGAGAAATTGCCTGCTATCTTCCCGACTGATGAGGGTACGTTGGCTTTCTTTCAGGAAGTTGATTCGGTAGCTTTGCAGGATGGGACGAAAGTTCCTCGTATAGAGAAGGACGTGCGTCATATAACTGCGACTATCAACAAACCGATGAGAGTGGCAAAAGGATATTGTAACAGTCTGTCTATTGCACCTACTTCTAAAACTACTTCTGTGGCTGTGATTTCATTAAAAAATTCCAGTTTGCAGCGTGGGCAGGATTTTATCAACCAGTTGCTTGAAATGTATAATCGCAATACGAATAATGATAAAAACGAAATTGCTCAGAAAACAGCAGAGTTTATTGATGAACGTATTGGTATTATCTCAAAAGAACTGGGAAGTACGGAAGCGGATTTAGAGACTTTCAAGCGTGATGCGGGTATCACAGATTTGACGAGCGAAGCTCAGATCGCTTTGGCCGGTAATGCTGAGTATGAAAAGAAGAGTGTGGAGAACCGTACTCAAATCAGCCTGGTGAATGACTTGCGTAAGTACTTAAGAGGTAATGAATACGAAGTATTGCCGAGTAATGTGGGTTTACAGGATGCCGCTTTGATTGGTGCGATTGAACGCTATAATGAGATGTTGGTGGAGCGTAAACGCCTGTTACGTACATCAACAGAGAATAACCCTGCTATTGTGAATCTGGATACGAGCATCCGTGCTATGAAAGCCAATGTACAGGCTACCCTTGAAGGAACTTTGCAAGGGTTGATGATCACTAAATCCAACCTTGACCGTGAAGCAAGTCGCTACTCTCGTCGTATCAGTAATGCTCCGGGGCAGGAACGGGCTTATGTAAGCATCGCCCGCCAGCAAGAAATCAAAGCTGGTTTGTATCTGATGCTGTTACAGAAACGCGAAGAGAACGCGATCGCACTAGCTGCTACAGCGAATAATGCAAAAATTATTGATGAAGCAATAGCTGACGATACTCCGGTATCTCCTAAAGGCAAAATGATTTATTTGATTGCATTGATGTTAGGTATTGGAATCCCTGTTGGCATCATCTACCTGATTGACCTGACGAAATTCAAGATCGAAGGTCGTGCCGATGTAGAGAAACTAACGACTGTCCCTGTTGTCGGTGATATTCCATTGACAGACGAAAAGAATGATAAGAATGGTTCTATTGCGGTATTTGAGAATAAGAACAATCTGATGAGTGAGGTTTTCCGTAATGTTCGAACCAATCTTCAGTTTATGCTTAATAATGACCAGAAGGTAATCCTTGTGACCTCAACCGTTAGTGGAGAAGGAAAATCGTTTGTTTCGGCAAACCTGGCTATCAGTCTTTCTCTTTTGGGAAAGAAAGTGGTGATTGTCGGTCTTGATATTCGTAAGCCGGGACTTAATAAGGTATTCCAGCTTTCGAACAGGGAAAAAGGTATTACCCAATATCTTTCCAATCCTGAAACGGATCTGATGGAACTGGTACAGCCTTCGGATATCAACAAGAACCTATATATCCTTTTGGGTGGCACTGTTCCTCCTAATCCTACTGAACTACTGGCTCGTAACGGACTGGACAAGGCCATAGAAACCTTGAAGAAGCACTTCGACTATGTAATAATGGATACTGCCCCTATCGGTATGGTAACCGATACCTTATTGATAGGCCGTGTAGCTGACTTGTCCGTCTACGTATGCCGTGCCGACTATACTCATAAAGCCGAATATACATTGATCAATGAGTTGTCTATTGAGAAGAAACTTCCTAATCTTTGTACCGTAATCAACGGTGTGGACTTGAAAAAGAGAAAATACGGTTATTACTACGGCTACGGCAAGTACGGTAAGCACTACGGCTATGGCAAACGCTATGGTTACGGCTATGGATATGGTCAGACCAAAAGTGAAAGAAAAGACTAGTAATTTTGAAATAAATATGAAAAAAACGTTGAAAAAGGATGATTTATTTTGTATCTTTATAGCTTATAAACCAAGCATAAAGATACAATGAATCAACCAGATTTTGTAGTGAAATGCTACAATAAACAAGACTTAGCCCAAATGTATTTTCCTGATATAACAGTTCGCGCTTCAGTAAATAAACTTCGTCGTTGGATGCGTAGATGTCAACCATTAATGGATGAGATACTTTCTACGGATTTTCATCCGAAAACGAAAGCTTTTTCTGTGCGGGAAGTAAGGTTGATTACTTACTATTTGGGTAAGCCGGGAGATTTATAATCTCAAAATCCTTTTATTATTCATCACAATGACTACGGGAGGCAGCACTTTCGCTATCTCCCGCAGTTTTTTTATAACTCTGAATATTCCTTTCTCGGATCAAAGCAAGGACATGCTTTATGAATCGAGGCACTAAGCTGATAATGTCCCGCTATCTGCGCCTCCGGATACTGATGCCTGAGAATCGTCAGCAGATCGATCAGGGCAAAACGCTGCGCGGCAGTTCTTGTATCCGCCGGTTTGCCATCTTCATTCAGTCCGCCTTCATAGCAGATTCCGATACTATGCCTGTTGAATCCACGCACATGAGCACCCATCTCAGAGATGGGACGGCAATGGTGAAGAACTCCGTCACGGGTAATATAAAAATGGTAACCGATATCAAGAAAGCCCCGTTGCAAATGACATTCGCGAAGCTGTTCTACACTGAAGCGAACATTGCAGCGCGTAGCGCTGCAATGAATCACCAACAACTTAATCTCTCTGGGGAGATACTCATCTTTAGAACTTTCCATACGGATGTATTACAGATGAGCCGCACAGGACGTTACTCCGAGAGCAGAAATGATAGACGTTGCAATTGTCACAATGAACTGAAGAATATTCTTCCAAACTTGTTTTTTCATACGATTTAAATTTTAATGATTAATCAATTAAACGGTCGGGTCCGGTGCTTCTTCGTCGTCACCTGAGCCATCTGTATTTCCGCCTTTTCCATCGTCCGGCAGCGGTTCGTCTCCCGAATCAGTTTTGCCGTCACTCTTATACAGTGCGAAGTCCAGCGTTTTACACAACTTGCGGAGATCATTTCCCGGATAGAAAAGCACTTTGCCTTTCTCGATACACGATGCTTTGAATTCCTTCTCCGTTGCGGTAGCCGTTGCCGTCTTGAGACTCATGCGGAAATTCCCCAGATCGCCCATCTGAACGATATTCCCTTCATCCAGTACATTGACGATTTCGAGCAGAAACTCACCGATACAGCCTTCCAGCTCTCCTTTGGAGTACGAGGAACGTTCCGTAATACGCTTGCAGACTTCCTTAACGGTAACTTTGCGTCCGCTGCGTGCCACTGCATAATACTTGGGTGCTTCACTAGGTTTCAACAGGTTCTTGCGAGCCATAACAACATAATTCTGTGCCATAATTTTTAATACTTATTACTTAATACTTAATACCTGTAACCGATTACTTAGCAAAGATACTACATGAGCAAGTGCTCGTGATGTGCAGTGACGCACACAGGCGCACTGATAAAAGGAAAAAACATTGAGAAGATTGTATTGAATCTTCCCAATGTTTGCATCCGATCATTGAGAAGTTTTTTTCAAACTTCCCAATGTTTTCAGGGAGTCTTCAAAAGGACAAAAGGACCAAAAGGACAGATAGGACTATTTTATGAGATCTTCTGATACTTCCCATGAGATATCTTATTGATTTTGACGTCAATGAGCGATTTCAACAGTCTGCTGATCTTGCGGCGGCTGAAATCGTATTTTACGCCAATCTGTATTGCTTCTTCGGTAGTGAATGTTTCCGGCAACTCGCCGATGAACTTTCGTGTACTGTTCGGATCTTTCAACGGATGGAACTGGGGAGACGGCATGGAAGACAATAATAGCCTGCTATGCTCATAACAGCAGAGAACGATCTGGAGAGAGCGCTCGAAATCTACATCCTTACAATAGATATCCGGTGCGCCATCATTCGCCTCGAACTGGCGGATGCGTGCCTGGATCATGCTGATGCGCATCACAAGACAGGCATACCGCTTGACTACGGCCTGAAGGTCATCGTTACCTTCCAGAACCACTTCGGCAAGCAGCTTGGAAAACGTATGATTCAGATAATCCCATTGAGAACGGCTGAAGTGAAACAATACAGGATGATTCTCACAGAAATGATAAAGTTCGAAAACACGATGGGCAAGCGGCTTGAAAGACTCTTCGAGCGAGATACTGTCATCTCCCATGGGCTTCCACTTCGGAATGCTGCGGAAAGTGTAGAGCATGATACGGCTCGGAAGTCCTTTTTCCGAAGTCTCTATCAGTGAAGCCATCTGACTCGGGGTGCCGGTGAGGAACATGGCAAGCATGGGAAAACGGATATAAATGGGGGTTAAGCCATTGATCTTGAAAGCGGAATCAATATTCTCATGCTCGAATGCCTTGCGGAGCATATCGTCAAAGTTACCGCAATCCAGATGATTGGCTGTAGCCAGCGTCTGCGCCTCGGTATCGAAGATGATGCTTCCTTGCGGGCCGTTGTCCCGCATCTGGATTTGCATACGGCTGTAGCTGGTAGTGGCAGGGAGAAAAAGCATTTTGTAAGCCGGTTTTTCCGGCTCTTCGGGACACTCTTTATGTTCCTTTTTCTTATAAGTACAGTCCAGTTTCCATTGGGTGTATTTATGGTTATAAATTTTCTGCTGAAGTTCGCTATTGGAAAGTATCCAGTCGTGGACCTCTTCCAGCAGATAACGTCCTGTTTGCGCAATGCTCTTGTTGCTTCCGGCGGGGGCAATGCCGAAACTGTAGAAATGGGGCGAATACTTTTTGTGATTATAGATGCCGAATGTGGCGGGCAGTACGGAACTCAATGCGGTGAGGTTGGAGAGAAAGGAAAGATCCTGTTCACGATCACCTTCCTCTTCGAGGATACATTCGTTCAGCAGATCGGGCAGATATTTGTACACGCTCTTGGGAAAACAGGGCGTTTTTTTTCTGAATTCTTCGCCTTGCCAATATGCTTCATCTGCTTCATAGACGTTTTCGGATGGGCTATATGTCGCTTTTGTCATTTTGTCCTTATGAGGAGAAGAGCAAAGCGGAGAGGCGGAGACATGTGGGGTAGAGGTAACTTTTTGGTAACCAGATTGTAGGATGCTCCTGATTTCCTGAGCGGGAAAGTCGGAGTGCTCAAAATAAACCGTAATCCCGCGTAATATGCTTTCTTGCGAATACCTTCTCCGGCAAGCTTCGCAGGCGAGTTTAAACAGATTGGTGTGTCGTTGCCCGGCAGTCAATGGATTTAAGAAAATGTAGGACGAAAGGAACAAGCTGACTTCCTCTTCCGAGAAGTTCTCGGAGGTTTCGCTTGTTTTTGCCGGTAGCGGAGGAGAGGGGAGGTTTTCTGCTGTCGGCTGGAACGGTTGTGTTTCCACAGCCGCTTCCAGAACGAATGACTGATAAAGACTGGCTACGTATCCGTCCGGTGAATAGGTGAAATAACACAGGCGGCTTTCGTCTTTACAGGCGGGATCGCTGGTAAGGCCGGTCAGCTGGTCGTAGTAACGGCTGACCAGTAGCTGCCCTTCCCGGTGACGGCCTTCGATGCCTTCCACATAGGCGAAGATTTTCACGCCGTCCGTAGGGCTTTCCAGAGCAGCTACGGTATGAGGGTCGGCAGCGCAAAGACGGATGATCTCCAGCCGGTTGGGAACGTGGTCGTAGTCGAGCCCGATAATGTGACTGGGCAGCCGGAAATTTCGGATGGCATGCGCTCCGTCGAAAGTGCCGGCAGGGGTGAAGCAGGGGAGCTGGCTTTTTATTTTTTGTGCCGCTTCATGGTCTCCCTCCTGATGATACCGCCGGATCGCCTGAATGATGGAGGCATAAACCGGATGGATACACATAAAGATGACTTCGAGAAAAGACATGACTTTTGGTTTTTTGGAATACACGTTTTCGTAAACGGAAACTTTAATTTCTTCGAGTACTTTCATTTGATTTTGAAGTTTTAGAATTACTTTTGCACCCGCTATCGGGATAACGGGTGCAAAGGTAAAGAATACGGATTTGGAGGCGGTTTCATAGGTTGAAACAGGTTGAATAACCAAATATAAATCTATTTTTTATAAATATTTAAACAAAGAGCAAACATGACAAAAGAAAACAATCATGGACCTTATGAGTTTTTGGGAAATATGGTAGTGAGTTTAATGAATGTCGATCCGTCAGTATCCATCTCTTTTCTGGAGACGGAAATACATGTTTCCAGAAGGGATGTGTGTGCCATGCGGCAAGGGAAAGACTTACACCTCTATCAATATGTGCGCGTGATGAACTGTATCATGGATGAGATACATCTGGAAATTCTGTTGAATGTATTGTTGAAGGAACTGAAAACGGTATTGACAGCCCATTGTGACTTGGTGATTGGTACAGTTCCTCACCGGCCTTATGGAAACAGTCAGCCGGCAGAGTGGATGGTGGTAATGAAATGGGACGGGGTAAGAGGCTGATTGGATTGTCTTACCCTGAATGTTATCTCAGCTTCCGGAAGTAGGCGCGTATTTTCTTCATGATCTTGATGCCCATCACTACTCCGTCAAAGATAGCCATACCGGTATTGAACGAACGCATGAGCGAATCCGCCTTATTGGTGGCGGGCGCAAGCGGAGCGAATATCTCACGGGTGGTAGCTGTCATGGCTCGTTTCTGGGCATGAATCTCGTTCAAGAGCTTCTTTTTGCGTTGAGTAATCTCTTCTAATGTAATTTTGGCAGGTGTTTGCGCACTCATAACTTAAATTATTTTGAATCGTTTAAAAATAAGTTGGCGAGGAAGTTTACCATGGGAGAGATGATAAGCTGCTTGCGGAAAATAATGACTAAAGCCATAATCAGGACATTGATACCGGCTATAATGGCGAAACTTACCATGAGTCCGCCTACTAAAGGCTCCAGTACATAAGCCAGAGCAAATAACAGATAAAACAGGGCCACCATGCCGAGGATAATAAGTACTACAATCATGATCAACGTAGAAAGAAGTATGGTTAACTTCTCCGTCAATTCTAATTTGGTGTATTCCTTCTGAAGTTCCAGATACTTTTTGAACTCAAAAAACAACTGTTGAAAGTTCTCAATACTCTTATCGTCTGCAAACATGGTCGCTCTGTTTTAGTCCTTTACTTACTTATTCTCCTATTTCTCCTTTAATTTCAGCTGCAATCTCATCAACGAGATTATCCATCTCGTTGCGATTCAGCTTGATTCCTTTTTTACGAAGAATTTCTGCGATCTTGTGACGGGTATCTTCTCCCTTTTCAGGAGCAAACAAAATACCAAGGGCTGCGCCTACGGCTGCACCACCCAAAAAAGCTGCTAATACATTTAATCCTTTCATAATTTATACTGTTTAAAATGATTATGATACAACAAATATAACATTTTTCTTAAAAGGTTGTTCGCAAAAGCAAGAAAAAAGTACTCTCTTTTTATCATTCTTGATTTCTTTTATGGTTTAATCTTATTTAACTAGACTTTTGGACTAACAAATGGGACTTAAGGCGTACTTTTGTCATTCAATATTGTAATTCAGAACATAATGAAAGCAAAGATTGTTTTTATAACCGGAGCAAGCAGCGGAATAGGGCAGGGATGCGCGCGCAAATTTGCGAAGGAAGGATGGAACCTGATTCTTAATGCCCGCACCGTTTCGAAGCTGGAAGAACTGAAGGAGGAACTGGAAAAGGCATATGGAGTACAGGTCTGTGTGCTGCCTTTTGACGTCCGCGACCGGAAACAGGCTGCTGCCGCATTGGAAGCATTGCCGGAAGAATGGAAATCGATCGATGTATTGGTGAACAATGCCGGACTGGTGATCGGAGTAGACAAGGAGTTCGAAGGCAGTCTGGATGAATGGGATATCATGATCGATACGAATATAAGAGGTCTGCTGGCCATGACGCGCCTGGTTGTTCCCGGCATGGTGGAGCGCGGACGCGGACACATTATTAATATAGGCTCTATCGCCGGAGATGCCGCTTATCCCGGAGGCAGTGTTTACTGTGCTACCAAAGCTGCCGTGAAGGCACTTTCGGACGGACTCCGGATAGACTTGGTGGATACTCCGCTGCGGGTGACGAATATCAAACCGGGCATGGTAGAAACAAACTTTACAGTAGTACGTTATCGTGGCGACAAGCAGGCGGCTGACAATTTTTACAAAGGGATACGTCCGCTGACCGGAGACGATGTGGCCGAAACGGTGTATTATGCAGCTTCGGCTCCCGCGCATATTCAGATTGCAGAGGTGCTTTTGATGCCAACTTATCAGGCAACAGGCACTATTTCTTATAAGAAGAAGGCAGAATAGACGTTTTTTCGCCGGATTTCTTTGCCGGATGATAAAATTTCTATTATTTTGTTGCCCGAAAACTAAATGTGAACGAACAAGATTATTGAATTATTAATTAAATACAGAGTATTGGATATGAAAAAATTGGTCGTATTAGGAATGGGAGTATGCATGGTGCTTGCGTTTGCATCTTGTAAATCCAGTGAGAGCGCCTATAAAAAAGCTTACGAGAAAGCAAAACAGCAAGAATTGGCAGAACCGCAGGTGGAAGCTCCGGTAGAAGTGACTCCAGTAGTTGCAGCTCCTGTGACAACACCTAAGGCTACAGATACAACCGGCGTTCGTCAGGAAAAGGTGACAGTTGTTTCCGGAACGGACGGACTGAAAGATTACAGCGTAGTAGTGGGCAGCTTTGGCGTGAAGGCAAATGCGGAAGGCTTGAAAGACTGGTTGGACGGTCAGGGTTACAACGCTACAATTGCGTTCAATGCAGAAAAAGCAATGTACCGTGTGATTGTAAGCTCATTCGCTGATAAAGCGGCTGCTATCGATGCACGTAATGCATTCAAGGCTAAATACCCGAGTCGCACAGACTTCCAGGGAGCTTGGTTGCTGTATCGCATTTATTGATTTCTTTTTGGTAATATATATCGGGATGAATGAACTATTTTCCCGAAATAAGAAGGCGGTAACTGGGAAGTTACTGCTTTTTTGTTGCACAATGTAAATTCGTTTTTTAGAAATTTTTATCATTCTACTAAAAGAAGTTATAAATAGCAGGTGGGAAACTTTTATAGCAAAGAAAGTTTTTACTTTTGTCAACTCTTATCTTGGAGGATTTATTGCCTTAGTGTAAAAGAGGTTTTAATAATGAAATTGAATGGAACAGAAATATGTAATGGCTGCTATCGATGCAGCGTTGAAAGCAGGTGAAAAAATCCTTTCTATCTATGAAGATCCGAAGTCGGATTTTGAAATAGAGAGGAAGGCGGATAACTCTCCCTTAACGATAGCAGACAGAAAAGCCCATGAGGCGATTGTTGCCATTTTGAATGAAACTCCTTTTCCGGTTCTTAGTGAAGAAGGAAAGCATATGGACTATGCGGTGCGGCGTGATTGGGATACTTTATGGATTGTAGACCCGCTGGACGGAACGAAGGAGTTCATCAAGCGTAACGGAGAATTTACGGTAAATATAGCTTTGGTGCAGAACGCTGTACCTGTAATGGGTGTTATTTACGTGCCCGTAAAAAAAGAACTTTATTTTGCAGTGGAAGGGACAGGTGCCTATAAGTGTTCCGGCATTGTCGGTCTGGAAGACGGGGGAGTGACCCTGCAGCAGATGATTGGGAAATCGGAACGGATGCCATTGGCGGATGCGCGCGACCATTTTATTGCTGTCGCTTCCCGTTCGCACCTGACGCCTGAAACAGAAACATATATTGCAGACTTAAAAAAGAAACACGGCAGTGTGGAACTGATATCGAGCGGAAGTTCTATTAAAATCTGCCTGGTTGCCGAAGGAAAGGCGGATGTCTATCCGCGTTTTGCTCCGACGATGGAGTGGGATACGGCTGCCGGACATGCGATAGCCCGTGCCGCGGGAATGGAAGTGTATCAGGCTGGAAAAGAGGAACCTTTGCGATACAACAAAGAGGATCTGCTGAATCCGTGGTTTATTGTTGAAGCAAAAAGAGAACACTAATTAATGTTTATATGACATTCGAAATTGTATTTGTACTATTATCCTTATTAGGAATGATGGCTGCCCTGATCGCAGATAAGATGCGACCGGGCATGGTGCTCTTTTCGGTAGTGGTTTTATTCCTGTGTGCCGGCATTCTGACTCCGAAAGAAATGCTCGAAGGCTTCAGTAATAAAGGGATGATTACCGTTGCCCTGTTGTTCCTGGTAAGTGAGGGTATCCGTCAGTCGGGTACATTGGGGCAGGTGATCAAAAAACTGCTTCCGCAGGGAAAAACGACGGTGTTTAAGGCACAGTTGCGTATTCTGCCTTCGGTAGCATTCATTTCTGCTTTTCTGAATAATACTCCGGTTGTAGTTATCTTTGCCCCGATCATCAAGCATTGGGCGAAATCGGTAAAGCTTCCGGCCACCAAGTTCCTGATTCCCCTTTCTTATGTGACCATTCTGGGTGGTATCTGTACGCTGATCGGTACTTCTACCAATCTGGTTGTGCACGGCATGATTCTGGAAGCCGGCTATGAAGGCTTCACCATGTTCGAGCTGGGAAAGGTCGGCATCTTCATTGCCATTGCCGGTATCATATATCTTTTCATTTTCTCCAAACGGCTCTTGCCCGATGCACGTCCGGATACGGCTGTGCCCGATGAAGAAGTGGAGGAAGGAGAGAAGCTGCATCGTGTAGAAGCTGTATTGGGAGCCCGTTTCCCCGGTATCAACAAGAAACTGAGTGATTTCAATTTCCAGCGTCACTATGGTGCGGAAGTGAAAGAGATCAAAACACGTAACGGTCAGCGCTATGTCGATCATCTGGAGGATGTAGTGCTCCGTGAGGGTGATACGCTTGTGGTGATGGCGGATGATACGTTTATCCCGACTTGGGGAGAATCTTCGGTATTCGTGCTGCTTACCAACGGCAATGATCCGGATACTTCGGGAAAGAAGAAGCGCTGGCTGGCGCTGATCTTGCTGGTATTGATGATTGTCGGTGCTACGGTGGGCGAACTGCCGGCAACCAAAGAGATGTTTCCCGATATCAAGCTGGATATGTTTTTCTTTGTCTGCATTACTACTATTATCATGGCGTGGACCAATATTTTCCCCGCCCGTAAATATACCAAATATATTTCGTGGGATATTCTGATTACGATTGCCTGCGCGTTTGCCATCAGTAAGGCTATGGTGAACTCCGGTGTGGCCGATTGTGTGGCAGGATTTATCATCGGTTTGAGTGACGATTACGGACCGCATGTATTACTTGCTATATTGTTTGTCATCACGAATTTATTTACGGAACTGATCACGAACAATGCGGCAGCGGCTCTGGCATTCCCCTTGGCACTGTCTATCTCGGCACAGTTGGGCGTAAGTCCGACTCCTTTCTTCGTCGTGATCTGTATGGCTGCCTCTGCCAGCTTTTCCACACCGATCGGTTATCAGACGAATTTGATTGTGCAGGGTATCGGCAACTACAAGTTTACGGATTTTGTCCGTATCGGTCTGCCACTCAATATTATCACTTTCTTAATCTCTGTTATCCTGATCCCGTTGATCTGGAACTTTTAAATAAACATAATTTATAAATGGAAGAAAAGAATCATATATATCCGATCTTTGACCGCATGATGACGCGGAAGGACAAAGAAGAACTTCTGGGACAGCACAGCGTGATGATCTGGTTTACAGGTCTGAGCGGATCGGGAAAAAGCACGATTGCGATTGCATTGGAGCGTGAGCTCCATAAGCGCGGATTGCTTTGCCGTATTCTGGACGGCGACAATATCCGCAGCGGTATCAATAACAATCTGGGCTTCTCCGAAACCGACCGTGTGGAGAACATCCGTCGTATCGCCGAAGTCTCCAAACTGTTTCTGGACAGCGGTATCATTACGATTGCGGCATTTATCAGCCCTAATAATGATATCCGTGAAATGGCGGCGAATATTATCGGAAAGGATGATTTTCTGGAAGTTTTCGTAAGTACTCCGCTGGAAGAATGCGAAAAGCGGGATGTGAAAGGGCTGTATGCCAAGGCACGCAGAGGGGAAATTCAGAATTTCACCGGAATTTCTGCACCGTTTGAAGTGCCCGAACATCCGGCGTTGTCATTGGATACTTCGAAGCTGAGTCTGGAAGAGTCGGTCAATCGTCTGTTGGAGATGGTGTTGCCGAAAATAGAAAAGAAATAAATGAAGAAATCTCAAAAAAGATGGAAGAATATAAACTGAGCCATTTGAAAGAACTCGAAGCCGAGTCAATTCATATCATCCGCGAGGTGGCGGCGGAATTTGAGAATCCGGTGATGCTGTACAGCATCGGAAAAGATTCTTCGGTGATGGTGCGCTTGGCTGAAAAAGCGTTTTATCCGGGAAAAGTTCCCTTCCCGTTGATGCATATCGATTCGAAGTGGAAGTTTAAGGAAATGATCCAGTTCCGCGACGAATATGCCAAAAAATATGGCTGGAACCTGATTGTGGAAAGTAATATGGAAGCGTTTCATGCAGGGGTAGGACCTTTCACGCATGGAAGCAAGGTACATACGGACCTGATGAAGACGCAGGCATTGCTGCATGCGCTGGACAAATATAAATTTGACGCTGCATTCGGCGGCGCTCGTCGTGACGAAGAGAAATCGCGTGCCAAGGAACGTATCTTCTCTTTCCGTGATAAATTCCACCAGTGGGACCCGAAAAATCAGCGTCCTGAATTGTGGGATATCTACAACGCCCGTGTGCACAAGGGAGAAAGTATCCGTGTGTTCCCGATCAGTAACTGGACGGAACTGGATATCTGGCAATATATTCGCCTGGAGAATATCCCGATTGTTCCGCTATATTATGCTAAAGAGCGTCCTGTGATCAATCTGGATGGTAATATCATTATGGCGGATGATGAACGTCTGCCGGAAAAATACCGTGACCAGATCGAGATGAAGATGGTGCGTTTCCGTACATTGGGCTGCTGGCCGTTGACAGGCGCGGTAGAGAGCAGTGCGGCTACCATTGAAGAGATCGTGGAAGAGATGATGACAACTACCAAGAGCGAGCGTACTACCCGTGTGATCGACTTCGATCAGGAAGGAAGTATGGAGCAGAAGAAACGTGAAGGGTACTTTTAAGCAATTAAAAATCAGAGACTAAAAATGGAAATGGATAATAAGCTGGATATAAAGGCTTTTCTGGACAAAGATGAACAGAAGGACTTGCTGAGACTGTTGACTGCCGGTTCGGTAGATGACGGAAAATCGACTTTGATCGGACGTCTGTTGTTCGACAGTAAGAAACTGTACGAAGATCAGCTGGATGCATTGGAACGTGACAGTAAGCGCGTAGGGAATGCAGGCGAACATATAGACTATGCTTTGTTGCTCGATGGCTTGAAAGCGGAGCGTGAACAGGGAATCACGATTGACGTGGCTTACCGTTACTTCTCTACCAATGGCCGTAAATTTATCATTGCGGATACTCCGGGACACGAACAGTATACACGTAATATGATTACCGGGGGCTCTACGGCCAATCTGGCAATTATTCTGGTAGATGCCCGCACCGGTGTCATCACTCAGACACGTCGCCATACATTTCTGGTATCTTTGCTGGGCATTAAACATGTGGTGCTGGCTGTCAATAAGATGGACCTGGTGGACTTTTCTGAAGAACGGTTCAATGAAATCGTAGCGGAATACAAGAAGTTTGTAGAACCATTGGGTATTCCGGATGTGAACTGTATTCCTCTTTCTGCACTGGACGGAGATAACGTAGTAGACAAGTCCGAACGTACGCCGTGGTATAAAGGAATCTCTTTGCTGGACTTCCTCGAAACAGTACAGATCGATAATGACCATAACTTCACGGATTTCCGTTTTCCCGTACAGTATGTGCTGCGCCCGAATCTTGATTTCCGCGGCTTCTGTGGTAAAGTAGCATCGGGTATCGTACGCAAAGGAGATACAGTCATGGCACTGCCTTCCGGAAAGACTTCCAAAGTGAAGAGCATCGTGACGTATGACGGCGAACTGGAGTATGCTTTCCCGCCGCAGTCGGTTACGCTGACACTGGAGGACGAGATCGACGTCTCCCGCGGTGAAATGCTGGTGCACCCGGATAACCTGCCGGTGATCGACCGTAACTTTGAAGCAATGATGGTATGGATGGATGAAGAACCGATGGATATCAATAAATCCTTCTTTATCAAGCAGACGACCAACTTAAGCCGTACCCGTATCGACGCGATCAAATACAAAGTGGATGTCAACACGATGGAGCATCTTTCCATTGACAATGGACAACTGACAAAGGACAATTTGCCATTGCAGCTCAATCAGATCGCCCGCGTTGTGCTGACTACTGCCAAGGAGCTTTTCTTTGATCCTTATCAGAAAAATAAATCTTGCGGTTCGTTTATTCTGATCGATCCGATTACGAACAATACTTCTGCCGTAGGTATGATTATCGACCGGGTAGAAATGAAAGATATGGCCGCCACAGACGATATCCCCGTACTGGATCTGACGAAACTGGACATCGCCCCGGAACATCACGCTGCCATAGAGAAAGCCGTGAAGGAACTGGAACGCCAGGGACTCTCCATAAAAGTGATTAAATAAAATGTAGAACGATGGGATTACTAGAATTTAATAAACTTCCGATTAATACGTTGGTAGGTGCTGACTGGAAAACGTTTAAGGCGATCACTGCCGGTCGTGATATTGATGCTGCTTATAAAGGGAAATATCGGTTGACTAAAGCGGTGTGCCGCCTGCTTTCTCCGCTGGCCGCATTGCAGGATAGACGTTACGAAAAGTTGCTGGCAAATCAACCGCTCGAACATGATCCGGTATTCATTCTGGGACATTGGCGGAGTGGAACGACTTTTGTACATAACGTATTTTCTTGCGATAAGCATTTTGGCTATAATACGACTTACCAGACCGTATTCCCGCATCTGATGATGTGGGGACAGCCTTTCTTCAAGAAGAATATGAGCTGGCTGATGCCGGACAAACGTCCGACTGATAATATGGAACTGGCTGTGGATCTTCCTCAGGAGGAAGAGTTTGCCTTGTCGAACATGATGCCTTATACCTATTATAACTTCTGGTTCCTGCCTAAATATCAACAGGAATATGCGGACAAGTATCTGCTGTTTGATGATATCAGCGACGAGGAACTGAAAGTATTTGAAGAGGTATTCACGAAATTGATCAAGATTTCCTTATGGAACACCAAGGGTACGCAATTTCTCAGCAAGAACCCTCCTCATACGGGCAGGGTGAAAGAACTGGTGAAAATGTTCCCGAACGCCAAGTTTATCTACCTGATGCGTAACCCGTATACGGTATTTGAATCTACACGCAGTTTCTTTACAAATACCATCCAGCCCCTGAAACTGGAAGATATCAGCAATGAACAATTGGAGGAGAATATCCTTTCTATCTATGCAAAGCTGTATCATAAGTATGAATCGGATAAGAAATACATTCCCGAAGGCAACCTGATCGAAGTGAAGTTTGAAGACTTCGAAGCGGACGCGATGGGAATGACGGAGAATATTTATCAGTCACTTTCTATCCCCGGCTTCGCCGAAGCACAAGGAGATATCGCGAAATATGTCGGCGGCAAGAAGGGATACAAGAAGAATAAATATAAATATGACGACCGGACAATTCGATTGGTAGAAGAAAACTGGGATTTTGCTTTGAAACAATGGGATTATAATTTATAAAAGAAAGGATAAGTATTGATGATTAAGAAAATGGTTCATCGCCTGTTTCTGACAGGCTTCGTTGCATTTTTTTCTTCCTTGTCTTTGATGGCGCAGCCTAAAGTGGAAATGGTCCCCTTCGGGGATATGGACCAGTGGGTGGACCGCCAGATAAAAGAGTCGGGGATTATCGGGGGAAATACGAAGAATGTATATGCGATAGGTCCGACGAGTGTGGTCAAGGGAGATCAGGTGTATAAGAATATGGGTGGCTCGCCGTGGGCGACATCAAACGTGATGGCGAAAGTAGCGGGTATTACCAAAACGAATACGTCGGTTTTCCCGGAAAAGCGGGGAGATGGTTACTGCGCGCGTCTGGATACACGTATGGAAAGTGTGAAGGTATTGGGACTTGTCAATATTACCGTATTGGCCGCCGGCTCTATCTTTACGGGATCTGTGCACGAACCGATCAAGGGCACCAAGAACCCGCAGAAAATGCTGCAGACCGGGATTCCGTTTACAAAGAAACCGGTCGCTCTCCAGTTTGACTATAAAGTGAAGATGTCCGGCAGGGAAAACCGTATCCGTGCTACCGGTTTCAGTAAAATTACAGATGTAGCGGGCAAGGATTATCCGGCTGCTATTTTATTTTTGCAGAAACGTTGGGAAGATGCCGACGGAAATGTTTATGCCAAGCGCATCGGAACGTTGGTGACTTATTACTATCACTCTACTGACTGGAAGAATAATGCCACGTATGAAATTATGTATGGAGACATCACCAGCCGTCCCGAATATAAACCTCATATGATGCGTCTGCAGGTGACGGAGAACTATACAGTCAACAGTAAAGGTGAGAGTGTGCCTATCCATGAAGTAGGATGGGGAGATGAAAATGACGAACCGACTCACCTGTATATTCAGTTTACAGCCAGCCACGGCGGAGCTTACATCGGCTCACCCGGAAATTCATTATGGGTGGATAATGTAAAACTGGTATATTGATAATGTAACGGAAAAAGGAAGGATAACCAATGATAATCGATATCATTGGTTATTTTTTTTGCTTTTGTTTTTCTTTCAAAAATGTTGGCTAAGACGGCTGTAGCCTATCTAACACTTTTATCATCTCATATAAATATCATGGGGAAATGTTTTTTTACGAGTTTTTTTGCGTGTATTACAATAAATATCTATATTTGCACTAAATTTATAGAAAAAGGGTGGAGATTTATATCTCTTTAGTTTTAAGATTTAGAGCCTGTAGAGTTGTTGTTATAGCGTAACACAAACTGCATTATATTATTTACTAAAATAAATTGAGATGAAAAAGGGTTTATTGTTTATTTTAATGGTAGGGGCTTCTGTGTGCCTGTCTGCTCAGGAAAAAGGAAAAACAGAAGGTAAAGCCTACACTGTAGAAACTAATCGTTTTGGGGCCAATTGGTTCATTAGTGGTGGCGTTGGTGGTCAAATGTACTTTGGCGACAACGACGGTAAAGCGGATTTCGGAAAACGTATTGCTCCGGCACTTGATATTGCCGTAGGTAAATGGTTTACTCCGGGTATCGGATTGCGTGTAGCATACAATGGTCTTCAAGCTAAGGGAGCTGCTCCCAGCGCTAGTACCTTGTATACAAAGGGTGGTACTTACTCTAATGGCTACTACAAGCAGAAATGGAACATGGCTAATTTCCACGGTGATGTTCTTTTCAACCTTTCTAACATGTTCTGCGGTTACAACGAAGACCGTCTTTACTCATTCATTCCTTATGTAGGTGCGGGTGTGGCTCTTTCCTGGTCAGAACCTCATCAGCAAAACTTGGGTATCAACGCTGGTTTGATCAACCGTTTCCGTGTATCGGACGCTTGGGATATCAACCTTGAATTGCGTGGCCTTTTGATGAAGGATGCATTCGGCGGAACTTCTAAAGAAGGTATGGCCGGTGTAACTGTGGGTGTAACTTACAAATTCAAGAAACGCGGATTCAACGCTGTTCCTACTGTACCGATGGTACCGGAAAGCCAGTTGGACGACATGAGAAACAGAATGAACTCTCTGAAGAGTGAAAACGAATCTCTGAAACGTGACCTGGTTGAAGCACGCAACAAGAAGCCGGAAGTTATCGTGAAGAAAGAAGGCGGTTTCGTTCCGCGTCTGGTAGTTGTATTCAACATTGGCAAGAGCAACATCAGCAAGAGAGAATACATGAACATCGAAGCTATGGCTAAGGGTATCAAGGCTAATCCGGAAAAGACATTTACTGTTACAGGATATGCTGACAAGGGTACCGGTTCTGCTGAATACAACATGAAGTTGAGCAAGAAGAGAGCTGAAGCTGTACGTGACTTGATGGTAAACGAATTTGGTGTACCTGCTTCTCAACTGAAGGTTGATTACAAGGGTGGTGTAGGCAATATGTTCTACGACGACGCTAAGTTGAGCCGTGTTGCTATCGTGGAAGAATAATCCAGATTTGAAATAATAGAATAAAAGAGACGTTTCCTTTCGCGGGAAGCGTCTTTTTTGTATTTTTGTACCCCATGAGCAGAATAGTAGCTATAGATTATGGAAGGAAGCGTACGGGAATAGCCGTAAGCGATACGTTGCAACTGATTGCAAACGGACTGACCACGGTGCCTACACACGAACTTTTGAATTTTATCGGTGAGTACGTGGCAAAGGAACCGGTAGAGCGGATCATCATAGGATTGCCCAAACAGATGAATAATGAAGCGTCGGAAAATATGAAGAACATCGAACCCTTTGTCCGTTCATTGAAGAAACGCTTTCCGGAGCTTCCTGTAGAATATGTGGACGAGCGTTTTACGTCCGTTCTCGCGCATCGCACCATGCTGGAGGCGGGGCTGAAAAAGAAGGACCGGCAGAATAAAGCACTGGTGGATGAGATAAGCGCGACTATTATTCTGCAAACATATTTGGAGAGTAAACGTTTTTAATAATAAGACAGAGAATAATTTAATTTTTTAGCAGAGTATAAAAATATGATTTTACCAATTTATGTATATGGCCAGCCTGTTCTGAGAAAGGTGGCAGAGGACATAACCCCGGAGTATCCGAACCTGAAAGAGCTGATTGCAAATATGTTTGAAACAATGGTGCATGCAGATGGCGTGGGACTGGCTGCTCCGCAGATCGGACTGCCGATCCGTGTCGTTACAATTACCTTAGATCCGCTTTCGGAGGACTATCCGGAATTTAAGGATTTTAATAAAGCATATATAAATCCTCATATCATCGAAGTAGGTGGCGAAGAAGTCAGTATGGAAGAAGGCTGCCTGAGTCTGCCCGGTATTCATGAGGCTGTGAAAAGAGGGGATAAGATCCGTGTGAAATACATGGACGAGAACTTCGTGGAGCACGATGAGGTGGTGGAAGGCTATCTGGCAAGGGTGATGCAGCACGAGTTCGACCATTTGGACGGAAAGATGTTTATCGACCACCTTTCTCCGCTACGCAAACAAATGATAAGAGGAAAATTAAATACGATGCTGAAAGGAAAAGCACGTAGTTCATATAAGATGAAACAGGTGAAATAAAGATAAAAAACGTTTATATCCCTGTTAAGTA